>ENA-UOJP01000903-UOJP01000903.1-human-gut-metagenome-genome-assembly--contig:-C102-NODE-903-length-44259-cov-7.658651_pt1 | contig 44259 bp, 35 predicted proteins | sample MGYA00242353_ERZ723900 | MGnify/ENA metagenome assembly ERZ723900
AAAACTGCGATTGGTGAGATGAAAGGAGTATGGAAGTACACAGAGCCGCCTGTTCTTGGGAATGGCTATCATGTTGAATTAAATATAAACGCTCCTAGCGAAGCAGAAGTATCGTCAAAAATGGACACATTTCCATCTGTATCTATTAATAATGAATTTGTTGTATTCAAGGGTGTCTGTGAGGGGCTTGATCATGAGGTATACGATCTGCGTTTTGATGTGGACTGGATAGAAATGCTTGATATTGACGTGATAGCAGTAAAAAAGCAAAAGGGAGATTGTATTTCGTTCGTAGCAGATTATTGTAGTGTGGAGATATATCCCTATACTTTATAGAAATACATTTGCCCCCCTTTTTGTTAGCCCTTCGCTGACCAATATGATCCGGCCCTTTAGCAGACAGCGGGCATACATGAATGCTTTATTGCTTCCGATCCCGAACCCCTCCTTGCGAAAACACTCGATTACCTCTTCGGGCGACTTTGCCTGTGCATCCGGTCGATAAACAGTTGAGGAATGACGTTTTTGGCCTCTGCCACAAGAAAGAAGGTACATCCGTCCGGACGGCACGTCAGTTCCGCTACGGAAAGTGCCTTCTGGCTCTGCGGCAGATTTCAACACCATCCAGGTGAGCCTGCTTCAGGTCTCCGGCGACAGCTCCCATGATCTGTTTATGGATATCCTGCACTACGTTTAAAATGAAGCGCACTTTTACCATCCGTGCCGTTTCCAGGGCTACCAGGTGGAAGGGATTATCCTCAAAATAGTTGATCGCAGGATCATAGAGGCGGATCGGCAGCGAGTGATGGATTTTCAGGGTGTCCAGGATTACCACCCCGGGCACAATGCTCTTCCAGCCTGCCGAATATGACATGGAGCTGATCCGGTCTTAGACCGGCATGACTTCCGGTAGCGATGACAAAGGTGATCGGATCGTCAGAGACCCCGGCCTCGGATAGACGCCGTACAATCTCCCTTGCCATCTGGGCATGAGGTCCCGGCCGAGTCTGATCATTCACTATAATGGTGATTTTGTCCTGCGGTTTACCATTTCTTCCAATCGGGGCGTGCCGATAGGGGGGTCTAATGTATTCCGGATCAAGAAGTCTATGGAAGTCAGAACCTCCTTTTTGGGGGGATCGATCAGCTCCATCTTTACGTTGTCGGGAAATTCAGCCTCCTGGTATCCAGCTCCACATGGTACTTTGATCCTGATCATATCGTTCTTCCTATGGATACCATTCACGGGTCTGTAGAGCTCTGAGCGCCTGTTTTCACTCCCTAAAAATAGATTAAGTCAGAAATTCCATTCAATCCGTACGTCATGAGTTTTGCTATATCGTTTTCCGCTGATACCGGTCCGCAAAACACAGCCGGGGAAGGTCCATAAGCTTTGCGGCACCGGCCAGCGTGGTGCCATAGAACAGGATCTTGTCCTTCAGATGCAGGAAGTCCACGATGCTGCCGTTGCAGATGGTGCTTCCTGTGCAGAGCACCAAATCGGCCCACTGGCAGATGGAGGCGGTGACGCCCCCGACTTTGCCGTCCTCCACCATTACGCCGCAGCGCTCCTGGCCGGTGTTGACCGGGCTCAAATCCACTACGCGGATGGGGAAGTCTGCGGACAGAGCGCTGAGCAGAGAGGGCTGGTATCCCACCAGGCCGATTTTAGGACGGCCGTAGGTTTTTTTGATATATGCGGCCGCGTCAACCGCACATAACTCCGGGCCGTCGTTGCGGCAGTGGACCGTGCACTCCACCAGGCCAAGATGCTTCATCACCGCGTTGAGCGCGGCGATAAAGAGGCCGCGGTCATGGGAATCGCCGTTTATGTCCAGCGTACATATTTCCCCCAGGGTTCCCCGGAATTCGGCGGGCGCGTCCGTGAAGGCCTGTCCCAGGGCGCCCATGCATTCGGCCTGCACCATGACGTCCTTCCCTGTTATAATGGGGTAATCCCGGCGTCTGGTGGCCCCAATGGCCTCCTCCGGCGTGAGGGAGCGGGTACTGATCATCACATCTTCCCCCATCAACCCCTCCGACTCAAGCAGTGAGGAAAAACGGGCCGCCAATTCGTTGTAAAACAGTTCCGGTGTTCGTTCTGTATTCATTTTGTCTGATCCCTCCCAAGAAATTATCTGGTTTTCTCCAGCGCCGCGGGGGTGTTCGCCTATTTGAGCGGGCCGCGGAGGCTGTCAATTCAATCATACCATATCCTGAAGATTTTGTTTACAGATTTCTACAAATAGGGGAGGAAAATGACGGGCTGCCGTGTTATACTGGTTCTATGAAAATGGGAGGAGTGAGATTATGGAGTCATTGTACCAGCTGATTCACCGTTCGCTGACGCCGGAGGGAATACTGCCGGAGGATTTCAGCCTGCCGAAACCGGATGGGAACCAGATTCATTTTGCAGATGGAGCTATGGACGGAATCACGATTTTTCACACCGCCACGGGTGAAGCGGACACCGCGCTGTTGGAGCAGGCGGTGTGGGCGGCTAACCGGGACCGCATGGAGGAGGCGCAGGGGCTGGTGCTGGAATTCTGTGAGACAGGCCATATGATCGGGGCCATCGATGGGATCCAGCAGTATATCATCGACCGCAGGGAGGAGCTTGCGGCCGGTAAAATCTTCCGGCTGGGCGAGGAACTGATGTTTGGCGGGACACACCCGGAGGCAGTGAAGTTCGGCCTGGCGCTTCTGGAACTGTTTGATTTAAATGGAAAGGAACCGGTGAAAACGGCGGTTCGCGAGCTGGCCTGCTCGGATGAATTTACGATTTTCGCTCTGTTTCTCATGCGGTCCTGGGACGAGCCGGACCGGGAAATTTTCCAGGCGGCCAAAAAAGTGAGGGGCTGGGGACGCATTCACGCGGTGGAACGGCTGGACCCTGAGGATGAGGAGATGGAGCGGTGGCTCTTGGCGGAGGGTTGGGACAATACGGTGCTTCCGGCGTACTCTGCGCTGGAGTGCTTTCAGAAGGCCCGCTGCGCCCAGATTCTGGAAGGCAACATGACCCGGGAGCAGTACGGCTTTATGACCGGACTGATGGCCGGACTTTTGGATGAGGGGCCGGTCAGAGGAATATCGGCCTGCGAGAACCCGGAGGAGGTATTAAATGCCTTTTTGCGGCAGAGCGGCCGGTTTGAGTTGACGGCTGCCGATTACTCCGTGATCGCCCAGATTCTCGACTACGCAAAGGAGCACAGCCTGGACGCGGCTGCGGCTGCAGCCGGGGAACTGCTGGACGGCGAGACGTGCCGGGCGGTTATGCAAAGAGAGATGGAGAAGGGGGAGGGCCTGCGGCTGGCAAAACGGCTGGGGATGGGCTACGCGCCTTATGCCATGGCTGCGATGAAGAGGGATTTTCGCAGGTACTACCATTACGTTGACCTGCTCATGCCGGGGGAGAACTATGCGATGGAGCTGATCCGGCTGTTTGAGGAAAGGCTTCCGCTGGACGAGATGGCCTGCGGCAGCGCGGATGAGATGGGACTGGGAGAGGAATTTGAGAATTACCGGATTCTGATCTATATGGTCCAGTACCTGAAGGAACGGCCGGGAATGGGCGTGAGGCTGATCCGCACGGCGTTAAACGCGCCTGTGGTTAACAACCGGAACATGGCGCTGACGGTGTTGGAGGAGTGGGTGAAGCTCCGGGGCTGTCCGCTGGCGGAATGTTACCCGGAACTTGCCGGACTGCTGCGCGAACTGCGGGAAAATGAGGTGCGGGAGGACGTCCGAAACAGGATGGACGCCCTGACCGTGGAGGAATGAGATGGAGCTGAATGTCAATTCACCGGCGTATTTTACCCAGCAGTTCGGCGTAGACGATGAAGTATACCGCATGTGCCGGGAGACGCGTGAATTTTTGCAGGATAAGGAATACAGCGAAGTTCTTCAGGTGATCGGGATTCTGCCGGTGGCAGCGCCGGAGGAACTGTTTGAAAATGGGACCTGGAGCGAGAAGGTCCGCTTTCTGAACCATCAGGCTGTGGCCGCGGTCCGCGTCAAGCTGGATTATGAGCGTTACCGCGACGGCAGCAGTACGACCAGGGTACACATGATGCGGGAGGCCATTCTGCAGGCGGGAAAACGGGTTAAAACCAGGGGGAAGTTTGCTTACGGTGACTTTGAGCGGGATCTGCACGAGTTCTGGGGCGACAGCCCTGTTCCAGTGGTTGGCGGCGTTTACTCCATGTATGTGGAAGAACTTGGGAAATATGGGGCCTATCAGGTGCTGGAGGCGGACCGGGACAGCGTGCTCTATGTGGTGCTGGACTGCCTGGGTGACGAACCGCCGAAGCGGGAGGCGCTGGCCGGTTTGAAGCCCCTCTGTCAGGAGCGGTTCCGGTACCATCACCGTCCCGACATGAAATATATCAGTTCCGGGCGGATTCCCAGGGATTATACGCTGATCGGAGTGTGCCCTCCGGTCATAAGCGGCCGTTGCAGCGTGTTTGCCGGCGACTGGCAGGACGGCCGGGAATATGTGTACGAGCACAACTGGAACCAGGGAGATTCGCAGCAGAGAGCGGAATACAAACAGTTTATAAACAGCGGAGACTCGGTACGGGTGGGCGGGGAGTATTTTCGAAAAAATTACGGCGGCTTGAATATGCATCTGTATCGTGCGGCCGGTGGGAACCTGCTAGTCAGCTCGTTCCCCTGCCTCACCTTTGTGGAGATTGAAGGGCCGTGTCCGGAGGTGACAGGCTGGATTAAAGGGCGTTCCCTGATCCGCACCTTCCGCTGGAAGGCGCCGGAAACAGAGATTTTGGATTTCAGAGGAACCGGCCTTTGTTTTCTGGAGCTGGACGTAACCGGTGTGAAGAAAATTTTTCTGCCGGACGGAGTACAGAGACTTTCCCTCAGCGGCGTTCCGGACTCTGAGCTGCAGATTATGGGACCTTTGGACCGGGAGCTGGATATAGAGCTTTCGCTGGATTCTTCCGGGTTTGATGACTGGGGGGCGGCAATAGCAGGGCTGAGGGTCCGCAGGCTGCGCCTCACCGGAGTCGGGGAGCTGGATCTGGCCGCGGTGGCCGGTCTTTTTGGGGAAATCACCGCGCTGTCCGTTCAGGGAAAGCCGGGATTTCTGGTGAATTTTGAAGGACTGGGACAGATGAAGCGGCTGAGAACGCTGTCGTTTGGGGATCTGTTTGGATACGGGGAGAAGGAGACGGAGATTCTGGAAAAGCTCCCGGAGCTGCGGCAGCTGTGGATGGACAGCGTGCCGAGGGAAGCGGGTTTGGCGGTGAAAAAGCGTTTTAAAAACCGCCTGGATTCCCTGGAGGTTCGCAAGCTGCGGGCCCTGGAGTGGATGAAAGAGAACTTGGACAATCCCTTCCGCCACTGGGATGGTAGCGATTTCGTGCCCAAGGCGGCGTTTAAAAGTGCTTCCGCCCAGTATGTAAAGACGAAAAAAAGGCTGCGGCAGGCTCAGGGTAAAGAGGAGATCGAGGCAGCGGTCAGAGATTACGGGGAGTGTTTTAACCGCCTGAACCGGAGGTATGAGGAGTTTATAGAGACGGTGGAGCGGGAGGATGTGTTCCGGGCGTTGGAACAGCTGTATCGGGAGGCGTTAGAGGGGAAATCGTCCGTGGATTTGGAGGGATTTCTGGGAATACTGGACGATGTGAGGGATGATTGGTAACGAAAATGAAACAGGAAGGTGATGAGACTGTGGAGATTGAACTGAGACGGGAGCGGCCGGAGGATTACCGGGAGACGGAGGAGGTGATCCGTGCGGCGTTCTGGAATCATTTTGCGCCCGGCTGTGATGAGCACTATCTGCTCCACGTCATGCGCGGCTGTCCGGCGTTTTTGCCGGAGCTGGATATTGTGGCGGTTTTTGAGGGCCGGATTGTCGGCAATGTGGATTATACAAGAGCGGCGGTTCTCGGGGACGACGGGGCCAAGCGGGAGGTGCTGGCTCTGGGGCCCATCGCCGTTTTGCCGGAATTTCAGGGCAGGGGCGTTGGCGGGAAACTGATTGGACACACAAAGGAGCTGGCCCGTAAGATGGGGTATGAGGCTATTTTCCTATATGGAGACCCGGAATATTACGGGAGACATGGATTCGTTCCGGCGGAGCGGTTTGGCATCCGGACGGCGGATGACATGTACGCCGCCGCCCACCAGGTTCTGGTGCTTCGCGAACATGCGCTGGACGGGATCCGGGGGCGCTATGTGGAGGACAGCGTGTTTGAGTTCGACAGGGCGGCCTCCGAAGCATTTGACCGGACGTTTCCGTACAGGGAGAAGGTAAGCGGCACGCCGTCCCAAAAACGGTTTGAGCAGGTGGTGGCCATGCGCAGGGCTGCGCTGTGAGCGGGCGTTGACGGCCGGAGGACAGCCGGGGGAAAATAAGACTTTACAAAAGTGGAAAACAAAATTATAATAAAACAGGGATCACATTTTTGGAAAAAGGTGGTAAATGCCAGAAGCCGCAGGGGGTCCCGGATAACAGTGTGGTTTGCAGAAGATGGCGCGTAACGACTATGGCGAACGCATAGAGGTTGCTGCGCCTGTTTTGTAAAGTTGGGAAATGTATGAGGAAAAAGCTATGAAAATCGTTGGGGTGGAGATTCGCCTTTACGCTCCCTGGGTGCATTCCCTGAAGGAAAAACGCATGATCGTAAAAAGCCTGGTGTCCAAAATCCAGAATCATTTCCACGTTTCCGCAGCGGAGGTAGGAGAGCAGGATGTACATCAGACGATTGTCATCGGAGTCGCCTCCATCGTGCCCCACAGGGCTCAGGCCGACCGCTTTGCCGGGGAGGTGCAGCGGTTCGTGGAGGAGAGCACGGACGCGCAGATCATGGATGTACAGACGGAAATTTACAGTTGAGATACGAAATGGGGCGGAATTTGCCGTGAGGAGAGTTGACATGAAATTCTGGGAAATTTTAGAGGACTGTCCGGTGATCGCAGCGATCAAGGATGAAGAGGGATTGAAGAAGAGTCTGGAGCTGGACAGTCAGATTATTTTTCTGCTGTTCGGGGATATCTGTACCGTGGAGCGGTATGTGGATATGGCGAAAGGCGCGGGTAAAACCGTGTTCGTCCACATGGACCTGATCGTCGGACTCAGCAACAAGGAGATCTCCGTGAATTTTATCAAGGAGCACACGAAGGCCGACGGGATCATTTCCACTAAACCGCAGCTGATCCGGCGGGCCAAGGAGCTTGGCCTGTACGCCATTCTGCGCATGTTTGTGATCGATTCCATGGCTCTGGCCAACGTGACAAAGCAGTGCGCAACCATGCCGCCGGATGCCTTTGAGATTCTGCCGGGCGTGATGCCGAAGATCATCCGGGAACTGCACAACACGATCTCCATCCCCATTATTGCAGGCGGCCTCATCGCCGACAAGGAGGATGTGATGAACGCGCTGGAGGCAGGGGCGCTGGCGATCTCCTCGACCAACCAGAAGGTGTGGCTGATGTAAGCGGTCCCGCCGTCCAACTGATAAATGAAAAATTCTTTCCGTCTCCAACCGGCTATGTGCGGTTGGAGATTATTTTTGCCGCCGGGCGCGGCGTTTTGGGAGTCCGGTTTTTTATGGTTCCGGGGGTTCCTACTCAATTTTAACCAGCGTCACCGCTTGTTTCGCCTCATCCGACTCGGGCCGGTTCTGGAGCTCGTCCATCTGCCTGAGCATGGCTTCCGCGTTGAATTTTAAAATTTCTGCAAACCTTGCAATGTATTCCTCCGGGATCTGATCCAGCATGGCGAAGGTCTTTTCGAACTGCCGCTTCCACAGGGAGTTCATGTATTCCTGGTAGACCTTGCGGCCCAGAGGGGAGGCCTTGAGGATGATATCCTTGTGGTTGTTGGAACAGCGGTATTTTTCCAACAGCTGCTTGTCCATCATTTTCTTGACGTTCTTGGAAAATGCGCTGGGGGAGAGTCCCAGGCGCCTGGCCACCTCAGACATTTTCTGATTTTCTTCTTCGTTTTCCAGAATGTATTCCAATACCTGAATCTGCGCGAGAGAGCAGGGCACCGAAGTGCCGTGAAAGCCCTGGATCGTGTAGGCCTGCCCGTAGACATTGGTATAAAGGGACAGATTCTCAAAAAAGCTCCTGTATTTTCCAAGCCAGATTAAATTCATAGATTGTTTCCCGCCTTTCTGCCGCGATAATTAGATTATAGCATGGACGGCGGGAGAATGTCATGTCGGTGGGCGATAAAAAGTAGACAAAAATAGTGGAGGGGATAGTGGCGTTTGTTTATTAAATATATGAAATAGAGAAACTAAAATAGTTTCTGAAGGAAATAAAAAATATATTTTATGGAAATATATTTTGGAGCAAATAAAAAATGGATCATACAGCCCGGGAACCGGCGTGGAGGGACCGCAGGGGCGCACGATCCGGTGCGGTAGGCCGAGAGGGTGCGCAATCCGGCGTGATGGGCCGCAGGGGTGCACGATCTGATGTGGTAGGCCGAGAGGGTGCGCAATCCGGCATGGCGGGTCGTAGGGGTGCACGATCCGGCGTGATGGGCTGCAGAGGTGCACGATTCAGCGCGGTAGGCGCGAGGATGCGCAATCCGGCGTGATGGGCCGTAGGGCTGTATGATCTGCAAATGTCAGCAGAGGTCAGAGGGGGATACTTCGGGGTGATGGTATCTGGGACGGTCCGAGAGTAAGCCGCCGATGTGTATTGCCTGTTTGGGACACCAGTGGAAACAGGCCAGACAGTGTATGCAGTTGGAATCCCATCGGGGGCGATTGTTGGAGATGATGATGTTTGAAGCCGGGCAGACCCGCGCGCAGAGACCGCAGCCAACGCAGGCCGTCTCCACTGTGTGAAATTTTCGGGGATTCACCACAAAACGGGGGCCGATGGCGCGCACTGCCGCGGAGCGCAGAGCTTCCCGCACAGGAATTCCGGGAAAAGAAGTTTGCTCCCTGTGCGCGATCATGCGGGCGATCTGCGATAAGCGCCCGGGAAACTCGTTCAACCGCTTGTCTGACGCGGCCTGGGGCGTTATCAGAGCGTTTCCGGGCATATCCAGGGAGAATGCGGCGGACAAATGTGCGCCTTTCTGTTCGAGAGCGCCGGACAGAGTCCGCAGAGTCGTGCCGGGGACTCCGTTGCAGGTGGCAATGGCGAACAGGTAGGTGTTCTGCCGGAATTTCATTTTCCGGATGCATGCGAGAAAAGCCCGGGGAACATCTGCAAAATAGACCGGAAATATAAAGCCAACCGCCGTGTCTTCGGTCTCAATCTCAGGTAAGAGGCGGATGGAACGAAAGGACACCAGCGTGACGTCCTCATCCAATTCGCGGGCCAGGCTCCGGGCGGCGGCCAGGCTGTTTCCAGTGGCGGACAGATAGTAAATTTTCATGTGTTTTCCTCCTTGTTAAAATAGTACGCCTTCAGTATAAGGTCTGTACTATAGTACAATGTCAAGAGGATTTTTTAACACCGTGTGCTTTACTTTGTTGATCCAAAATTTGGCAGGCCTCAAACACAGGGCATTCCAGGGGGGAGTCCAAATGTGCTTTCATATCCAGAAGCCGCTCCTGTGCAAGATGAAGAGCTTTTTGGGTTTCGGCGATATCCGCCAGCTTTTTCACGATTATGGATTCCAACGGTTCTTTTTGGAATTCTTCACCCCGCAGGGCAGAAAAGAGCTCCTTGATTTCTTTTAGAGTAAAACCTGCGGCTTTTGCCACCGAGATAAATTCCAGGAGAATCAAAGTTTCGGCGGGATAGTACCTGTAGCCGTTTGAGCCCCGTTGGGCCGGTGGGATCAGGCCGTTGTTTTCATAGTAGCGCAGCGTCTCTTTGTTTAGCCGGGCGGCTTTGGCAAGCTGGCCTCTCAGATAGTGTTTCATTGTGTTTGCTCCGTTTCAGTTCAGGGGTATTTTGATTGGGACACATTGCATTCAGTAAAAAAGTGGCCGGCGCGATGGGAGCCAGCCACTTTTTGATTATGAGCGAAGGGATTTGCCGCAGAACGGGCAGAACATCGCCTTTGACTTTTTAATCATCTTGCCACAGTGCGGGCAGAATACAGCCGGTGGAGCGGTTGGAGCCGCGTTTGTGTTTTCGGATGCGCTGCCCGCGCCGGAAACGGAATGTGACTGCGCCGGAGCGGCGGGGGCAGACCCGTGAGATGTTGGTGCGGTGGCTGCAGATCCATGAGATACTTGCGCCGGTATGGCAGATTTGCCCCCATGGGATACCTGCGCCGGTGTGGCAGATTTGCCTCCGTGGGATACCTGCTCCAGTGCGGCAGATTTGCCTCCGTGGGATACCTGTGCCGGACCGGCTGCCTCAGTCCCGGAAGATACCTGCGCCGAGGCCCCGGCTTCAGCCCTGACGGACTTCGCCGTCTCAGGCGCCGGAACGCCGGTTTTAACCGTTTTCGGTTCGGCCGGTGCCGCCTTGGGTTCCGTTTTTATCCTCGTTTCGGAAGCAGTTGACTGCGGCTGTCCGGTCCCGGCCACATCGGAAGTGGAACTGTTTCGGGCCTGCTGCTTATCCGCGGAAACCTGTTTGGTTTCGCTTTCCGCCTTTGCTTTCCCGCGTTTTCCAGCAGGTATCCGGCGGCCTTTGCTGCTGTTGGGTCCGGTCCCGGGCTTTGTTCGGTCCGAGCCCCCTGGGCCGGGCGGTGTATTCCGGCGTTTTTTGAGCACACGGTTCAGCACCATGAACAGGATGGAGCCCACCAGGCAGATGCCGGCGGCAGCGGCCAGGACGAAAAAGATCTGGTTTAAGTTCTCATATTCCTTCAACATGAGGTGGGCCTCCTGAGGCGAGCGCTGGGCTGCGCGGATGAAGGCCAGGGATTCTGCGGCCGTCCGGGCACGTTCGGCCAGCAGGCGGGCAAAGGCAGCGGCGGCGGCCAGAAAACCGGTCACCAGCAGAAATACGTTGCGCAGGGTGGTCACTGTCATGACGCCGCGGATCAGCGCTTTGCGCTTTCCAAGGACAACGCCGGTGAGAATCACGGTCAGAACCACCGACATGCCGATCAGCATGGTGAAAAACATGGGCAGATATCCCATACCGTCCCCATCCCCGTTCTGACCGGCGGCTATGGCCGCGGCCGCAGGCACGTCCCCATGGTATATGGTCACGTTCTGGGCGGACTGGTTTCCGGCAGGATCGGTGGAGATCACGGAAAAGACGTTTTCATCCTTCTCCAGGGACAGGTCCGCCAGAAAGCTTCCATCCTCGTTCAGAGGGTATTCTATCCCATTGACCGTGAGCTTGCAGCCGGGCTCCGTCTCGCCGGTGAGCAGGAAATGATCCTCCTCCACCGAGATGGCGTCCACCTTCTCGTAGAAGCGCAGAACCGGCGCGATCCGGTCCGAATAAATGGATTTCCGGTAAATCACATCGGTCATGTCGTCCAGGGCGCAGCGCACACTCACCTCATTAGAAAATTCTTCCAGCTGTATGGAGATACTGTCGCTGCCTGTCAGCACCACCTGCTGCGAGGTTTCGTTCACCGAGATCACCGCGTTTCGCTGGGCGTCGGTCTCGTAGGTGATCACCGCCTGGGCGCTGTTGGTATTTTCCGGGGTATCGATGGAAAGGATCAAGCCCTTTTCCCAGTCGATCTGGCGGCGGTATGGAGCGGAGGCTACGCCGTTTCGGATGTAGGTCAATTCCACGGTCATCGCATGGACATCCGAGGGCAGGTCAAAGATCACGGAGTTGTAGCCGCTCTCCACGCTTTGATAGGATAGCGGGGTATCCGGGGAGGCAGCCGTGTAAAAGGCCGCCAGGTACTGGTCGCAGGACACCTTGTAATCGCTCCAGTCCATGGTAAACAGCAGCTTGGCCGGATCGATTTCCACCTTGACACCGCCTATGGCTTCCGGCTGATGTTCGTTGACGTAGCCGAAATTCTGGTCGGTGATGCGGGTGTCGTAGGTTTCCAAACCGTACTCCTTCAAGTAGACCTCCAGCTCCAGATAATAATTTTCATAGGAGGACAAGCTGCTTAAACTGATCCGCCGGTTTTCCTCTTGACCGGTCCGGGCGGTTCCGTGATCCAGCTCCTTCTGACCGGTCACATTGCGGTTTTCGTCCAGAAGCACTGCATACACCACATAATTGTAGGTGACGTCCTTCGCGTAACTGGTATGAAAGGAAATCTTGGCCTGACTGCCGGAAACGCCTTTTAAAACCAGGGAGTCAATGGTCAGGTCGGGGGTGTACTCCGCATAGTCGGCAGTGATGGTGGGATTGGACTTTTTGTCGAAACGGATCAACCACTGACCGGCCAGCGCGTCGGGCAGAAAATAAAAAGCCGTATTCTCTCCATGTTCCACCCGCACATTCCCGGCAGCCTCGGAGTAGGCCGTGCCGTCGGGGGAGATTAGCGTGATATCCGGCATCTCCGTCTCATAGCCGATGGACACTACGATATGAGCCTGGCGCGGCAGGACCATCAGTTCCCGGGACTGCTCCTCGCCAAGCGCGGTCCCGGCCATTCTAAAGAGAATCATCAGGAAGAACAGCGCGCCGGTCAGATGCCGCAATAATTGTTTCCTGTCAGTTATTCCTTTGCGTACTGTTTCCATACTAAAATACCTTCTTTTCGTTCAAATAGAGCCCGTTTTTAGAGGCGGAAATGCTGAAATTCTGTTCCTTCTGGTTGTCGGCAGAGCTTCTAAAGCGGATGGTAAAGGTGCCAACCCGGTCGTGATCCAGGAAATAACCGGCTGTGGACATGCCCTGGGCGTTGAACCGGTTGACCAGTACCCACCAATGGATGTAGAAATGGCAGTCGCCGTCCGCGGAGAGACCCACAAAGCGGTTGGTGACGGTGATCTTTCCGGTGCCGCTGAGGTTGATATCGCAGTTGTTGGTATTGAGCCCCACGCCCAGCTGTACCTCGCCGTGTATGCCATATACATTTTCTGAGTCCATGTTCAAAAGCTGGTTGGTGTAAGGGAAGTAGCCCAGTTTGAGCAGCGCGTGCCCGACTTCCATGTGCTCCAGTATCTTGGCCGTGGTCTCGGCTTCCATTTTGACATAATTCAACCGCAGAGTGGAGTTCTCCAGCTTGAGCAGGCTCAAGTCCCCGATATATTCCGCCACCTTGGGCACAAGGCTCTTGAGGGAGTAGGCGGAGGCATCCATTTTACCCACCAGCGTAATTTCCATCCATTTCGTGATATCAAAGTGTTCCACTCCCACGCGGAAATTGTCAAAGGTTATGGGCACGCCGCTGACAACTACGGTCTTTTTAAAGGGCAGCTTAAGCTCCATGCTTGAGGGAATCAGTTTGCCGTCCCACTTGGCGGAGAGGCCGATCTTTTCATTATCCTGGAAGAACAGCACCTTGGTGTATAGGGAAATCTCGTAGATATCCTTCATCGTGTCCAATTTTAACGTACCGGAAGGCCGTATATTGAGCGGCAGGCTCATAAGTTTGGCCGGATAATAGATATCGCTGTCGCCGCCCAGCTCACCATCAAAGGTTACGTCAATGTTATCCGGCGACAGGATTCCACCGAATTCCTTCACGCTGAACGTGAACAGTTTCCCGTCGTTGGGTTTGAAAATTTTGTCCTGGAACGGAAAGCGGGTGGTAAACGCCATTGCGTTGATTGTAAGCCGGTCGGGGTACAGGGAGTACCCGGGGGTATTTAACGCAAATGCGGAGGGGAAGGTGAGTTGCGGGATAATCCCCACGTCCACCTGGTAGTCCTTGTCCGAAGCGTTGTGCTGAATATCGTTGTACAGCTTCAGCGTGCCAAGGGACGGCAGCGGCAGCACCATGTTCTTGCTGCGCAATAATTCCGCCAGGCCCTTGCTGCGGCCGGAGTAGTAGCGGATGTAGGAACCGGTGGAGTCCTCCATCTGAATCTGCGTGTTGTCCAGAGAACCCCGCAAAACCAAATCGCCCTTAAAACAGAGCCAGTTGTTTAACGTCACATACCCGCTGAGCAGCGTGCTGTCGCCCACCGTCTGCTTTTGGTAGGAGGTGAAAACGTAGGGGCCGAAGGCGGTGGTCTGTTCCGTGCCCTGGACCTGAACGGTCAGCTCCCGGTCCAGATAAGCGGTGCGCCCGCGGATTTTCACCTTCACGTCATAGACGCCGCAGGCCACTGAGGGCGGTATGGTCAGATTAAAAGTATTCTCGTCTTTGAATTCCGCCTTTACATCGTAGGTCAGCCCATGGGTTCCGTTATTGTTCATCATCATCTGGACTGTGACGGAGTCGTTTTTCTTAAAGCCGGTTCCCAGCAGATGCACGGTGGCCGGGTTCACACTCTTGAATAAAAGCCTGGTGTCCAGCCCCTGGATGGAAAGGCCGCCCAGGTAGACCAGATCGTGCTTTCCGTCCTCGCTGCTTTCCCCCTCACTGTTTTCTCCCGGCAGCGTATAAGCCTCAATATCATACAAATATTCCGAGTCGTTCAGACTGACCTTCAGCTCCCGGTCCACGGACAGGGTGTCCGTTGCGCGGTACTGCAATTTGTATGTATAGTTCTGCTGGCTGGCCAGGTTCTGGTAAAACACGGCGAGAGAGGAGGAGTCCGTCACATACTGGTAGGTGCCGCCGGTGCTCTGGGCGATGGTCTGGAGATAATTCGCATCCACCTCGCTGCCCAGGCCAAGGCAGTGTACCAGAATGGATTTGTCCTTGGCCGCTTGCCCGATGGCGGTCTGAATCTCCTCCGCAGAGTGGGAGTTGTTTTCCTGGCCGTCGGACATAACGACCAGGGTGTTGAGCACTTCAGGACCGTTTTTGGGGAAACTTTCCAGCCCATGGACCACGGTGTCAAAGATGTTGGTGCCGCCGTTTGCCGTCATGGATTCGGCGGTGCTGCGGATCACATCGGGCTGCACGGTGAAATCGGTGAGGCCCTGCACGGAGCTGTTGAACAGAATCACACCCAGCCGGGCGTTTCCGCTCATGGATTCGGCCATGCTGATGACGGCGGCCCTGGAATCCTCGATGGGACGGCCCTGCATACTGCCGGACACGTCGCAGCAGAGCAGCATGTTGGCGGAGCTGTACTCCACCTTCTCCAGGCTATATTCTGAGATTTGAGCCCCGCAGTCCTCCACGGTGATGTGGCTTTTCAGCTCGTCGATGCTGTAGTCCACCGGGGTCTCGATCTGCACATAGGCGGTGATCTCACTGAATGCGGAGGCGTCCAGGCTGGAGATGTTGACCGCGGAGCGCTGCATGCTCACGTAGTCCGTCATATAGCCGGAAAACTGCGTCTGGACGGAGTCCGCGGAGGTGGTCTCCGGCAGCACGATCTCCAGCTGGTTGTTCAGCACGTTGTCGGTGTAGAGGGCCACGTCCTTCAGGCTTTCCGCCTCGTCCTTGTTGGCCATGATGCCCATAATCTGGTACATGGGACCGGTATACTCCGGGTCCTCGCAGTCCGCCGCCGTGTCCATGGCCAGTCCGATGTATTCTTTGGCCTTGTCCTCCCGGTCCTTTAAAAGCTCCATCTTGGCCGTCTGCAGATAGACCTTGGAGCTGTCGGTGAACCCACGCTCGTCCGTACAGTTTAACAGGTTCTGCTCCATGCGGTACATGGGAGCATCTTCTTTGTAGTTTTTGTATACATTTAACAGTTCTTCTACTTGTTTTCCGGTCTGGGAATCCACATCGGCCTTGAGGATCTTGCGCAGCTGGCCCGTGACCGTCCGCAGGCTTTCATCGTCGGCCTGGGCGTAGGATCCGGTGAAGTCGGACTTTTTCACATACCCGTTTAGATACAGCTCCGAGGCGACCATAATCTCATGATAATCGGATTCGTCCGTCAGGTCCGCTGCGATGGAGGAGTAATCTCCCTGCAGGATTTGAAGCCGCATCCGGGCCTCCCGCACCTGTTTCAGGGAAAATACTTCGGGCCGGTCCGTTTCCCACTGATCCAAATCTTCTTCCAGGCTGCGGATTCTGCCGTCATCCTTCTCGCCGCTGGTCAGAAAGGTGTCGTAGAGTTCCTGGGTGGAGGCCAGGACGCGGGCTAGCTCGGAGTAGTCGGCGTCCCCGCCGGAACCGGCCTGTTCCAGATAGTCGGACACCAGCCGGGCGGCCTCTGCGGTATTGCCGGAATCCGGCACGCCTTCGGGATACAGAGCCGCGATATCGGCGCTGTCCAAATGGGCCAGCAGCACGGTGTCCACGGAGCGCGAGGCGCAGGCTTCCGTTACGGCGTTGTATTCCCTGGGCGCAGAGTCGTCCCATACGGTTTTGGATTTCTCGTAGAGCACCCTGGCCGCTGTGAAGTCGCCTGAGGCGGCGCTGATCCGCGCCTGAGCCAGAGCGCAGGAGGCATCGTAGCCGTGGTCCGCCATCAACTGTTTCAACATCTCTGCAGCCTCTGCGGTTTGTTTCCGGGCGGCCAGTCCATAGATGATCCGGATGGTCTCATCGGCGGGCAGAGCGTCCGCTTGGGCTTGGTCCGGTTTCACTGCATCGGTGTTCCCTGCGGGAGCGGCTTTCCAGGAAGCGGTTTTCCAGCCGTCCGAAAATGGCAGCCTGCTGTGAAATACACAGAGGGACAGGCCCGCTGTGAACATCAAAAGGAGAATGAGAGAGGAGACGACGTTTCTTCGAATAATCATCAGATAGAGAAGCAGAATGATGAGAGCAGGCAAAAGCCCCGCTCCGATTTGCAGCCATATACTCATCGGTAAAATCCCCCTAGTGCTTAATCGAGACACAGAAATTGACAATTATCTACATTATACCCTCTGAACCCCGTTTCGTACAGCGGATTTGAAGATAAAAATTTGCATAAAAGCGCCCCAGTCTGCCGGTTGCGGACAAAGGTTTGGCCCGGCGGATGCCGGGCCGTAATTTTACGCCTGTAACGGTAGTTCCTCCTGCGCCCTGCAGCGCCGGAAAAACCGGATCATAACCGGGATTGCAATCAGAGCCATCATAAGCTCCGCAATGGCCTGTGCGAAGGGCAGGCCGTAGAGCGGGAAAATGGCGTTCAGCAGAAGGAGCAGCGGAATCTCGAACACGATTTTGCGCAGGATCGCGAACACAAAGGATTCCCGTCCCATTCCCACCGCCTGAAAGGTGCCGACGCACATAAAATCCAGGGCCAGTACCGGCTGGGCCAGGCAGAAGCCCCTTAAGAACGCGGAGCCGTAGGCCACGGTGTCCGGGTCCTTGATAAACAGGCCGGTCAGGGCTCCGCTGCAGAAGAACATCAAAAAGGAGGAGGCCAGGAGCAGAACTTCGGAGCAGCGGATGGTGTAGAGCAGGGCGGATTTCATGCGCTTGTAGTCCCGGCTGGCGAAATTGTAGCTGATGAGCGGCATGACGCCCTGGGACAGCCCCATGGCCACGTACATGGGAACCATGTTGATTTTGGTGCAGATTCCCATGGCGGCCAGGGCGGCGGCGCCGTAGGAGGCGGCCAGGTTGTTGAGCACCGTGCTGCCCACCACATTTAACAGGTTCTGAATCGAGGCGGGGATGCCCACGGCGCACACGCCCAGCACGATGCGCTTTTCCAGGGAAAACGCCCGCGGGGAGATACAGACGCTGGTCTTTCCGCGCTTTACGATCATATAGCCGAAAAAGTAAATCAGCGCGCAGCAGTTGGCAAAGCAGGTGGCCATGCCCGCGCCGGCAGCTCCCATGTCGAGCCCCCAGGGGAGGATACAGATGGGATCCAGGATCATGTTGACCACGCAGCCGCCCATGGTGCCGATGCTGGCGTTTAAGGACGAACCCTCGGAGCGGATCATGTAGGCCATCACCACGTTAAGAATGGCGGGGACGGCTCCCAGGGTGACGGTCCAGTCCAGATAGGACGTGGTGGTGGCCGCCGTCACGGAGTCGGCCCCCAGCAGAGTCAAAAGCGCGGGGCGGAATACCGTGCACATGATTGCGAACAGGAAGCCAAAAAATAATGCCCCGTAAAATCCGAAGGCAGAGCTTTTCTTTACCGTATCAAAATCCTTGCAGCCCATGGCCCGGCTCATCATGCTGGAACTGCCCACGCCAAACAGGTTGTTGACCGCGTTGAAGGCCAGCAGGACCGGGGCGGCCAGGGCCACCGCGGCGGTCTGGACCGGTTCGTTTAACAGGCCCACGAAATAGGTATCCACCATGCTGTAGATGACCATGACCAGGGAACTGATGATTGTGGGGATGGACAGGGAAGCCACTGCCTTGGGGATGGGAGTTCTCTCAAATAATTCTTCTTTTGCAACTGACGCCATGTTAAAATTCCTCGCTTGTCGATTTCATGCCCTGTGGAGATCGGGTATTTAAATATAGTATAACGTTTTGGGGGCTTAGTCAAGAAATGGTTGGGGCGTTTGTTTGATGTAAAAATTTAAATTAGGTCTTGCAATATACCCAATAGGGGTATATAATCAAAACTGTAAATATACCGGTAAGGGGTATCTTAAAACAGCGTTCAGGAGGAGATCAAGGATGGAAGAAACCACATGCACATGCTGCCATAAGACAAAAGAGCGCTCCCAGGAGGAGTACAAAAGCCTGCAAAACCGTTTGAACCGGATCGAGGGCCAGGTGCGCGGAATCCGCAATATGCTGGAAAAGGATGCCTACTGTCCTGATATTCTGGTCCAGGTGGCGGCGGCCGGCGCGGCGCTCAACAGTTTCAGCAAGGAGCTGCTGGCCAGCCACATCAGGACCTGTGTTGCCAATGACATAAGAAGCGGAAAGGATGAGACCATCGACGAGCTGGTGGCCACGATCCAGAAGCTGATGCGCTAACGCGTGTCTGAACATTTATTCCCGCCCTCTGCCCGGAGGAACCTGCCAGGCTTTGCCCGGTACCTCTTAAGGTAAGAAACGCGGGATTCAGAGAGGAGATGATTTTATGGAGCAGTATACAGTGACAGGGATGAGCTGCGCGGCCTGCAGCGCCCGGGTGGAGAAGGCGGTGGCCAAGGTGCCCGGCGTCACGTCCTGTTCCGTCAGCCTGCTGACCAACTCCATGGGTGTGGAGGGATCCGCACCCGAACAGGAGATTATAAAGGCGGTGGAGGAAGCCGGGTACGGCGCTGCGGTGAAGGGAGCGGAGGCGAAGAACCGGCCCGCGGCCGCTGGGGCCGACGATCTGTTAAAGGACCGGGAGACGCCGGTGTTAAAGCGCCGACTGTACGCTTCTTTGGGATTTTTGCTGGTTCTCATGTATTTTTCCATGGGACATATGATGTGGAACTGGCCCGTTCCGGCCTTTTTTGCGGATAATCACGTGGCCATGGGGCTGTTGCAGCTTCTTCTGACGGTGATTGTCATGGTGATCAACCAGAAGTTTTTTATCAGCGGATTTAAGGGCCTGATCCACCGGGCTCCCAACATGGATACCCTGGTGGCCCTGGGCTCCGGAGCCTCCTTTGTGTACAGCGTTTACGCGCTGTTCGCCATGACGGCCGCCCAGGCCGCAGGGGATATGGCCGGGGTTATGGAATACATGCACGAGTTCTATTTCGAATCCGCGGCCATGATTTTGACCCTGATCACGGTGGGCAAGATGCTGGAAGCGCGGTCCAAGGGAAAGACCACGGACGCGTTAAAGAGCCTGATGAAGCTGGCTCCCAGGACGGCCACCCTGCTGGTGGACGGCGTGGAGACCGAGGTTTCCATCGACCAGGTGAAAAAGGGCGATTATTTTGCGGTCCGGCCGGGTGAAAACATCCCGGTGGATGGGATTGTGCTGGAGGGCAGCAGCGCGGTTAACGAGTCGGCCCTGACCGGTGAGAGTATCCCGGTGGACAAAACCGTGGGCGACCAGGTTTCCGCGGCCACGGTGAACCAGTCCGGCTATATCGTCTGCCAGGCCCTGCGGGTCGGAGAGGATACCACCCTGTCCCAGATCATTCAGATGGTCAGCGACGCAGCGGCCACCAAGGCGCCCATCGCCAAGGTGGCGGACCGGGTGTCCGGCGTCTTTGTGCCCGCAGTGATCGCCATTGCGGTGCTCACCTTGCTCGGCTGGCTGATGGCGGGGCAGACCATTGGCTTCGCGCTGGCCAGAAGTATTTCCGTGCTGGTGATCAGTTGTCCCTGCGCCCTGGGGCTGGCCACGCCGGTGGCCATCATGGTGGGTAACGGCATGGGCGCCCGGCACGGAATCATGTTCAAGACCGCCGTTTCCCTGGAGGAGACGGGAAAGACCGAGATCGTGGCCCTTGACAAGACCGGCACCATCACAAGCGGCGAGCCCAGGGTGACGGATCTGATTCCGGCGGAGGGCGTGGATGAAAGGCAGCTTTTGGAGCTGGCCCTGGCTCTGGAGAAAAAGAGCGAGCATCCCCTGGCCCGGGCGGTCCTGGCCAGGGCTAAGGAGTGGGGCCTTAAAGCCGCAGATGTGACGGACTTTAAGGCACTTCCCGGAAACGGTCTGTCGGCCGTGCTGGACGGAGCGCTGCTCTGCGGCGGAAATCTGGCCTTTATCGGCGGCCAGGCGGAGATCACGCCGGAGATGGAAACCCAGGCCGGCCGGCTGGCACAGGAGGGCAAGACGCCCCTGTTCTTCAGCCGGGACGGCCGGATGGCGGGTATCATCGCGGTGGCGGACACCATCAAGGAGGATAGTCCCCGGGCGGTGAAGGAGCTGCAGAACATGGGGATCCACGTGGTTATGCTGACCGGCGACAATGAGCGCACGGCCAGGGCGGTGGGCCTGCAGGCCGGAGTGGACGAGGTGATCGCCGGCGTGCTCCCGGACGGAAAAGAGAGCGTGATCCGCTCCTTAAAGCGCAAGGGCAAGGTGGCCATGGTGGGCGACGGAATCAACGACGCCCCGGCCCTCACCCGGGCGGATATCGGCATCGCCATCGGCGCTGGCACGGATATCGCCATCGACGCCGCGGACGTGGTGCTGATGAAGAGCCGCCTCAGCGACGTTCCGGCGGCCATCCGCATGAGCCGGACCACCTTGCGGAATATCCACGAGAACCTGTTCTGGGCCTTTTTCTACAACGCAGTGGGTATACCGCTGGCGGCCGGACTGTGGATTCCCCTGCTGGGCTGGAAATTAAATCCCATGTTCGGGGCCGCGGCCATGAGCTTATCCAGCTTCTGTGTGGTAACAAACGCGCTCCGGCTCAATTTTTTCAAGATGTACGACGGATCGCGGGATAAAAAAATAAAAGTGAAACGAAAGGAAGGAAAAAACATGGAAAAGACAATGAAAATCGAGGGAATGATGTGTGGACACTGCGAGGCCCGAGTGAAGAAATGCCTGGAGGCGCTGCCCGAGGTTGATCAGGCGGTTGTGAGCCATGAGGCGGGTACTGCGGTTGTGACCCTGACGGCAGAGCTGGGGGACGACGTGCTGAAAAAGACGGTGGAGGACCAGGACTATAAGGTGATCTCCATCCAGTAGGCCAGCAGGTTTCGCCGCCCGGACGGTTGACGGAATTTGCGGACAATTTGCAGGACCGGGCGTTTAGCCCTTGAAAAAAAGCCGCAAAGTTGGTATTCTGTTCTGAGTGATTGAATTATAGAACAGATAAAGAGGGAATACAGTTGGCTAAAAAGAAGAATGAACATGTGATTAAGGAGGTATATCCCGGCTCGATCGCCGAGGAGATGGAGATCGAGCCAGGGGATGTGCTTCTGTCAATCAATAATGAGGAGATCGGGGACGTATTTGATTACCGGTATCTGATCAAGGACGAGTACGTGGAGGCGGTGATCCGCAAGCCGGACGGAGAGGAATGGCTGCTGGAGATCGACAAGGAGTACGACGACGATCTGGGGCTGGAGTTTGAGAACAGCCTGATGAGCGATTACCGCTCCTGCAGCAACAAATGCATTTTCTGTTTTATCGACCAGATGCCGCCGGGGATGCGGGAAACGCTGTATTTTAAGGACGACGACTCGCGCCTGTCCTTTCTGCAGGGCAACTACATTACCCTGACCAATATGAAGGAACGGGACATTGAGCGGATCATCCGTATGCAGCTGGCGCCCATCAACATTTCCATTCAGACCACCAACCCGGAGCTGCGCTGCAAGATGCTGCACAACCGCTTTGCCGGGGAAACGCTGAAATACATGCAGATGCTCTACGACGGCCACGTGGAGATGAACGGCCAGGTGGTGTGCTGTAAGGGAGTGAACGACGGGGAGGAGCTTGTGCGGACGCTGGACGATCTGGCCGGATTCCTGCCGTTTCTGAGAAGCGTTTCCGTGGTTCCGGCCGGGATCACCAAATACCGGGACGGGCTGTTCCACATCGGGCTGTTTACTGCCGGGGAGGCCGGGGAGGTGATCGATCTGATCGAGAGCCGCCAGCAGGGATACTACGAGGAGTACGGCCTGCATTTCATCCACGCCAGCGACGAGTGGTATATCACGGCGGGGCGGGATTTCCCGGAGGAAGAGCGGTATGACGGTTATATCCAGCTGGAGAACGGCGTGGGTATGATGCGCCTGTTTATCAATGAGTTCAACGAGGCCTTCGAGGCGCTTTTGGGCAGCCCGGAGTACGAAACGCTGGCAGAGACGCTGGACCGCACCCTGACCATCGCCACGGGAAAATTAACCGGCCCCACCATCCGCGGCTTCGCAGAGCAGCTTATGCGCGCCTTTCCACGCCTGCACATCCACGTCTACGACATCCGCAACGATTTCTTCGGGGAAACCATCACCGTTTCCGGTCTGGTCACAGGCCAGGACCTGATCAGACAGCTGAAGGAACGCAAGGAGGCCGGAGAGGACCTGGGCGGCGCGCTTCACATCCCGTCCAATATGCTGCGCGTGGGCGAACAGGTCTTTTTGGACGATGTCACAGTACAGGATGTGGAGCGGGAACTGAACATGCGGGTAGTTCCGGTGGAACCGGGAGGAAATGAATTTATCCAGGCAATACTGGACAAGGAATACAACATGGAGCGGGACAATGGCAATTTTGTCTACATCCAGGCGTATGACAGAGGAGGGGAGGCGTAGACAGCGCCTCCCTTTCGATTGAATGTAATAGTCCCACCGCTCATGCCGTCCGGCACTGCCCTCTGGAGGCGGCCCGGCTCTCGCAGAGCAGCCGGACGGTGTTGCGGATATCCTCCTCCGTTGTCTCCGGGTGCAGGGTGCACATCCGCAGGACCCGTTTTCCGTTCAGCTCAGTGGTGAGAATCTGGGCGTAGCCGCTGTCCGTGACCTCCCGGGCAATGTCCTGGTTGAGGCGGTCTATACGGCTAGGGGGTATATTGGCGGGCGCGCAGCGGAAATTGACGATTCCCAGCCGGGCCGTGGAGACGATTTCCCAGCCGGGATACCTGCGGATCAGTTCTTCCGCCAGCCGGGCCATGGCGCAGCCGTGATCGATCATCTGTCCCATGGCTTCACTGCCCATGACCTGGAGGGTGATCCACAGCTTCAGGCTGCGGGCGGGACGGGTCAGCTCAGGGCCTAAATCCCAGAAGTCCGGCGTCTCGCTGAAAGCCCCGGCGTCCGTCAGATACTCGGGGTGAACGGCGAAGCTGCGGACCAGGTGGGACTGATCCCGCACCAGCGCCATGCTGCAGCCGTAGGTCTGCCTCAGCCATTTGTGGGCGTCCCAGCTCAGGCTGTCGGAATATTCGATGCCGTCCAGGCGTTTGCGCTCGTTTTGGGACAGCAGGATCGAGGCGCCGAAGGCTCCGTCCACGTGCATCCACATCCCGTAGCTTTGGCAGATTCCTGCGATTTCCGGGAGCGGATCGACGCTGCCGGTGTTGGTGGTGCCCGCGGTGGCGATCACGGCAAAGGGCTTTCTTCCCGCCGCAAGGTCCGCCCGGACCGCGGCTCTCAGGGCCTCCATGTCCATGCGGAAATTTGCGTCAGAGGGTATTTTTCGGACCTGATCGGCCCGAAAACCGATGATATGTAAGCCCTTGGCGATGGAAGAGTGAGTCTGGTCCGAGACGTAGGCCACGGCCAACGTCCGCTCTGCCTCGGTCAGCCTGGCGTCCCGGGCAGCGGTCAGCGCAGTCAGATTGGCCATGGAGCCGCCGGAGACAAACAGCCCGCCGCTCCCCGCCGGATAACCCGCCAGGCCGCACATCCACCGGATCAGCTCCCGCTCGATGCAGCTTGCGGCGGAGGCGTTCATGGCGCAGCCCGCATGGGGGTCAAAGGCGTTTGTCATCACGTCGCCCATCCAGGAAAAGAGGGAGACTGGGCTGGGGATACAGGCAAAGCACCGGGGATGCTGCACCAGGGAGGTGTTTGCGTACACGTCGTCCATCATCTCCCGGTACACCTCGTCCACCGGGCGCCCCTTCTGCGGAACCCCCTTTTCAAGCAGACGGGAAATGGCCGCGCCGTCCGCCTTCCGGAACACGTCCTCCCGCTTTATATTCTCATAAAAATTGAGCGTCTGACCGATAAAGCCCTCCATCAATTCTCCGGCTCTCCGGGTCTGCGCTTCCATGAAAGAATCCATGGCTTATGCCTCCTCGCTGTACTTGACTTATTTCGTATTTTACAGTACCATACAGATGATAGATTTGTAAAATTCATAGTTTTTATTATAACATTCAAAAATTTTGATAGGTGGAGCCATGGAGATTCGGAACATTATTACCTTTGTGCGCATAGCGGAGCTGCAAAATTTTTCCAAAGCCGCCAGACAGCTGGGTTATTCCCAGTCGGCGGTGACGATGCAGATCAAACAGCTGGAGGAGGAGCTGCACGCCCAGCTGTTCGACCGCATCGGCAAGCACATCCGGCTGACCCAGGCGGGGCAGAGGCTGCTTCCCCACGCGCTGGAGATTCTGGACGGAGTGCGCAGGGCCCAGGGCATCACCCGGGAGCCGGAGGAGGTTTCGGGCAGGCTGCGCATCGGAACGGCCGAGTCCCTTCTGATCAACGTGCTTCCGCCCATTATCATAGAATTCAGCCGCCTCCACCCCCGCGTGGAGATCAGCACCCAGACCGCTTCGGTGGCGGATCTGTTCGCCATGGTGCAGCGCAATGAAATCGACTTGCTGTACTTTTTGGACCGGAAGACCAATTTTCCCGAGTGGATCAAGGTGGCGGAGCGCCCGGAGCCGGCCGTCTTTGTGGCCTCCGCACGGTCCCGCTTGGCCGGACAGCCGCAGATTTCCCTGGAACAGCTGTTGGAGGAGCCGTTTCTGCTCACGGAGAAGGGCATCAGCTACCGCTATGCCATGGAACAGGTTCTGGCCGAGCGCGGCATGGAGCTCCACCCCTTTCTGGAGACGGGAAATACGGACATCATCACCAAGATGCTGCTGGAGAACCGGGGCATCTCGTTTCTGCCGGAATTTGTGGTCCGGGATTACATACAGGACGGGCGGCTGGCAGTGCTGGACACGGTGTGCCCTGAGATCTGCATGTGGAGCCAGCTGGTCTACCACAAAAACAAATATCTGACGCCTCAGATGGAACGCTTTGCGGAGCTGATGGTCCGCCAGATCGGGTCCGGGCCGCTGACATAACCTGCGGATGCTTGTCTCAAATGATTGCTCTTTTCCGGTTCTTTTGCTATACTGTATTAAATTGGCATATGAATAAGCTTACATGAAAGACCGGATGGGAATGACATTGCGGCATTGCACAGAACCATTTGCCGCAGGCTTCAAGGAAAAGAGAATGAGGAGAAGATAGCAATGAGGGATTTGGCTGTTTTATTTGCCCTGAGCAAAGAGGAAGCGGAGAGCTTCAAAACGGTCCCGCGCGCAGTGCGCTCGGATTACATGCACGACAACATCGAAGATATTTTTTTTGACGAGCACCTGGAATACACCCAGGAATTGGAAACGTCCTGGGATGCCATGCACCGCATGCTCACAGACGGAAGTTTAGACGTTCAGAACCAGTGTCCGCCGCTGTGCAACGTGATTATGGGGGGAGAAATTCTGTACGGTCTTAAAATGAAGGACAACAAACCCATACGTCCTGAGGAGGAGAGCGATCAGCTCATCATCCTGAAAACCCCGGAACAGGTGCAGGAGATAGCGGCAGCGCTTCCGAAACGCACCAAGGAGGCGTGCCGGAAGTGTTATGACCGGATCGACAGCCGGAATTATGGAAATGAGAAAAATGATGAGGATTTTGAATACACGTGGCAGTGGCTCCAGCGCAGCCTGGTTTTTTGGACCAGGGCTGCGAAGGAAAAGCGTTACGTGCTTTTTGCGGCCGATCAGTGAGCTGCCCTTAAAAAGGGGCGGCGGACCGGCTCTATTCCGTTGTCTGAACGCCGCAGGCGCAGCCGCAGTCCGGCTTTATTCCGGCGTCTGTCCGCCGCAGCCGCAGCCCGTCTGGGCGGGATTGTCTATCAGGTTCCCGTCGCAGTCGAACCGGGAGCCGTGGCAGGGACAGTCCCAGGTCTTATCAGCCCCGTTCCACTCCAGCTGGCAGCCCAGATGAGGGCAGCGCGCGGATATCCGGTGGAGCCGGCCTGCTTCATCCCGATAGCAGGCGTAACGCTTAAAGCCGATCCGCACAATCCCGCCGTGCCCCTTTGGAAGCGGCCGGGACCGAAGGGGGAGGTGAAACGCACCTTTTGCCAGGCCCGCCGTGCTTTCCAACAGATCGGCGGCCAGGCTTTTGGCGGAAGCCCTGAGCAGAAAGCGCTGGGGGCGGAACAGTTCTTCGTATGGGTTTGGAAGGCCGCAGATCCGGTCCCTTATGATCATGGCCGACAGCATGGATGAGGTCATGCCCCATTTCTTGAACCCGGTGGCAACGTGCCAGTAAGGACGGAATACGTAGTAGCTGCCGATGAACGGGATACCGTCATGGCTCATGCAGTCCTGGGCGGACCAGCGGGCCGTGATGTTGCAGCAGGGATAGAGCTGTTTTGCAGCCCGCGCCAGGCGTTCGTACTCGCCTCCGGCGCGGTTTTTTCCGGTCCGGTGGGAACCGCCTCCCAGCAGAAGCGTTTCCTCGTTCCACCTCAGCGACAGACCGTTCTTGTCCACGCTGTAGTACATGCCGTCCAGGGGAGCGGTGCCGGATAGCCCCAGGCAGTAGCTTCTGTCCTGGTGAAGCCGCGTAAAGAAAAATCCCGGAACGTTGACAAAGGGGTAATGGGTGGCAAAAACAATATGCCGGGCGGTCACGGTGCCACGGTTCGTGTACACAGTGTGTCCTTTCACCCGGATCACCCGCGTTTTCTCATAGACTGTCACCTGATCCGACAGAGCCTTTATGAATTCCAGGGGATGGAACTGGGCCTGGTTTTCAAACCGAACCGCGCCCACGGTCTCAAATGGGAGTCCGGTCTGCCCGGTGAAGCAGGCCCGGATGCCCAGAGCGGATGCAGCGCGGGCCTCCCGTTCCAGGTCCGCCTGCCTGGCCGGATCCCTGGAGTAGAGATAGGACGGCAGCCGCTTAAAATGGCAGTGGATCTGCTCCTCGCGGATGAGCGTTTCAAATTCTTCCACCGCGGATTCATTGGCGGAGGCGTACAGGCGGGCCCGGTCTTTTCCGGCGGTCCGAATCAGTTTCTGGTAGAACAGCCCGTGCTGGCTGGTGATCTTGGCCGTGGTGTTTTTGGTCTGGCCTCCGGCAATCCGGTCCGCCTCCAGCACGATCACGGAGATTCCCCGGCGGCTCAAAAGAAAGGCGGTGAGTATCCCCGCCATACCCGCCCCGATGACGGCGGCATCCGCTGTCACATCGCCGGGCAGAGGCCGGCGCGGGGGAATCTCCGTGGTTCTGCTCCAGATGGATTCCCCATTCAGGTCTTGATTGTTCATGCTTTCTCCTTTCCATTCAGGTCCCGCGGTCCCGGCATTCCCTGGGAAAGGCTTGTAAACGGAAGGCCGCAGGTATGGTTTTGGCACAGATAGTAGCAGGTTCCCTGGTCCGGAACCGGATATTCCCGTGTGAAGGGCGCCAGACGGGAGAGCTGGGTTTCGTTGTCCGGGCACTTGAACAGAATGGACATTCTGCCATGCCCCGGCTCCCTCCTATATGCGTATAATTCCCCGGGAACCTCATCTCGCGCGGACACGCACACCAGCTGGTCGCCAGGTTCCCCGGCATCCATGAGAGCGGTGAGGGAAAATGTGTGGGCGCTTGGAAGGTCCGCGATCCCCGCAGCCAGGAAATCCAGCTGCCGGTCCGCAAAGCTGCGCCAATCCTGGTTTGCGGTGAGGTCCGCGAGGGCGGCCAGCACGTGGGCCGCCGCCGAATTGCCGGAGGGCATGGCTCCGTCGTAAAGCTCCTTCGGCCGGTCGATCAGCTCCGGCACGTCCGAACCGTAGAAATAAAAACCTCCGCGTTCCTCATCCCAGAACAGCTCCACCATCTGCCCGGCCCGGTTGACGGCCAATTCCAGGTAGGCCGCGTCCAGGGTGACCTCATACAAGGTAAGTAACGCCAGACAGTAGAAAGCGTAATCGTCCAGGTTGCCGGGGAAGGCGCTTTCCCCCTGGCGGTAGCGCACCAGAAGCCTTCCATTTTCGTCGAACAGTTTTTGTTCCACAAACACCTGGGCCCGCCTGGCCATTTCCAGATAACCGGGATCGTCCAGCAGGAACCCCGCCTTTGCGCAGGCTATGATCATCAGGGCGTTCCAGGAGGCCAGTATTTTGTCGTCCCGGTGCAGAGGCAGCCGCTTCAGCCTGTATTCGTAGAGGCGGCGGCAGAGCGCGTCCATTTCCCGGTCCACCTGTTCATAATCCGGATTGTGTATGAGGTTCGGGATATTAGCCCCCTCGAAGTTGCCTTCTTTCGTGATGCCGTACCGGCGGCAGAATTTCTCCTGATCCTGTCTGTTTCCCAGAACCCGTCCGATTTCCTCCTCTGAAAAAACATAATATTTTCCTTCCACGCCCTGGCTGTCCGCATCCTGTCCGCAGTAGAAGCCGCCCTCCGGGCCGGTGAGCTCTCGGCGCACATAGTCCAGAATCTGCCGGGCCGTCCTTTGGTAGAAGCGGTTGCCCGTGAGCCGGTAACCTTCCAGATAGGCCAGCGTGAGCAGCGCGTTGTCGTAGAGCATCTTCTCAAAATGCGGCACCAGCCACATTTGATCCGTGGAATAGCGGGAGAAACCGCCGCCCAGCTGATCGTGGATGCCGCCCCTTGCCATGGAGGACAGCGTCTTTTCCGCCATGGCAAGAGCCTGCGGTTCGTCCGCCCAGGCCCGGTATCTCATGAGAAAGAGCAGGTTGTGGGCGGCGGGGAATTTGGGCGCCCGGCCAAACCCGCCGTATGCTTTGTCAAAGGCGGCTCTCAGCTCTTCATATCCCCGCCGGGCCAGCGCCTCTGGATCAGCCGGGGAGGAGGCGTCCGGCGTCCGGCGGAGAACCGCGAGAATCTGGTCGCTCATGTTTAAGAGGCGTTTCCGGTCGCTTTTCCAGATTTCGGAAACCGTGCTCAAAAGCTCCAGCAGGCCGGTCATATTGCGGCGGGACGTTTTCGGCAGGTAGGTGCCGGCGAAAAAGGGCTTTTTGTCCGGCGTCATGATGATGGTGAGCGGCCATCCGCCCTGTCCGGTCATGGCCTGGCAGACTGACATATACACCAGATCGATTTCAGGGCGCTCCTCCCGGTCCACCTTCACCGGAACGTAATCGGCGTTTAACCGTTTTGCCACCTCCTGGTCCTCAAAGGACTCGTGGGCCATCACGTGGCACCAGTGACAGGTGGAATAACCGATGCTCAGAAATATAGGTTTGTCCTCCCGGGCAGCCTTCTCAAAGGCCTCGTGGGACCAGGGATACCAGTCCACCGGGTTTTCGGCGTGCTGCAAAAGATAGGGCGATTTTTCGCGGAGCAGGTGATTGGACATGACGTCTCCTTTCTTGCGGGCAGGCCGTTGGAGTGAAAGGCTGAAACAGGACTGCCGTTTGGGAATAGTCTCTGTAGAAACGGAATGAATATGCATGGTTTCCCCATCTGATCCCGGAAAAGAAATGTTGTAAAAGGGCGAATTATAGGATAAGATAGAATCAAAATGTTACGCGATGAGGAAAAGAAATGGATCAGATCATTTTGAGGAGAGCCGCGGCCCCTGACATGGAAGCAATCCTGAAGCTTCAGGTCGCGGTATTTGAAGGGGAACAGGGAATCCCCGGAGAGCTAATATGCTCTCCAGGCGATCAGTTTCTGCAATGGTGGTGCGCTTTGGAGGGGGACTCGGTTGTGGGCGCGGTCGCCGCCTGGAAGGAAGGGGAACAGGTTCACTGGGGACGGTTTGCGGTTCATAACATGCACAGGGGCCGGGGTATCGGCACAAAACTGGCGGTATTTTCCCTGGAAGACCTGTTTTCGCGGGGATTTGAGGAGATTTACATGGAAGCCAGGGAGGCCACGGTTGCAATCATCTGCCGCCTTGGCGGGCGGGTCGTGGGCAAGCCGGTGGCGTTTTATAAGGGAACCGTGACGCCGGTGCGTTTACACCGGGATGATTATTGCTGTTTTCCGGGATAAGCAGTGACCGGGCGGTTGGACCGCACAGGAGGGTAGAACATGGACAGAGAGGACATCAAAAAGCAGATTACCATAGCGGTGGTTCTGGTATTTATCGTCAGTGTGATCCTGATTCTGACCGGCAGCGCCATCAATTTGAGCATAAGGGGCACTCAGGAGAGGGAAGCCCAAAAGTATATGAAGGAGATCGTGTCCCAGTATAAGAACATCATCGCGGCGCAGACCGAGGGGGATCTGCAGGCCCTGGAAGCGGCAGCCGCCTTTGTGGGGGATGGGGGTGCTGTGGATGGAAAGACCGCGCTCCCGTATCTGAAGGATTACCTGGACGCAGTGAACGGCTCCGATGATTTTATCCGCATGGGGATCGTCACACCCGACTGCCTGGGATATTATATCGACGCAGACGGCGGGGAGCATGATGGGATCGACGTGGGGGACGAGGAATTTGTGAGAAGCGCACTCTCGGGCCGGCGCGTGATTTCCGATCTCACCGAGGACCGGATGGCGGAGGGGTCCGTGATCGTTTACGGGGTTCCGATTACGCACGGCGGGAAGGTCATCGGAGCGGTCACGGCGACCCGCACCACCTCCAATCTGGCGGATATCATCGGCCGGGAGATTTTCGGAGGAGCCGCCTACCTCCATATCGTGGACAAGGAGGGGAATTTCATCCTGCGCTCCAGCCACGCGGTGATTCAAAAGCCGATGGGCAATCTGTTTGACGATGGGGACGTGACGGAAGAGACGCGGCAGTCCATACTGGCCGACATCAAAAACGGCGGGGATTCCTTCGCCTCCTTCCGCTATCAGGGGGAGGCCTACTGGGTGACCTTTATCCCGTTGGATCTCAACGATTGGCAGATTTTCTGCCTGGTGCCCCAGACGTTTCTCAACCACAACATCAACGCCATTTTTTGGGTGTTTCTGTGCGTTATGATTTGCATCATCCTGCTGTTTCTGATTCTGTTCCTGTACATATACAGCCTGCTGAAAAAAGAGCACGTTACGCTTCAGGTATTGGCGTACAAGGATGTGCTGACAGGGGCGGACAACCGGAACCGCTTTGTCACGGAGCTGCCCGCGCTGCTTCAGGCGCCGGTGGATTACGCCCTTGTGTTGATGAACGTGTGCGGGTTCAAATTTGTGAATGAGTTTTTCGGATTTGAGCGGGGAAATGAGCTTTTGATCCATATCGCAGGTGTGCTCAACGGGAATATCGGAGAGGGGGAGCGCTTTTACCGGGATAATGCTGACCGGTTCGGCATGCTGATTCACTTTGACGGCAGGGAAGCGCTGACCGGCAGGATCCGCAAGATCCATCAGGAAATAAACCGCTATGCCGCCGCGCCCAACCAGGAGTACCGGATCAACTGTAACTTTGGGATTCATATCATGCGGGCGGAAGAGCGAACGCGCCAATGTCCGTCCCCGGACGTGGCCATCAACGGCGCGCTGCTGGCGCTTAACAGCGTCAACGGCAACACGTCCAACCCGATCGCATTTTACGACGAGGCGATCCATGAAAAAGCGCGCAAAAAGGTGGAGATCGCCAGTCAGATGCACGCGGCGCTGGCAAACCGAGAATTTCACATGTATCTTCAGCCAAAATACTATTTAAACGACAAGACGCTTCACAGCGCGGAGGCTCTGGTCCGCTGGTACGGGGCCGACGGCACGATTCACTACCCCGATGAGTTTATACCGGTGTTTGAGGAAAATGGATTCATCACGGAACTGGATATGTATATGCTGGAGGAGGCGTGCAAAAAGGTTGCGGGCTGGACCCGGAAGGGGTTTGAGGTGAGGCCGGTCTCCGTCAACCAGTCCAGAATCTTTTTTTACGATGAAACGTATCTGGATAAATTTCACCAGATTGTGGACCGGTACAGGATCGACCCGTCCATGATTATCCTGGAAGTGACGGAGAGCGTGGCCATGAGCAATCTGACCCAGGTGAAGATGGTCATTGATAAGCTTCACGCCATGGGATTTTCCATCTCCATGGACGATTTCGGAAGCGGTTACTCCTCCCTGAACACGTTAAAGGATCTTGATATCGCGGAGCTGAAGCTGGATAAGGAGTTCCTGTCCGAACAGTCCACGTCCCGCAGAGGCCGGATGATCATTGAGAGCGTGATCCACCTTGCCAGGGCGCTCTCCATCACAACGGTGGCCGAGGGGATCGAGGACCAGGCCCAGCTTGAATTTCTGGAATCCATTCACTGCGACATCGGGCAGGGTTACTATTTTGCAAAGCCTATGCCGGTGGAGGAATTTGAACGGACGGTTCTCCACGTTTAAATGGCGGCATCAGTGATGCCGCCCGCCGTGGCCGCCGCCCTCACGGCCGTGGGCCGGTCTGCCGGGGCATTCCGAAGACTGCTCTGAATTGTCCTGGGGGTCGCCCTGGGATTCATCCAAAGCTTCTTCCCGGCCCCCGGTTTGCTCCTGAACTCCGTCCGGCTCCCGGTGTTGGCAGTGCTCGGTGTGGCCCTTTATTTCCTTCATGGATTTGTCCTTAAACTCATCCAGGGTGGCCTGGGGGTCCACGGTCAAAAGCTCCTGTATGGCGTAATACTTCCCCAGCGACATCCCATGTTCGTGGGCCTCGTCACACATATGGCTGTCCACGCTGGCATATTCCGCCGTTACGCTGCCGTGGCACTGTTTCAGGGCCGTGTCCACGCACGCCTGAAGGTCTGAGAGCATCGCCTGGCCGCCGTCCTCCGCCTCCAGGGTGATGGAGACAAGGGAATCCTTCTTAAAATACTTCTGCATCTCATCGCTGCCAAGCAGAAGGGTCAGGGCATCGCCGTATTCCATATGCTTTAACGAGAGGGACTGCAGGATGGTTTCACCCTCCTGCCCATAGGTGGTCTGGTCCACCACCCTTCCCCAGCGGTTGATATCCAGCTCGATGCTGGGATTCACGTCGATGCTGATGACAGCCGCCTCCGCATAGTACAGGCGCAGGCCGCCCAGTCCGCTGGTGGCAAACAGCAGGAGACAGGCCATGGAGACGGCCCATTTCAATTTGCGCGCTGCGCTCTTGCGGCCACGGCGCATGCGTCCGGCCACATAATCGCAGGTCTGTTTCTTCAGCGCATCGCTGCAGGTCACCGTATCGAACGCGTCACGTATCATCTGTTTCACCGTCATCACCTCCCAGCATATTTTTTAATTCCGCCTTAGCCCTCGACAGATGGGTGTATATGGTATTGACCTTTTTGTGCAGAATCCCCGCGATTTCCACGGCCGAATACCCCTCATAGTAGTGCAGATATATGATGATTCTGTATTTGTGGGGCAGCTTCAGCACGGCTTCCAGCACGTGGGACAGGTCGGGATCCCGGCCGTCCGCCATAGCCGCGGCTTCCTCGAGAGAGCAGGTGTGCGTCCTGAAAAAGCTTCGGAGCAGGTCCTTGCAGCGGTTGACGGTCACCCGGATCAACCATGCTTTTTTGTGCTCCTCCGACTGAAAGGGTTCCGAAAAAAGGGCGTATTTCAAAAATACATCCTGAAATACGTCCTCCGTATCGCTTTCATTTTTCATGTAGACAAAGCAGATATGCTTGACCATATCCGCATATTGTCCGATTGTCTGCTCTACATCTGATTCCTGCCGCATAGCCGCTCCATGTGTCTGGTTTCGTTATCTGTGATGGGAACCGCCGTGCCTTCTGTGGTGTCCGCCGCTGTTGTGACAGCCGTTTCCCGAGGTGGCGTTATGTCCGTGATTCCCGTCCGGGCACACCCAGTCCCCCTCATCGGACCAGTGGCCCTCGCAGTCCCCGTGGTCGTGAGTTCTGCAGTATTCGTAATCCGTACAGTCCGCGTATCCCCGGGGACAGGTCCATTCGGCGCCAAATGCAAGGCTGCCTCCCGCGGCGGTTAAAAAGATACCTGTGACTGCTGCTGCCATTATAGTTCTGATTTTCATGTATTTCAATCTCCTTTTTTGATTCGTTCACTTCTAATACGATTGATCATCCGAAATCCTTTCAAAAATTTCAAAAATTTTTAAACTTATTGTCAAGACAGCTTTTTGTTTTTGCGCCCAAGGGACCGAAAACCTCACGGATGAGGGGCCGGGAAGTTGAGAAAATCGGAGAGACTTTGTTCCGAATAAGATAATAATATTGCCGGCCAGTTCCTGATAGGAGAAGCAATATAGTAAAAAACGGACTATAATAAAAACCATCAAAGCTTTGTTAAAAAAGATTCGGAGGGGGATAACAAAAGATTGCTGGTTAAGAAATGCGTCGGTTCCGTTGGGGAATTGATCGAGGGACCCATGTGGTACAGAAAACGGAACAGCCTGTTTTTTACGGATATCGTATCTGGTACTATTTTTGAGTATATTCCGAAAAAGGAAAAATTGCAGTCCTGGAAGCTTGGCGCCTACGCCGGCTGCGTCATACCCGGCTGCCATCCGGGGGAAATTATAGCAGCGGTTGACAGTTGCCTGAAAATGCTTGTTCCGGAAACCGGAACCATAAAAACCCTGTGTCCATTCCCTATGACGGATGGCATCCGGTTCAATGACGGGAAATGCGGACCGGGCGGGCACCTGTGGGTTGGGACGATGGAAATGGACGGAATGCGGGAAAACGCCCATGTGCAGGAGGATATCCGGCCACGGGGCGGCCTGTACCGGGTAAGTCCGGACGGAGAGACGGACTGTGTGGAGCCGTTCCTCGCCATACCGAACGGTATGGCCTGGGATTTGGATAAGGGGATATTCTATCATGTGAGGACAGAGGAACAGTCTGTCTATGCTTACAGCTATAACAAGGACCGCCACCAGATACGGCGCCCTGTGAAAGCCCTGGATTTATCACAGGAGCAGGGCGTGCCGGACGGCATGACCATGGACCGGGACGGAAACCTGTGGATTGCAATGTGGGGAGGATACAAGGTCATCTGTATCAATCCTGTATCTGGCGCAAAGATGGGTGAGGTGGTCCTGCCGGATGCCAATGTTTCATGCTGTACCTTTGGAGGGGAGCAGCTGGACCGGCTCTACATTACGTCAGCCCGGGATGCACAGGGAGGCGGCAATGTCTTTGAGGCGGAGACCGGGGCGGCAGGGACAGAGCCTTATGAATTTTGTTGGAATGGAGAGGAAATTATATGAGAAGACCGGCAGCTTTAATTACGGGAGCGGCAAAGGGAATCGGAAGGCAGATTGCCGTTACCCTGGCTGAAAAAGGGTACGATGTGGCGGTCAATTACCATACGGACCGAAACGCGGCGGAGGAGGTTTGCCGCGAAGCGGAATCTTTCGGGAGAAGGGCGCTGGCTGTCTACGCGGATATGTCGCAGATAAAAGAGATAAAGGATATGTACAGCCAGGTGGATCAGGCATTTGAGGGAATCGACCTGGTGGTAAACAATGCAGGCATCAGCAGCGAGGTTTATTTTCTGGAGGCGGAGGAAGCAGATTTTGACAGAATGACGGCCATTGACTGGAAAGGACTGTTCTTCAGTTCCCAGGAGGCGGCTAAACGCATGATAGGCCGCGGGATCAAAGGGGTCATCATCAATATATCTTCCAATCAGGTGGATGGATGCTGGCCCAGGGCTACGATTTACGGGCCGACCAAGGCAGCTGTTTCAAAGTTTACGAAGAACGCGGCCATGGAGCTTGCCAGATATGGAATCCGGATGGCCGCGGTGGCTCCCGGGTATACGGATGTGGGTTGGGCGCCGGATGATATCCGCTGGGAGGCGGCAGCGCGCCTGCCCTTTGGAAGGTTTGCCTCCACCAGGGAGATTGCGGAGGCGGTGGCGTATCTGGCCTCCGAACAGGCGGCGTATGTAACCGGCACCACCCTTACCGTTGACGGCGGAGCCACCCTGCCAGTGGTTGCTGCAAATGATTTTTTGTGAGGTTGAAGAATGGAAGATGACCGTTACTATAACAGGCTGTTAAAAGGAGATCAGGGAGCCCTGAAACGGGCGCTCTACAAAGCGATGGGGTTTACGGATGAGGCCCTGGGTAAGCCGTTAATCGCAATCGTAAACTCCTATACCAATGCAACGCCGGGCCACTATAACCTGAACCAGCTGTGCGAACAGGTGCAAAAGGGGATTGAGTCCGCGGGCGGAACCGCCATGGTTTTCGGCACCATTGCTCCCTGCGACGGCATTGCGGAAGGGCACGACGGGATGCGTTATGTGCTGCCTTCCCGGGATTTGATCGCTTCCTCCGTGGAGTGTATGGTGAGGGCCCACCGGTTTGACGGTATGGTGCTGCTCGGCTCCTGTGACAAGATTGTACCGGGGATGCTGATGGCTGCGGCCAGAATCAATATCCCGTCCGTGTTCCTCAACGGCGGGCCCATGCACCCGGCTGTCTATAAGGACAAACACTACGACGGCAATATCGTGACTGAGGCAGTGGGATGGAAGCAGCGCGGAAAAATCACCCTGGAGGAATTTGAATACATAGAAAATATCGCGGAGCCCTGTGCCGGTTCCTGCGCAATGCTGGGAACAGCGAACACCATGGGATGTCTTGCGGAGGTGATGGGAATGTCGCTGCCCGGCAGCGGAACGGTCCCGGCAGTTCTCTCACGGCGTCTGTCCCTGGCCTATGAGTCGGGCTGCGCGGTCATGGAGCTTGTGCGCAGAGGCGTGTGCGCCAGGGATATCATGACAGAGGAGGCGTTTTGCAACGGTATCACGGCGCTCATGGGTATGGGCGGTTCCACCAATGCGATCATGCACCTGCAGGCAATCCACCGGGAAGCCGGGCTGGGCGATTTATCACTGGCCGTATTTGACGAATACAGCAGAAAGGTTCCCCAGGTATCGTCCGTGTATCCGGCGTCGCCTTACGACATGGTGGACTTTTATGAGGCGGGAGGCGTCGGCGCGTTATTAAAAGAGCTTCAGGGCTACCTGTATGAGAACGCCGCCACGGTATCGGGAAAAACAGTGGGGGAAATCCTCAAACAGACCCGGCCCACCGGGAGAAGGGAAGTGATCCGGACTGCGGACCAGCCTTTTAACAGCAATGGCGGGGTGGCTGTTCTGACAGGAAATCTGGCGCCTCTTGGAAGCGTGGTGAAACCGGCGGCGATTCCCTCCCATATGATGCATTTTGAAGGCCGGGCCAGAGTGTTCGGGAGCGAGCAGGAGGCCATCGATGCAATCCTGTCCGGGGATGTAAAGGAACAGTCCGTGGTGGTGCTCCGGTATGAGGGGCCCAAGGGCGGACCGGGTATGCCGGAGATGTACCGGCCTATGAAATCCCTTGAGGGAATGGGACTTTCAGAGAGCTGCGCCCTCATTACGGACGGACGGTTTTCCGGTTCCAACCGCGGCTGCTTTGTTGGGCACATATCGCCGGAGGCATTTGAGGGCGGTCTTCTGGCGGCTGTGGAGGATGGGGACCGAATCGTGATTGACATACCGGAAAGAAGCCTGACTCTGGACGTACCCGAAAATGAACTGCAGGAGCGGCTGCGGCACTGGCGCGCTCCGGAGAAACAGATCGAGCCCGGATACCTGGAGACATACAGAAGAATCAGCAAATCAGCAGCTCAGGGGGCTGTGGTGGAATAAGGAGAAAACAAATGCAGTGGTCAAATGACAAAGAATTATTCGGACAGATGAGGGATGTATTGTACTCTGCCGTAATCGGGGATATATTGGATAAAATGCATTATTACCATCAATTCCTCCCGTGGAGGATACAGCCCCTGGACAAGAACATGGTAGTGGCCGGCAGAGCCATGACGGTGCTGGAGGCAGATGCCTTTGAGGATGTGTCGGATTCCCACAATCCGGTGATGAACAAACCTTTTGGATTGATGCTCGAAGCATTGGATGATATCAAGGAAGATGAAGTATACATATGTACCGGTGCGTCGCCGGATTACGCCCTGGTAGGGGAGCTGATGTGTACCCGTATGCAGATTCTGGGAGCGGCGGGAGCTGTGGTAAATGGATTCCACCGCGATACCAGGGGAATTGAGGAATTGGGCTTTCCGTGTTTTTCTTATGGAAGATACGCACAGGACCAGGCGCCCCGGGGCAAGGTAATTGACTACAGGGTTCCCATTGAGATAGAGGGGGTCAGAATCCGTCCGGGAGATATCATATTCGGCGACATGGACGGAGTGGTGGTTATTCCCCGGGAAATAGAAGAGGAAGTTATACAGCGCTCCAATGAGAAGGCCACTGGGGAAAAGACAGTGGGGGAAGCCATCAAAAAGGGGATGCCTGCAAAAGTTGCATTTGAGACATACGGTATCATGTAAAATACAGGACGGAGAGGGATAAAAAATGGAGAACAAAAAGAGGGAAATACGCACGGCCACCAATGGGCAGGCAGTTTGTGTTGTAGTGTTGATTCTGGCATCATTAATAATCGGATTTACAGTTCTGAAGGTTGATGGTATTATCATGTTAACGGTGGCGGCTGTCATCGCGGGACTGTTCGCGCTTTACCTGGGATATTCCTGGGATGATATTACCGGGGCAGTATCAAAAAAGATAGCGGAGGCAATGCCGGCGATACTGATTCTGCTCAGTATCGGGCTTTTAGTCGGTACCTGGATGGCGGGCGGGGTCATTCCGGCCATGATTTACTACGGTCTCAAAATTGTAAACCCCAATTTTCTCCTGCTGACCGCGTTCTGGGTAAGCGTTTTTATCTCCATCGCCACCGGAACCTCATGGGGAACCGTTGGAACCATCGGCGTGGCGTTAATCGGTGTGGGCGTGGGATTGGGAGTGCCCCTTCCCATGGTTGCAGGAGCGGTTATCTCAGGCGCGTATTTCGGGGACAAGATGTCTCCTCTGTCGGATACGACCAACATGTCCGCTCTGGCGGCCAAGGCTAACCTCTATGATCATATTAAACAGATGTTTGTGACAACTGTGCCGGCTATGATCATTGCCTGTGTCGCTTTTACAATCATGGGACTCCAGTTTAAATCCAGTACCATTGATTCGGAGATATACACCAACATGCTCAGGGATTTGTCTGCGAACTTCCGTTTCAGCCCGTTCCTGGTGCTGCCTCCGGTGCTTGTCATCGGCGGCGCGGTACTTAAAAAACCCACCGTTCCGGTCCTGATCTTGTCGTCGGCGGTTGCCATGGTGCTGGGACTGACTGTACAGGGATTTGGCCATGACATCGTATTTGCGGCAGCTAAATCCGGATTCTCCGCGGCGGCGGCATTTCCCGGAAAAGAACTGTCGGGGGAGATTCTGACACTGCTGAACCGCGGCGGCGCTTCTTCCATGTTTGAGGGCGTTATCTATGTTATCATCGCCTTTACCTTCGGTGGAATCATACAGTTGACCAACTGCCTGGAAATTGCGCTCAAGCATGTGATGAAGCCCTTAAAGACCATTACGTCCGTGGTGAATGCGGCGGGTTTTTCCGCAGCGGCCATTGTTGCCATTGCACAGAATTCCTACATCTCATACTTCCTTGTGTCGGATATTTTCGGGAAGAAGTTTGAGGAGTTGAATCTGAAGGAGCAGAACCTTTCCAGAGTGCTGGAGGATTTTGTGACCGTGACGGAAGGTATTATGCCGTGGACCATATCCGGTATCTACATGGCGACCACCCTGGGGGTTGCTACCATTGACTACCTGCCATATTCCGTGTTCAACTGGTCCTGTACCCTTATATCAATCTTCTACGCATGTACCTATAAGAGCATCGGAAAATTTGCATTTTCTTATAAGACAGGTAAAGGGGAGCGCAAAACGGCTGTAAAAGCCGCGGCTGAATCATAAATACCAAGGTGTCGTTAAAGGCGAGGAAAGGAAACGGAATATGAAGAATATGAACGGAAGAGAATGGAAGGACGCGGCAATCTGCCAGCACTATTTTGAGGACAACAGCAACTACTATGGAGCGGTTACACCGCCGATTGTGCAGACAACGTTGTTTACGTTTGATACATTTGACGCATTCATTGAAGCCAGTAACCATGAGAGGGAAAATCACCTCTACTGCCGCGGTGTAAATCCCACCACGGAAATCCTGGAAAAGAAACTGGCAATGCTGGAGTGCGGAGAGCAGGCCAAGGTGTTCGGCTCCGGAATGGGAGCCATCTCAGCCACATTGTTCACCCTGCTCGCGGCCGGGGACCATATCCTTCTGGTGAACAATGTATATGGACCGGCAACCATCTATTCAAAGACCCTGGAGAAATTCCATGTCGAGTGCACCAATGTATTTGTCAGGGATGCGGAAGAGATCGAGCAGTATGTGAAGCCGAACACAAAAATCATTTATTACGAGAGTCCTTCCACTCAGATGATGTATATGCTGGATATTGATACGATTGTGGATATTGCCCGCCGCCATCATGCACTGACGATGACGGACAACACATGGTCCACTCCGTTTTACCAGAAGCCCCTTACCCACGGGGTTGATATCGTAATCCATTCCTGCACAAAATACATCGGCGGACACAGTGATGTAATGGCCGGAGCCGTCATTTCAAGGCATGAGATCGTGGACAGGATATTTGAAATCGGACACCAGTTCCACGGAGCGGCCATCGGTCCGTTTGAGGCATGGCTTCTGATCCGGGGACTGCGTTCCCTGGAGGCGCGTCTTGAACACCAGGCCCGTACCACACAGACCGTGGTGGATATGCTGAAGAACCACCCTATGGTAAAGACGATCAACCATCCCCTGTGCTTTACCGGAAAGCAGAAGGAACTGGCGGATCAATATCTGACCGGATATACGAGCCTGCTGTCCATAGATCTGAACACAGAGGCATTTGAGGATGTGAGGTCTGTGGCGGATGCATGTGAAGTGTTTCAGATTGGAGTCAGCTGGGGCGGGTTCGAGAGCCTGATTCTGCCGCAGAATCATGGGGATAATGACGCGTATCTGAAGGAGGCGCATATTCCGGGGGGATTAATCCGCATTTACCTTGGGATGGAACCGGCAGAGGACCTGGCGGCTGATCTGAAACAGGCATTGGATAAAATTATGAAATAAGGAATGATAGGTTCCTGGGTACAGGAGGCGCCGGCAGATTGCCGGGGCCTCCTGCCTGTGGTTCAATCGGCCGGAACAGACGGGGAGAATGGAAGGAGGAAGCGTATGGAACGCATGGAGATATTGGAACTCATGCAGGATAGGTATTACAGGACGGACATCTATAAGGTTGGGAGTTTCCGTTTCCCATCCAGCTATAAGTTTGAGTGCCATGCGCATGAAGAGATCGAAATCAACTATGTGGCCGCCGGCTGTTGCCTTATGGGAATCGGGGATGAGTTTGTGCCCATGAAAAAGGGAGAGTGCATCGTCATTTACCGTCATACGCCCCATTCCTTTATGGTAAACCTGAAGCAGAGCTGCAGGCTGCTGCAGCTGGAGATGAAACTGAGGGTTCCGGACAGATCCTATGGAAACCGGTTCTTAAATGAGCTTCAGGGAGGACGGCGGTACAGGAAATGCTCGAACTGCGAGTCCATAGCCGATTATATAGAGATGATATGCAGGCATACGAATACCGGGGATTCCGACGGATCCGGCCAGCTTTTGGTGGACCTGCAGCTGGCCTCGCTGTATGTGGCTCTGTCGGAGAAATTCAAAGCGGAAGACTGTGATATACCCAGGAAAAATGACCGGTTCAGTCAGATTGTGCAGTATATCAATGACAATTTTACGGAGCCCATTGATATGGAACAGCTCAGCCGGGACTATGGCATCAGCTCCCGTTATATCCGGAAAAAGTTCATGGAGGAGATTGGGATGAACAGCTCCCAGTATATCAATACACTGCGGGTGAACAAAGCAAAGGAACTCTTGTGGAACTTCAGCCTGAACATAACGGATATAGCCAGCATGACCGGGTTTGGCAATTCTCAATATTTCTGCCGGATTTTTAAAAGCTTTACCAATATGACGCCGGCCGGATACAGGAAACTTTGGTCAGGGAGCGGGGAACGGGCTATGTCCGGGAATCAGACAGAATGATACAAAGTCCGGCTTTAACCTTACATTTGGTATAATCTGCCTGTATTGAAATGGAAATTTTTCTTGACACGAACACCGTGTCGTCCTTTATACTTAACCAAAAGGATGGTGCAAACACTATGGATCAAATGCAGACGATTAGTACAGTGTCAAAAAATCTTGGTACTTCAAGCCGTATGCTCCGCTACTACGAGCAAATAGGCCTGATAGAGAGCCAGCGCGTGGAGGATTATGCTTACAGGGTTTATGATGAACAGGCAATACGGAGACTTCGTCAAATCATCATTTTACGGAAACTTCGGGTACCAGTAAAGCAAATCCGGGAGATATTCAGCAATCGCAGCGCATTGGGGATCATTGAGGTATTCGAGAAAAATATCAGGGAGCTTGACGAGCAGATGACAGCATTATCAACGGTTAAATCGATACTCAGCCGTCTTGTTCGGGAACTTCAGGAAAAAGCGAATCTAAATTTGCAGCTGGATTATCTTGGAGACAGCTCCGTTTTTGCCGTTGTGGACAACATTTCCTTTCCCAAAAACACAATACAGGAGGAAACGTCGATGGAAGACTTAAACAAAGCAAATGAAACGTTACAAAAGCTGGAGGACAGAGATGTGCGGATTATTTACCTTCCGCCAATGACCGTAGCAGCGGCCCGCTTTTCAGGGAAAGCGGAATATGGAGTGGGACCGGAAGCGACCGGTATGATTGAGAAATTTGTGTATGAAACGGAATTGTTGAAAAAGAAACCTGATGCCAGAGGGATGGGATTTGACTGTTCCAGGGATGATTTAAGAGTAGTAGTCGGCCCCACTCCGACGGCATATGAGGCATGGGTTTCAATCCCTGAGGATATGGAAGTGGAGGCGCCTCTGGTTAAAAAAACGTTTGGCGGCGGGATGTATGCCGCCCATGTATTGAGGGACTGGAATTTTCAGGATTGGACTCTGCTCCAGGAATGGGTCAGTGAAAGCGAACGATATGAAGAGGCCGGAGGACCATGCTTTGAGGAGATATTAAATTATTACAACCTTATGAATAATGGCGCGAAAATGGAAGATACACAGATTGATCTGCTGCTGCCAATTAAGGAAATGACAAAGTAAAGGGTGAAACAAATGAGTAAAAGCCATGGCGAGACAGCAATGCAAAAACCAATCAGTGAGTATGCGGTCTATCTAAAAAGCCTGATACTGGTGAATATGCTTGACGATCCGAAACGTTGTGATTGCCTTCAGAGATTTTCTGTATGTGTTTTGCGACCATTTAATTTCTGACGGACATTTATATGCCGAACCGCAGAAAACAAAGAACCCATTGGACTACCCGTTTCTGGAAAATATGAATCAGCTCTTTCAAGCCTGATTTCGTGTACGCAAATACAGAGTGTCCTGAGATTTCCACAAGATTCACTGTCGCAGTTGGGGGAAGTGTAGTATAATAAAACGCAAGGAACGCAATAAACTGGCAGGGCTACAACAGAATAGAAACTATGTTGCAAGGGCTTTGCGGCACAGGAAGGGAATACGATCATGCCACGAACCAGACAGCTGAAACAGGATATCAAATATTACCCAAAGGCGCTGATGGAAAGGCTGGAGAATATCAAGTCTTACCCCATGACGCTTCTGGAGGCGGATTCCGGCTTTGGTAAGTCAACCGCGCTTCAGCATTTTTTCGATACCCGTAACCCGGAAGCATATCCGCTTCACCAGCATGAATTCCACTCTGAAACCCCGGCGGAGGCATGGAAGGTTTTCTGCAGCCTGATTGCCGCCTTTGACAAGGAAAGTGCGGAAAAGCTTTTTGTCATCGGGATGCCGGATGAGGATACCATGCCGGAGATTGCCCGGACGATACAGGGTATTTCCTGCGGCCGTGAAACCTTTCTGCTTTTGGACAACTTTCAGCTATGGGAGCTGTACCGTCCCTGTGA
>ENA-UOJP01000905-UOJP01000905.1-human-gut-metagenome-genome-assembly--contig:-C102-NODE-905-length-44203-cov-8.263795_pt1 | contig 44203 bp, 38 predicted proteins | sample MGYA00242353_ERZ723900 | MGnify/ENA metagenome assembly ERZ723900
GGCTCCAGATGACAAACATGATCTCATATCAGGGACTTGTTCGCACCTTCCCTAGGTTTCCAGTCCCATAGTCCAAATACTGCAAGTTATCGCTCAGCGCATAGAAAGAGTTAATAGACCGTGAGAATGTGGCCAAGCACATCATTGTATTTTCAATTGATCTTATATAACTAGCATCCATCGAGATTAGCCTTGTGGTAGCATTTTACTGATCGTAAGAAAATTTATACCAAAAGCCCCGTTGGTGGTACAGCAACAAGCGGAGCCTCTGGCGACTTCATCAGGGTTATGTCAGATAGTGAGGCTTATCAGGATGACCATGTACCCAAGGGGAGCGAGGCCGAACCGCTGGCAGAGCTTGCATATGGTCTGCAAGTACCGTGACCACCATAAACCTGTTTATCCCCTGCGGCGTCTCGCGACGGCGGCATGAACGGGGGCATCGGGCTAAAATGCGCTTCACTAAAAGTTTTTGGGATTGTTTAGAGACGGTGGCTACGTCATAGCTTTCAAGTTGAGTCAGTACGTGTTTGACGCCTGGAACCACACGCCGCTATGAGTTAACATCCCAATTACCACTATCAACCACAGCGGCTTTTTCAAGGGACATAACAGAGCATTTCTTACAGGCAAAAGAGATAGATTTTATTGCCTAACTGATTGTATTGTAAGAAATTTAGTGACTTGGTGCCGAAGGCCGGACTCGAACCGGCACGTATTTCTACGGTTGATTTTGAATCAACTGCGTCTAACAAGTCATTGATTATCATCACTAACTTGTTACGCACCTACGGTTCGTACAGCCAATTTCGCCAACAGATTGCCCCAGCAAAATAGCAGGGGTTTACATGGATAACAAGAGGGTAAAACCGAAGGACAAACGCGATCGTTATCTGATTCTCGATCCGTGTGGTGTGTACATGGTACGCATAGCTGTCCCGGCATATATGGCGGCACACTTCGGTAATAAAACATACTTCATGAGGTCAACAGCGACTCGCGACATTCGTCAGGCACGTCTACTTCGGGATGCCATCGCGTTGGAATGGTACAAGCTGCGCGATCAGCTTAAACCTGTACGTTCAGGTTCACGGGTTGAACAGATCCTTGATGAACTTCGGGGCATCAGCAAACAGGCAAAGGATGCACCGCCCACACAATTGAACTTCCCCGCCCAAGTTCAGGCTTGCCCTTCTCTTCTGGTTATGCGGGATCAGTACATTCTTCAATTCAGCGAGAAACGTAAACTGACCACCCTGTCAAAGACGAATAAAGCCGTCGAGGTCTTATTGTCCCATCTTCGAAAGCGCGATATTCCGTTGAAAGATATCAACCGAACCGTAGTTACTGGCTGGCTGGATAAGCTGAAAAGCGAGAGAGCGCCCCAAACCATACAGAACTATATCAGCGCTCTCGCCCAGATCTGGGATCTGGCCCGAAACCGATATCACGACGCACCACAGGATAACCCTTGGCGTGGTCATGGCCTGGAAGCGAAAAGCAGCAAGGTAAGCTATGAGGTTTTCACCCATGCTGAGTTGGCGAAGGTCTTCGCTGCGATGGATGGCGACGAAGAGATGCAGGCCGTAACGCTGATAGGAATGTATAGCGGCATGAGACTTAATGAGATTTGCTCTTTGCTGGTAGGGAACATTCGAAAAATCGAGGGTGTCCTTTGCTTCGAGGTCACAGAAGGCAAGACCAAATCAGCAGCGCGCATCATCCCGGTTCATAGCCGCATTATCGATCTGGTGGAGTCCCTTCTCCAGAAGCCACATAACGGCTTCCTTTTCTACCGTGCGTCGATCATTGATCGTGCCGACGGCAAGCGCTCAACATGGCATACGCAACGATTTACACGGGCTAAACGGCAGGCGCTGGGTGAAGTTGAAACGGAACGGAAGGTTTATCATTCACTGCGTCATGAAGTGGCCCAGCAGCTTGACCGGAACCAGGTTCCAGAAGACAGGATCGCCTTATTGATGGGCCATGAGCGCGGGAAAACGGAGACGTTCAAAACGTACTCAAAAAATGCGGCATCACCAGTGGAGCTATCAAGATATGTCGAGTTGATCGATTACGATATTGTCGGATGAAGGGGTAAAAAAACCGCCTATGCCGGCGGTTTTAAGTGCGAGAAGTAGATCAACCTTTGGTTTTTCTCGGGTCATTACCATAACTATTCTTGTCGCGGATTTGATTGTTATCACCACGATGAATAGAAACTTCTGAACCATTCTTTATAGCTAACTCTCGCACTTGTTCAAAGACTTCTCTTTGGGTTGTGCCAGTGACACTGGATCGAGTTGCATCCTGCCTCTTACCGCGCCAGACACCATCACTTCCCTTGTACACGTTATAATCTTTACCGCTCATAAACGAGCCTCCAGTACAGAAGTATTGCCGAAAGACTACTTTTTGACCATTCCATGATGGCTCATTATGAATAAGCTGTCAATACATACAGTGCATATATTGATTTTTATTTTTAATAAAACACCATATGTAGTGTTTGGTTCAATAAAAAACCGGGCGATTTACCCGTCCTGCTTAGTTTAGAGCTTTCAATTTCTGTTCAGTCGCGTAATACAAGATCGCAGCTTCAAGGCCATGCGTCGCCACGCGTGATAAAAAGGTGCTGCGGTGTACGCCCAACGTTCTGGCGAGCGCTGATACGTTCAGCAACCCGGCATCGTCCAGAGTCTTAACCTTAACCGACAGCAGCGGCGAGTTTCCCACGCCAAGGATTTTCAATTGCATATATTTACCTCTCCAAGTACAGCCCGCTTGACGCGGGTTAACTTCGTTAACGTCGCCATTGCGACGCTGGGAAAATGACGGAGGGGCCAATGTTGGCCCCCAAAACCGTTAGCCCGTGGGTGTCTTATCCCGTTGGGCTGTTACCTCGCCTGATTACGACGCATCGTTGGTGATGGCGGTCACCAGATCCGGGCGGTAGCAAATCGGCAACAGGCTGAACTCACTGGAAAGCGTAATGTTCTTATACGCGTCGGTGCTGCTATAGATGCGGAAGTCCACCACGTCAGCAAAGGCCAATTCGAGATTTCGTGATGTAGGCCCGACAAGGTTGGTAAACGGTGATGCCTGATCAGCGCTTAACGGCTTCTCGAATACCGGAACCATGAAGCCTTGATCTGCCCCGATGCCGTAGAAATCGGTATCGGACATCTCGACCACGGTCACGTTATCCAGGACGTAATAGCTGAATGCCGGGTTGATCTCTTTATTGAATACCAGACCATCAGGATCAAGGACACCATACTGCACAAGCTGGCGAACCGATGGGTTAAAACGCAGCTTCTTGAACAGGTTGGAACCCGCGAACAGGTAGATGCCTTTCAGCAGGGAAGCAAGGCCACCCATGCGGCGCTTCATGGCGCTGACCTCATCGGACAGGGATTCTAACGGATCAGCAGCAACCCCCGTGTAGATGGTTCCGGTGCTTTGGTCGTAACCAAACTCCTCTGACCAATCCAGGATCGGGCCATCAGCGGTGTATTCCATATCGGTGACACGATGGCGGAACAGGCTTTCAGCAAACATGCGTTCACGAGTCGCAGCGAAGCGTTCATAGTGAGCCAGGCTTTTAGCTGTCACAGCGTCCAGGACGTTGGCCTGTAGCGAAGAGCCGATCTTACGGAATGGCTGCACATCAGCAGCAGTGATCACATCCTGCGTGGGGAACAGAGGAAGCTCGATCAGATGATTAGCTGCTTTTGGCTTCGGTGTGCTTCCCCATTCGCTGGAAAATCGATTTGCTGCCGGTGCGATGGTGTCAGCCTGAGCGTTCAGGATGTCCAGACTGGTTTTAAACTGGTCAGTAGTATCGCGCTGGAAAATCCCGAGATTGGTCAGGATGCGATTACGCGCTGGGATGTTGGTAAATGACGCAGAATAATCTACGTATTCGAAATTGGAAGAAAGAGCCATATTTTAGATGTCCTTATCAGTTATATTATTTATCAGCCAGTGCAACACGAATGTTGCCGGATGCGGTCAGTGCAGCAATAGCAGCAGCGCCTACAGTCTCACCCATAACAGCGATCACTGTTTCAGCGCGAATGTACACGCCACGGTCAGCAACGATGATGTTTGCATCAGTTCCGGCGCGGTGATGGCTCAGAACCAGTAATGCATCAGAACCGGAGACATACGCGGTGCCATCAGACTTGATCACGCTGCCTGGTTGCACTTCAACGGCGAGGGTTGGAATATTCAATTCGCGCCGATCAAAATTGCCGTCTGCGTGGTACGTAATCACGTCGTTATACGTGCGTTGGGTTTCACCCATTTTCATAATGTCACTCCATAAAGTTTTATTTTCGGCCTTGGGGCCATATCGTCAGATTTGACGGTGTTCAGGTGCAAAAGAGGCCGCGCGGTGGCGACCTTCTTTATTTGGTAGTTCTGTATCAGTCCAGACGGGAGATTATTCAGCCCGGATTCACCGGGTTAACGCAGCCGCGTTAACGGCAGTTCTTGCCGCTGACTAATTTCAGGCTGCATCAGTCAGAAAAAAGCAAGGCGGCAGGAGATACCGCCCGGAGGACAATAGACAGGTACGCGTTGTGCGTTGTTATTGTTATTTTTCTGAGAGAGAAAGGAGGAGCGGCAACGGCGGCAGGAGACCAATCGCACCGCCGTGCGCTCGATGCCATTTTATGTCCGGCAGACAACCCGAGGAGGGGCAAACCCATATCGTGGTTGGCATACCACAACAGGAGAATAAATGGCGCAGGGAAGCGATGAGGCTCGTGCAAAGCATATCGAAGGCCAGCGCCTGAGAGGAGATTAAATGCGACAATTGGCAGTAGTACGCAGTAGACTCTTTCGAATCCATTAATCACCTTATGTTATTATTTTACCACTAATGATAATCATTATCAACAAATTTCACGTAAAATCAGTCGGTAACTCATTCAGTATCAGCAATTCTGCCTTCAATCATTCACCCCTCTAATCGGTGCCGATTCGATAATGTATGAATACCCAGCCGGATCGGCGGCGACAATCTCCCGGCATTTGGCCCGCGCTCGCGCCAGTGCGACTTCATCAATCAGGTGAGGTGTAAACCCGCCAGCGCCTGCGCCCAGGGTCTTCATGATCCGTATAGCCTTCTGTTTGCTGTCTGTAACTGGCTGGCCTGCGGGCGCAACTGCTGCCGCTGGTTGCCAATCAGGGTTGGACTCAAGAAAGCGATCAACGGCGCTTTTTACAGCGTCCTGGCGCTGTTCCTCTGGAGTTTTCCCCAGAAGCGCGGCGGCGATTCCGGCGCGAACTTTTTCGATTATGTTCATTGTGTTTTTTATTCCTGTACAGGGCCAGCCCATCACAGGCGCAGCGATACGCCAGCCATGCAACGGGCAGGTAAGGTAAAATGTCTATGAAGTTCAATGCTGGAACTATCAGGCTGTAGCTGTCGTGCCTGTGGCTTCGGTCTGGCTCGCCTTTTGGCCTGCGGCTTTTCTAACGTGTCGCACCGGGTTTATCTGGATCGGTTTAAAACGGCTTGCGGCCTTCCGCTCACAGACTTTCCGATACTCCACATAGAGCGGGTCATCTGCTGGCGGCAGACGTGAATTGATCGCGGATTCGGCAACGCCATTCTGTCGGAGAGACATCACCACCCAGTAAAGCGACAACCCCAGCGCCGCCACGATATCGGCGAGCGGTGCACCTTCATTGAATGAGGTCAGCGCCAAACGGGCATTGGTGTGTTCGTTCTGTTTGGCAAATCTGCGACATCTTGGGTTATACGAGTTTTCGTACAGTTCCTGGACACGCTCCAGCGGCAAACGCAGCAGGCAAGCTACGCGGCCTGGTGAGTGGCCAGCAATTAAAAGGTGTTTGGCCTTCTGGATAATATCGTCGGAGCGGCAACGCCGTTTGTAGAGAAGGGTCAGGTCTGGCTTTTGTTCTGGTTCGGTCTGGTTTGTATTTTGGTCAGCCGTCAGGCTGTTGCGGTCATCATTCTTCATTTGTCCTCAGCATAGCGATAACGGTTTATAACATTCGTCGATCTCAGTGGGCGGGGTCAGCTCGATCTTTTCCCACACCAAACGGCAGGCATGATGCCAGTCAGTTGCGCCAGCAGTGAGCGCCCATTGATAGGCGTTCTCAGAGAGGCGATTTTTAATAAAGGTGTCGCCCTGCCAGGGGAATGGCCTCTGCTGACTCATCTCATGATTACCAGCGGCGCGATCATCGCTGCTGCCGTCATCGTCAGATGCCACACTATCGCGCTGTCCAGAATCATCTGGGGCAGGCTCAGAGGCCAGGCCAACATTCTGATCAGCGGGTGTGTCCGTAGGCTGGTTAGCGGGTTCGTCTGCGGATGGTGTAGCAGTGGCTGCTGCCTGTTCTGCCTGCGGTATAACCCCGTCATCAGATTTGCCATCTCTTTTAATCTCCTCGGATTTTTTGCTCTTCTTCTTCCCGCTGGCGCGATCGTGATCCCAAACAGGCTCGCCGTCATCGTCTGCGAAGATTATTTCCAGATTTCCGATCACGTCCATCAAGCGGGATGCCGTGTATTTAACCAAACCACGCGGCGCACCTTTTACCGCTTTTTTGCCTGTTGGTTGAATCAATCCCAGCTTTTTTAATACGCCTAACACCTCGTTAAGCTTAGTTTTCCCAATGCCTGTGCTCAGTCGGATCTTATCCTGTGATTGGTAGAACTCTCCGCTATTGTTCTCAAAGCCTTTTACCTGATTAAACAGGTAGAGGTAGACGCGGAGCATGTCAGAATCCCAGTTGATTACCGTTCCGGCATGTTCACCATTCACAATTTTGATTTTGCTCGCGCAGATCAGACGCATTTCAATGTTAGTGTATGGTTCGTCTGGCGGAGGTGTCCTCTTAGTTTTTACTACTGCCATTGTTGTTTTCTCCATGTTTCCCCGTGTCGGGTATAGTCAGTTGATTCGATACTAATTGATGAATTGTGCCGTCGTTGTCGAACAGGTTCACAGCTGCCGCCAACACCTCACGCGTTAGCGCGGGAACCGTTGTTTCTCTGCGTTTAGCCTCGGCTAACAGCCCGGCGTAAACGTGTTCAGGTAGTTTGATGCTCAATGCCATATCGGTTTATCTCCCCTCATCTCTCGTTCCTGTTCGCGCTCCTGGAGCTGTTTCGCCATATTCCGGCACATCGTCGATATTAGGCCCGCGATGGGAACGTTACGCGCAGCGGCGTATTGGCGGAGGATTTCTAATGTCTCATCATCGAGGTGAATTTTCATGGCTCACCCCGTCGTTGCCATATCCGGGACTGGTTCGCCCGTCAGCTTCTCCAACTCGCCCGCCGCCTCAACCATTTTCAACAGCAGCACCTGATCATTCATCAGGCCGATGCCCTGCTTCGCGTAGAACAGACGCCACGCGGTGAGCACGGGCTGGATGATTTCGATCACGTCGCGGCCTTTTGCTAATTCAGCGCTGTAAGGTTTCAGAGTCGTGCGGACAGTGCGTGACGCACGGGCATTACGTTTCAGGCGGAGCTTATGCTCCTTGAGCAGTTCGAGCGCTTTAGACGTGTTCCGCTTGTTGGTTCCGACACGATTGATGAATCCGTATAGCGCGGTTTGCGTTGTCTCACCGTGAATGATCGCGTTGAAAATTTTCTCAGCATTTTCCACGCCGAAGTTGATTTTTGCTTTCTTCAATTTATTCCTCCGTAGGGGTTCATTTTCAGGGCGGTTGATTCTGTTCACGCCGCCTCATTGTTATAGATTTTATCATCATAAGTTATAAATTACAATCTTGTACTTTTGTATTTTTAAATAAGTCAATAGTAATTTTGTAAATTGCGTGTTAACTCGGAAACCAGTCATCAGACGCAAGCGCCCTGAAACGTCCTGTAGAGGATTTGAGGGGTTAAAGCTGATGGGTTGATGTCCTGATTGCCTCTCAGCGCCGCCCATCGTTAGCCTGCGAGTTACACTCTCGGCATCCGCATCGCGGATTCCACAAAGTATCGGAAGCGGAGCTTCCTCTTCCCACAAAAAAGTTCGGAGCGTAGCTCCTTCCTGAAGTGGCGAACCGTTTACCGTGATCGGTGAACGAGTGGTAAGCCACGAAAGGAGAAGAGATATCGCGAAGCACGGAGCGTAGCGACTGAACAAGGTCAGAAAGAAAGAGAGCCATCACAACGGCGATCTAAAAAGGTGTTGGTCGTTGACCTTGTGTAAGGGCTTCACGGCCAGGGAAGCCCGCATGATAATTCAGGTTTAACGTGATCTAATTCAAGTGTTACGTATGTATTATTTATGTTCGTTTGGCGAACTAATTAACCCAAAATAAAGTTCGTAATTCGAACTATTAAAGATAGAATAAGTTCGCAATTCGAACTATTAAAGATGGTAACTACTCAGGAGAGTTCAGTGGTGGGTGCCTCGCCACCCTGCGATCATTTCTCAAAATAAATGCCAGTAAATAGCCGATAAATACGCCCTATTTCGTCCCGTCCGGCCACTTCCCGTGCGTGCTTGTGGTCAATGTACCGAGCCTTGCTATGGTCGGGAGGACATAAAGATAAAGTCTGAGCGCCAGCCGTGGCGCGGGTTCGTCAATTCTGTCTGCCGATATTGCAGGCTCACTGGACAGCGTGGTGCTAAACCAAATCCGCCCACTACACCCCGTTTCTCTGCAAAAAATAATTCTTCGCCAAAAGCCAGAAACGATGAGAATCGCCTCGCTTTTCCGCCCTATTTTCAGGCACATGGGACGCGCTCTGGAGGGCGCTTCGCTTGTGGTCACCGTTGAGTGCCTGTTGTGGGAAAGCGTCGTGACGGGTTGCTGGTGCAGCGTGGGAGGGCTTGCCGGATTGTGGGAGGGATTACGCCGGAAATGTTGTCGGATGAGGCAAAGACCAAGGCCGGGAACCGGGACACATCGGCCTTCATGTTGGTGGGAAATTGCGCAAGGCTGGGGGAAGAAGATCGAAGCACTGAAAGTGAAGACTTATACTCTCCACTTTCTAAATGATTGAAAATAGGAGAATGAGCCTGCAATCGCCGTCTAATGGTCTTTCTATTCACGATTTATGCAGAATCAGGCAAGGTTTATGCAGTTCGTTGGGCTAATGCTCGGTACTCGGGCGGGACTCGATGACTCAGCCACTAAGATATTTGCAAAAGATCCTGCCGTTTTTACAAGGGGCCATCAGCCTCGCCTAACCGATCAGACATAGCGACCGAAGGATATTTCCCTTCCTGCCAAGCTATGGCACTACCCCATGTTGGTTAGTCTCCCCTACGGGCGGGGCATATCTGCCTTGCATTCACCTGGCGTACAATCCACTCTCAACAATTGATCATTTTGTGCGATCAATAAATTAAATCACTTTATATGATACTGTTTTTGATCAAAAATAAATAAAATTAACAATTCACAGCCGTACGAAAGCAAGGAGAAAGACATGGGTAATGCAATGATTGCGTTGAAGACCGCCGACGAAGTGAAGGCAGTCAGCGCAGAGCTGGCAAGAAATACAAAAACCAACCTGTTCCGCTGCCTCTGGGCGATGCAATTTGAAAGCGCTCTCCGCTTCGGGGATGCTGTCAAATTGACGTGGGATCAGTTCGCTGAGGGCAAAACGCATCTGACTATCAAACAAGAGAAGACGGGGAAAATTCACAAAGTCACTATTACCCCAGCCATGCGCTCTATCGTCCAGACTCGCCGGGAAGAGGCAGCAGACCGCCCAAACTTCGATGACTACATATTCAGCCTGTCTGATCTGAGGTCGAAGGGCCAGCCAGTTTCACACAATGCGGTTTTGACTGAGTACGGGAAATGCGGACGCCGTGCTGGTTTCAAGGATGTGGGAAGCCATACACCACGCAAGAGCAAGGGCCGTATATTGTTTGAGAACGGCGCACCACTTGAGCACATTACAAAGTTATTGGGCCAGGCCAACCCGGCATCCACCCTGTTTTATATCGGGTTCACGCAAGAGACTGCGGATACATTATCGGAGGAGTTTTCTCTCGGTGAGGAATGGTAATGATGAAAGAACGCATAGTGGCACTTATGAAATTTCTGGCCCTGCTGGGAGAACCATTTATAGGCAGAAAAAATAATGTTCACAGATAAACTGGCAAAGCGTCCTTTCGAAGCCAGTTAATATTATGCTAATCACTACGCAATGATAATGATATTTTTTAATTATCTGTATCGTCTTCATGATAGACGCGATTTAAAAAATCATCATACTTGTCTGGCAGTAAAGCAACCTCACCCCAACCTAACTCAGGTGTAATGAAACCTAATCCAGCCCCATTAACTTTACTGTAAAACATTGCGATGCGACCAAGATTTCTATCGTTCAAAAAACCTCGTCCCTCAGCTGTGTCGTTTGTTATTCTTATACGAAAATCACGATATGGCGTGCTATTGTCAATCCTTAGCCAAATATTAGAGTGCCCTTTAAATTTCTCAACCCTGAAAACCGCACCAAATAAAAACCGAGGTTCATCACATTCCTCCCTCAGTTCATTTATATTTTTTAGAGAGTCACAAAACCTATATCTTTTAGCTCTTCCATCTTCGTCTAAAAGATATATTTCACGATAATAATTGTGAATAAAGTTTGCACACAAAGACTGGATACTGGTTATCTGACTTGGGACGCGGAAAGATTCACCATTATGGCGAGCTATTGGAAGAGAAACTTCTTTTCCATCTTCCCTCTCAAAATGAGAATCGATAGGTACTTCATCCCCTCCAAAATCGACCCTTGGATTATTTTCTGGACGGGTCTGGAGAAAGCCGCTGATAACTATTAGTTCTTCATCTTCAACGGCCTTTTTTGCATCTTCTTGTGTAGCGTATTTTTTATATTGTATTGGACCGCATCGTAAACTACATGGTGGTGCATCGTCATCTTTAAGATGTTTATAATATGCAGGAACTTCGTTAGATGTCATTTCCTTTTCAGGATCTGCTGGTACTCGTGTAAGATGCTCATAACAAGAAGGACAAAAAAGGAATCCTTTCATATGAGACAAATAAGCCAGAGGTTCAACGGTGTTTCTTTTTAGAGCTGCGAGTGAGTGCGAAAGTTTCACCCACTCTGGATCATAATATGCGTATGCAATTCTTCTAATAGCCATCTTAAACTCCGTGTGTAGTATCAATCGAAATAAAATACTCAGAGCACTTGATAAACTCCTGAGTGTTTTTCCCTGATAAAAAAACACTCTTACTATTATTTTAGCTTTATAGAGACGACATTTTCTTTGTCAGAAAAGATCTCAGATTTCGAAATTTTTGTTATAGTGACAAAATCAGCATCAGGCAACCCTGACATCTCGTAAAGTTCACCTTTAGAAATTATATTATTCTCATCAAGAAGATGAGCAAGTCTATTAATTAACTTAGGCTCTTCATGCTTGATAATGTCATCCAAAGGCTCTTTTTTACGGTAAGGTGCCAGTTGTCTGAAAACATACTCTTTTTGATTGTCATTTATCAGATGCAAGCTCGATGCTCGCATAGTGATTGCTCCAATCGAAACTCCCCAACGTTCTTTTAACTTTATTAATCCCTGCAAACTTGGTGAGAAAAACTCATTGCCAAAAGTGGAAGCAGGAAGCAAGAAACAAGAAGCAAAGTAATCCGCTTGTTTCTCCACTTTCTTAAAAAGCTCTTTATCGTCAAGATAATCGTCCTGAACCGAACGGTGCAATATCAGATGTCCCAATTCATGAGCAATAGTAAATCTCAACCGAACTGCCGTACTATTTTTATCAGCAACGATGACTGGCCCGGAGTTAGCCCAAAATGAAAAGGCATCCACCCTATCTCCGGCATGAATATTCGAGACAACAACACCGTTATTTTCAAGAAGTTGAGTAAGGTTTTTAATCGGACCATCACCCAATCCCCAATATCGACGGGTTTGCGTTGCGATATGCTCAAGATCGCTTGGCGTAAGCATTTCAAAATCATCAATATCAATAGGCGGTAGCTTCAATTCAGGCAAAATTGCATATTGAAGCAGATTAGAGAGTATACCTGACACCCATCTTCCCTTCGTTGTGCCCATCAAGCGTTCCTTTTTACTTGCAGAAGCGCGACTACGAAAATGGACAGCACCTTTGATACTGGGTGAAGATTCGGCAGCTAAAAAGAAAGCCTCAGGGAAACTCAATACCCTTGAAATCTGATTTAATGTCTCATGGGATGGGTTTTTCAGCCCTTTCTCAAACGCAGAAATCGCTTGCCGAGAGATCTCAAGCAAACGCGCAAGGTCAGCCATAGTTAACCCTTTAGCCTCCCTTGCCTCGGTAAGACGTTCAGGATTGATTAATTTGTCACGATTCTGCGAAATAAGCGGGCTTACATTCATTTTTGTTTTCTTAGCAATTCATCGACCCTAAGGGCGATTTTTTCATCAAGTTCATCTTCAATAGTTTCTTCCTCAACTTCATAAGAAGAAACCAACTCCAATGGTTCAGCATATAGTACAGCACGCAAATCTGGAGTAGGAATGGTCAAACTTATCGCCTCCAGGGAAGCACCAACCCCATCATGTAATAGATAAACGTGACCACCTACACTTGGAAGCACATTATCGTTGTCTTCGAATCCTTCAAAAAGATCGTAATTCATGCTTTGTGCATATGCAGCTCGGTAGCGAGCCTTACGCGGTAATTGTCCCGGTCCGTTAACATGGTGAGCCGTGAGAGTCCAGTTGTTAGACTTAATCGATAAGTGTCGGCAGTTACGGGCTGCATTTGGTGCGGCGTGAAAATCCAACCCAAGATTGATCGCTGTTTTTTCCAGTAATGCTTCACAATAGAACCAGCGAAGATACGGTTGTGCCTCACGAGAAAAGACACCAAATTCGCGGCTACGCTCGGCAGACATCAGGTAAGCCTGAGATATAGAACGAGTCATGGAACTACGGTGATTTACATCAAAAGCGTTCATTAATACTGTTCGATAATTGCTCATAACGGCTTATCCTGGTGAAATGTTGTCAACCATATTTACGAAAAACCATAATTTTGTCAACTGTGAAAAATAGATTGAACCACAATTGGTACGTAAAGATTTGTGCCGGAGGCACCTTTACGAGACCAAAAACCTTGGTAGGGCATTAGCAACTCCCTTTTAGTCATCTACGGTTAGATGAATTTCCTGGCTTCCTCCACCATCTTCAACTCCGCCTCTTCGGCCTTCTTCCGTTCAAGCCATGCTTTGCCCTCTGGTGTCGCCAGAAACTTACGAGCGTGAATTTTACGATTGTTGCGTTTGGTTGCCGCTGCATTTTTCGCCATGATTGCCTCCAGTTCGGCCCGCCGCTGGGCCATAAAGGCAGGCTACAGAAAATCGCAGTGACAAATCCAGATGCCAAAATACCCTACCAAATGGTGCCGAAGGCAATAGGTGACCATTACGTGCCGTGTTGGGCACATAAAGAAAGGCGGAGCACAGCGACTTCCGCAGTAGATATAATCCCTTCACAGAGATGATGACGCCTTGTCATGGCTTCTTATCAGGTAGCCGTTGTGATCCGGTGGCTGAAACCGTGGCAGAGCCGGATTCTTTCCCGATCCGGTTAGTCTTCCCAACATTACGCCTGTTTATTCGCTGCAACGTCATCTCGACGTGTTGCATCATGGAGCGCCGCACGAAGCGCGAGCCACATTGACAAGGGTTATGGGAAAAGGATTAGAGACGCTGGCGGCGTCTTCCGGCTTCAAAGGAAAAGCGCAACGGATAGACCAGCGACATAAAATTAAGCCGTCAGTGTTGACCGTTCACGTTTTGTACAGGGTTGAGCCTGGAAACTACCTGCCGCTGCGTGATAACATCCCAAAAGCCACTACCAAACACAGCGGCAATCGTTGGTGACATTATTCAAGCAAAAAACACAGGCAAGAAAGGCAGAGTTATTCAACTAACTCTTTGTTTCTAAGGGATTTTTCTTGATTGGTGCCGAAGGCCGGACTCGAACCGGCACGTATTTCTACGGTTGATTTTGAATCAACTGCGTCTACCGATTTCGCCACTCCGGCACGGAAAGGATACGGAAAACGTTCTGGATTATACCTGTCAATGGCTGCTGCGCAAGCGGCAGAGTGCGATCGCCGCGCTAAGTGTTGAAAAAAACAGCGCAAGCCGCATTTCGGCCAACATTCAATACGTTCCGCAGGTAATCCCCCTCGTTCTCACCTTTCCCACTCGCGGTTTCCTCTTTCTCCGAGCCTGCTCGCAAAATCCTGCAAACGGCTCAATTCGGTTTACATTTTCGGCAATTTGTTATCAGATCCTGTTATTAGTACGCGTAATAACGCCGGTACTTTCCCAAAACAGGATTTCCGCAATGCGCTTCTATCAGATCGAACCGACGCTGGAGAACTACTGGCGCGGCATTATTCTTTTTGGCAAAAACGTCGCCTCCTATAAGTTTGCGCTGGCGCATGCGCTGTACGATATCCGCCGCGACGGTAGCGATCTGATACGCCTCGAGGAGCTGGCGGTGCCGTTCAGCCAGCATCTGTGTCGCCATCTTGAGCACGCCCCCAAACAGATCACGTCGCCAAAAAGCCAGTTTCTCAGCGCCTGTAGCCGCTTCAATCGCCAGGAGATAACCCAGGATCAGCTCATCGCGGCAACGGTTAAGCTCGGCTTTAGCGTGGTGCTGGATAAATTTCATAACGTGAATCAGGGCGAAATCGCCAGGCGCTTTTTTATCGACGAGCGTAAAACACATCAGGGTATCCGTCTGACCGACGACTTTTATTCTCTGACGGAGCGCCAGCAGTACCAAAACCTGATCCACGAAACGGACGCCCGCTGGTGTCTGGTGGAACAGGCGTGGGCGATGAACATCGCCAGCAGCCTGATCGCCGTGGAATATGATGCCGCCGAACAGCAGCTCTTCAGCACCCTGAATACCCGACGAGTTGCCATCTCCAGCTGTCGCGACAGCCTGAACGGCTACCAAAAAGGCCGCTGCTTTTACTGCTATGCGCCGATTAGTCTCGAAAGCGGGGATGAGAACCTGGCCGACGTTGACCACTTTATCCCGTGGGCGGCGCGCGGCGAAGTGGCGAATATCAACGGCGTCTGGAACCTGGTTCTCGCCTGCAAGAGCTGCAACCGCGGGGAGAAAGGCAAGTTTATGCGGGTACCGTCGGCAAAATTGCTGCGCCGCCTGCGCGACAGAAACGAATATTTTATTACCAGCCACCTTCCCTTGCGTGAAACCTTAATCCGTCAGACCGGCAACACGACCGCCCGCCGCGATGACTTCCTCGCCAAAATCTGGAACACTGCGCGCATTACGCTCCTTCATGAATGGGAACCTCAGGCCGCCGGAACGGATATATTCTGATGACAATCAACTACTACCAGCAGAACGCTGACAGCTTTGTGGCTTCAACCGTCGCTGTCGATATGACCTCTCTGTACGCGCCTTTTATCGGGGCAATTGAACCGAACGGGCTGATCCTCGATGCGGGATGCGGCTCCGGACGCGATGCCAAAGCCTTTGCCGATATGGGCTACCGGGTCGAGGCGTTTGACGCCTCACCGGCAATGGTCGAGCGGGCTGCGCAACACAGCGGGCTGGCCGTGCGTCAGGCGACCTTTCAAAGTATCAGCGAAAGCGCACGATATGACGGCATCTGGTGCTGCGCTTCGCTGCTGCACGTTCCCGCCGCGGAGCTGCCGGGAGTGATGCACAAACTGGCTACGGCCCTCAAACCCGGCGGCGTCTGGTACGTCTCATTTAAATACGGTTCAGGCGAGCGAGAAAAAGAGGGGCGGCGGTTTACCGATCTCGACGAAGCAGGGCTGACCGCGCTGATCGAACCGCTGGCTGATATCCGTCTCGCCAACATGTGGCAGACGGTGGATAAGCGCCCGGAGCGGAACGAAATCTGGCTCAACGCGCTGTTACTCAAAAGCTGAACTGTCGCGATGGCTTCTCTCTCGCAGAGAAGCCGGCTTGCGCAAGCTTCCCCCCTCCTTCTGCCAAGCGTCCCCTCGCCCCATGCTCTACACTTCCTTCTTAACTACGCCAAACCCAAGGAAACTGTCATGAGCACTATTAAAAGTTACGCCGCCAAAGAAGCGGGCGCCGATCTGTCGCTGTGGGAATACGATGCCGGCGACCTTAAGCCGGAAGATGTCGAAGTGCAGGTGGAGTACTGCGGGATCTGCCACTCCGACCTGTCGATGATCGACAACGAATGGGGCATGTCGAGCTATCCGCTGGTGGCCGGTCACGAGGTGATTGGCCGGGTGGCGGCGCTGGGCAGCGCGGCGCAGGATAAGGGGCTGAAGGTTGGCCAGAAGGTCGGCATTGGCTGGACGGCGCGCAGCTGCGGCCACTGCGACGCCTGTATCAGCGGTAACCACGTGAACTGCCTGGAAGGCTCGGTGCCCACCATCATCAACCGCGGCGGCTTCGCCGATAAGCTGCGCGCCGACTGGCAATGGGTGATCCCGCTGCCGGAAAACGTCGATCTCGAATCCGCCGGGCCGATGCTCTGCGGCGGCATTACCGTCTTCAAACCGCTGCTGATGCATCACGTCACGGCGAACAGCCGCGTCGGCGTCATCGGCATTGGCGGCCTCGGCCATATCGCCATCAAGCTGCTGCACGCGATGGGCGCGGAAGTCACCGCCTTTAGCTCCAATCCGGCGAAAGAGCAGGAAGTGCTGGCAATGGGCGCCGATCGCGTAGTGAACAGCCGCGATCCCGAAGCCTTAAAGGCGCTGGCCGGGCAGTTCGACCTGATTATCAACACCGTCGCCGTCGACCTCGACTGGCAGCCGTACTTTGAAGCGCTGGCGTACGGCGGCAACTTCCACACCGTCGGCGCGGTAATGAAGCCGTTCCCGGTCCCCGCTTTTACCCTGATTGGCGGCGACCGCAGCATCTCCGGCTCGGCCACCGGCAACCCGGCCGAGCTGCGCAAGCTGATGAAATTTGCCGGACGCAGCAAAGTCGCGCCGACCACCGAGCTGTTCCCGATGTCGCAGATCAACGAGGCGCTGAAGCACGTTCGCGAGGGCAAGGCCCGCTACCGCGTGGTGCTGAAAGCCGACTTCTGATCGTTCCTCGTCATGCTTCAGGCCGCAGCCGCGCGGCCTGAACGCCACTGACCGGGGTGATGCCGGGCGGCCCGTCTGCCCGGCGCTTGTTTCCCCTGGTCATTAAACCGTCATCTCCCCGCCATACGTTTGCAGTCAATCCTTCTCACAATCCGGGCTTCTACAAACGCCTGAATGAGACGTCCGCCACCATGAGAAAAACCTGGCTCCCCTGGCTGATACTGTCGCCTTCCCTGCTGTTTTTATTACTGTTTACCTGGTTTCCCCTCGGGCGATCGATTTATGACAGCCTGTTCGATACCCGCATGGTCAGCGACGGCGGCCAGTATGTCGGGCTGGAGAACTTCAGTCGTCTGTTCGCCGACGGCGTCTTCTGGCAGTCGCTGGTGAATAACCTGCTTTATATCCTGCTGACGGTGGTACCGGGCGTGACGCTCGCCCTGCTGCTGGCGGTCGCCCTGACCGAGAATCACCGCGTCAACCGCTGGCTGCGCACCGCCTTCTTCTTCCCGATGATTATCCCGATGGTCAGCGCCGCCGCGCTGTGGCTGTTTATCTTTATGCCCGGCCTTGGCCTGCTCGACCACTATCTGGCGAAGCTGTTTGGCCCGATGAACAACAACTGGCTGGGGCGCAGCAACAGCGCGCTGCTGGCGCTGGCGCTGATTGGCGTGTGGAAGTTCGCCGGTTACTACATGCTGTTTTTCCTCGCCGGGCTGCAAAGCATTCCGGCCTCCACGCGCGAAGCGGCGATAATGGAAGGCGCCACCCGCACGCAGGTGTTCTTTAAGGTCACGCTGCCGCTGCTGCGCCCGACCCTGAGCTTCGTGATAACCACGGCGCTGATCTACTCCATCACCCAGATCGACCACGTGGCGGTGATGACCCGCGGCGGGCCGGATAACGCCACTACCGTGCTGCTCTACTACATCCAGAACCTTGCCTGGGACACCCATGATTTAGGTAAAGCTTCCGCCGCCACCTTCCTGACGCTGGCCGGGCTGTTTGCCTTCTCGCTGATTAACCTCAAACTGCTGGAGAAAGGAGCGCACTATGAGCGCTGAAATCTCGCCGCTGGCGCTGCGATCGCACAGCGCGTCGCGCCCGCTCTGGCTGCGCCTGCGCCGCTCGCAGCCCTTTACGCTCACGGTATTAATGTGCTGCCTGGCGCTGCTGTGGATGAGCCCGTTTTTATGGATGCTGGCGACCTCGTTCAGCGCCACGACCTTCGGCGAGGATATGGCCTCGCTGCTGCCCCGTATGCCGCTGACGCTGGATAACTTCCGCGATGCCTGGGCCAGCGCCGACTGGCTGAGCCTCTACGCCAACACCCTTATCTTTACCTTCGGCACCTTCTTCGTGCAGCTGTTGACCATCACCACCGCCGGCTACGTCTTCGCCTGCCACGAGTTTCGCGGCAAGAAGACGCTGTTCCTGATGTTCCTCGTCCAGCTGATGATCATGCCGGTGGTGATGATGGTGCCGAACATGCTGACCCTGAAAACCTTCGGCCTGCTCAACACCCTCACCGGGGTAATGATGCCCTACTTCACCTCGGCGTTCGGCGTGTTCCTGATGCGTCAGGCGTTTCTGTCCATCCCCAAAGAGCTGGAAGAGGCGGCGCTGATGGAGGGCTGTCGCTGGTGGCAGGTGCTGTTCCGCGTGCTGCTGCCGATGTCCTGGCCGTCGGTGCTGGCCTTCGCCACCGTCAGTATTACCTACCACTGGAACGAGTATCTGTGGCCGCTGATGATGCTGAACGACCCGGACAAACAGGTGCTGACCGTGGGGCTGGTCTCGTTCGCCATGGGCGCCGAATCCGGCGGCCAGTGGGGCATCATCGGCGCCGGCACGCTGATGGTCTGCCTGCCGCTGATGCTGGCGTTCATCCTCTTCCAGAAACAGTTCCTGCGAAGCTTCGGCTTCTCCGGGATCAAATAAGGAGCTCTTCATGCTGTTAGCGCAAATTTCCGATACCCATTTTCGCAGCCGCGGCCAGAAGCTGTACGGCTTTATTGACGTCAACGCCGCCAATGCCGACGTCGTCTCCCAGCTGAATGCCCTGCAGGAGCGTCCGGACGCGGTGGTGGTGAGCGGCGATATCGTCAACTGCGGCCGCCCGGAAGAGTATGAGGTCGCCCGCCAGATCCTCGGCAGCCTGAACTATCCGCTGTATCTCATTCCCGGCAACCACGACGATAAAGCGCTGTTTCTGGAATATCTGCATCCGCTGTGCCCGCAGCTCGGCAGCGATGCGCAAAACATGCACTACGCGGTAGATGATTTTGCCACTCGCCTGCTGTTTATCGACTCCAGCCGGGCGGGTACGTCGAAAGGCTGGCTGACCGAGGAAACCATCAAGTGGCTGGAGGCTCAGCTGTTTGATGGCGGCGATAAACCGGCGACGGTGTTTATGCATCATCCGCCGCTGCCGCTGGGCAACGCGCAGATGGACCCTATCGCCTGCGAAAACGGCCATCGTCTGCTGGCGCTGGTTGAGCGTTTCCCGTCGCTGACGCGCATTTTCTGCGGCCATAACCACAGCCTGACCATGACCCAGTATCGCCAGGCCATCATCTCCACCATCCCGGGAACCGTCCACCAGGTGCCCTACTTTCATGAAGATACCCGTCCGTATTACGACCTCTCTCCGGCGTCGTGCCTGATGCATCGCCAGGTCGACGAGCAGTGGGTGAGCTATCAGCATCCTCTGACCCACTACGCCGGACCGTGGATGTACGACGAAAATATCAGCTGCCCAACGGAAGATTGCTAAACGCCATGCTTAGTCTGCAAAACATCAGTAAACAGTTTGACGGTAAACCGGCCCTCAGCGCCCTGTCGCTGGATATTCGCGAAGGGGAATTCGTGGTGCTGGTGGGCCCATCCGGCTGCGGTAAAAGCACCCTGCTGCGCCTGCTCGCCGGGCTGGAGCCGGTCAGCGAGGGGGAGATCTGGCTGCATGATGAGAACATCACCGAAATGTCGCCCAGAGAGCGCAACTTCGCGATGATCTTCCAGAACTATGCGCTGTTTCCGCACCTGTCGGTGCGCGACAACATCACCTTCGGCATGAAGGTGCGCAAAGAGGAGAAGACCAGCTGGCAGCCGCGGGTGGATAAAGTCGCGCAGATGCTGCAGCTGGATACCCTGCTCGATCGCAAACCGGCGAAGCTCTCCGGCGGCCAGCGGCAGCGGGTGGCGATGGCGCGGGCGATAGTGCGTAATCCGCGCCTGTTCCTGATGGATGAGCCGCTCTCCAACCTCGACGCCCGCCTGCGTAGCGAAGTGCGCGACAGCATTATGGATCTCCACCAGCAGCTCAGAACAAGCACCGTCTACGTCACCCATGACCAGACGGAAGCGATGTCGATGGCCGACCGCATCGTGGTGATGAACGGCGGCCACGTACAGCAGGTCGGGCGACCGGAGTATCTGTACGCCAACCCGGCCAACCTGTTTGTCGCCGGGTTTATCGGATCTCCGGCGATGAATCTGCTCTCACTGCCCTGCGCTGATGGTGAGGTATTACTGGGTGAGCTGCGCTATCCGCTGCCGCCGCGCTACCGTGAAGAATCCCGGGTGTGGTTAGGCATTCGCCCGGAACATATCAGCGACCGCGTGGAGGAGAGCCATCTGCGCCTGCCCGCCACCGTGCTGCAACGAGAACTGATGGGAGCCGATTATTTGCTCCACGTCAGCACCCCCATCGGCACCCTACGCTTTAGCCGTCGCCATCGCGGCGCGGTGCCGGAGAAAGGCGATTCGCTGATCCTCGGCTTTTCACCTGCCGATGTGCATCTTTTTCATGCTGAGACCCAGCATAATTTACTGATGGAGACAGACCATGTTTAAACCTCTCACCGCTCTCGCGGTTGGGCTCAGCCTTGCCCTGAGCGGCGCGGCGCTGGCGAAAGAGAAGATCGATTTCATGTTTCCGGCGCCGGTGGACGGCAAGCTGACCATGGAGATGACCCGCGTCATTAAGCAATTCAACGAGTCGCAGCAGGATGTCGAAGTGCGCGGGATCTTTACCGGCAACTACGACACCACCAAGATCAAAGCCGAATCGGCGCAGAAGGCCGGGCAGCCGCCCGCGCTGGTGATTATGTCCGCCAACTTCACCACCGATCTGGCGCTGAAGGATGAGATCCTGCCGATGGACGAGCTGTTCCAGTATGGCGATCAAAAAGCGGGGGATTTTCTGGTGAAGGCGTTCTGGCCCGCAATGCATAAAAACGCCCAGGTGATGGGCACCACCTATGCGATCCCGTTCCATAACTCGACGCCGATCCTCTACTACAACAAAACGATGTTCGATCGGGCCGGGATCAAACAGCCGCCGCAAACCTGGGCCGAGCTGCTGGCGGACGCCAGAAAGCTGACCGACGAAAGCAAAGGTCAGTGGGGGATCATGCTGCCGTCGACCAACGATGATTACGGCGGCTGGATCTTCTCGGCGCTGGTGCGCGCCAACGGCGGGAAATACTTTAACGAGGACTATCCGGGCGAAGTCTATTACAACACGCCAACCACCATCGGCGCCCTGCGCTTCTGGCAGAACCTGGTCTATAAAGACAAAGTCATGCCTTCCGGCGTGCTGAATTCGAAACAGATCGGCGCCAGCTTCTTCTCCGGCAAAGTCGGAATGGCGATGCTGAGCACCGGCGCGCTGGGCTTTATGCGCGAGAACAGCAAAGATTTTGAGCTGGGCGTGGCGATGCTGCCGGCCAAAGAGCAGCGCGCGGTACCGATCGGCGGCGCCAGCCTGGTGAGCTTCAAGGGCATCAACGACGCGCAGAAAAAAGCGGCGTATCAGTTCCTGACGTATCTGGTGAGCCCGCAGGTCAACGGCGCCTGGAGCCGCTTTACCGGCTACTTCTCCCCGCGTAAGGCCGCCTACGATACGCCGGAAATGAAGGCGTATCTGCAGCAGGATCCGCGCGCGGCGATCGCCCTCGAACAGCTGAAGTATGCCCATCCGTGGTACTCCACCTGGGAGACCGTTGCCGTGCGTAAAGCGATGGAAAACCAGCTGGCCGCGGTGGTGAACGATGCCAAAGTCACCCCGGAAGCCGCGGTGCAGGCGGCGCAGAAGGAAGCCGATGCGCTGATGAAGCCCTACGTCGATAAGACCGCGCTGGCGGAAGTGAAGTAGGCCTTTCCCTCACTATCCCCGCAGATAGCTGAGGTATCTTCTGCAATACCGTACGGAAGCAGTGTGCCCCCTCCCCCTTTTCAAGGGGAGGGGATCGTTCGATACGGCTCGTTAGCCCGGTCCGTGCAGACCGCTGAGCACCGCTCCAGCATTGCAGATACCGTTGGCAATCAGCGTTACACTTTATCCGCCTGCGATTCAGCCACTATTCGCCGGGCCCTGGCGGCCTGCCCTTCTTCACTGGTGTCCAGCTTATCCCGCAGATAGTGCTCGATTTGTTCAAGACTACGGTGGCGGGTTTCCGGTACGCATTTAATCACGAATATCGCGCCAAATACGCCAATACCGGCGAAGATAAAGAAGGTGCCTGAAAGCCCTAACCACGCCAGCAGTATCGGGAAGAACAGGGAGATCAGGAAGTTGGCAATCCACATTGAAAATACCGCCCCCCCCATAAAAATACCGCGCAGGCGGGTTGGAAATATTTCCGACATGAGCAGCCAGGTCACTGGCGATAGCGCCCCCTGCTGAAAGCTCAGAAACAGTAACATCCCTGCCAGAACCATATAGGCGCGCAGCGCATCAGGCTGGCCGTTAACCGTCTCCGGCAGCAGATAGCTGACCGCACCGATAAAGACCAGGCAGGCGGTGCAGCCGAACTGACCAATCATGGTCATCGGGCGACGGCCAATTTTGCCAAGCATCCAGATGCCAACGAATGTCATCAATACTGAGACTACGCCATTGGCGATAGTGGCAAACAGCGCGGCATTATCAGTCATACCAACCGAGGTCAGTACCGTGGGGGCATAGTACATAATGGTATTTACACCGGTAAGCTGTTGGATAACCGCTATACCAATACCGATCATAAACAGCTTGAACAACCACGGGGTCATAATCTCGCTGAACCGGGGCTTACCGAGATTGCGCTGCTCATCCAGCGTTTCGGTGATCTCCAGCAGCTCCCACTCAACATCATCTTTATGCCGGGTGCGCTCAAGCACGCGACGGGCTTCCGCCAGGCGCCCTTTCATCGCGTACCAGCGCGGTGAATCCGGCATAAACATCATGCCAAACCAGAGCAGCACGGCGGGTAGCGTCGCCACCGCCAGCATCCAGCGCCAGGTGCTTTCCCCGCCCCAGACTTCATGGAACGTGGCATTAGAAATATAGGCCAGCAGTTGACCGGATACGATCATCAGCTCCTGCAAAGTAACCAGCTGTCCGCGCTTATTCGCGGGAGCTATCTCGGCAATATAGACCGGAACGGTGGCCGCCGCCCCGCCGACCGCAACGCCGAGAATAAGGCGAAAGAAAATCATCCAGTTAACGTCCGGCGCCATAGAGGTGCCTATCGCGCCGATGGCAAAAAGCACCGCCAGCCACAGAATAATTTTCTTTCTGCCCGCTGCATTCGCCAGATTGCCAGAAAGCAGCGCGCCAAAGGCGGCGCCGAATAGCAGCGAGCTGGTGACCAGACCGGTGGTAAAGGGAGTAAGATGAAGCTCGGTGCCCATAAAGAGTAAGGCACCGGAAATCACCCCGGTATCATAGCCAAAAAGTAAACCGCCAAGCGTCGCGATCAGGGCGACAACTTTTACAAAGGGCGTTGTCGGGGTCTCGCTATTCGGTCCCGACGCTTTATTGAGTGTAAGATATTGTTCCTTAGACATAATAGACTCCAGTAACCCGCCTTGTTTGAGGGAAGATTTGCTCTAGTCTGAATGCAGAGGCCGAGGCCTCACCGACGTGTTGTTTTCGTTCTACGTCTTGAGCTACTGCTGAGTGATGGGGTAAAAAAAGCAGGCCATACGACGTATGGCCTGAAAATAAAACAACGATTAGATTCCTGCCGTCTCGCGGATATATTTGCGCGCTTTTACGGCGTATTCGAATGGGTTGGCCAGCGCCGGATCCTGCTCGGCCTCAACCACCATCCAGCCTTTATAGCCATGCTCGTCCAGCAGCTTGAACACCGAACGGAAATCAATGACGCCGTCGCCCGGCACGGTGAAGGTCCCCTTCTTCACGCCGTCCAGGAAGGAGAGCCCTTCGCGACGCACCTGCTCGATCACCGGCGGACGCACGTCTTTCAGGTGCACGTGGTTAATGCGCGGCAGATATTTTTTCAGAATCGCCAGCATCGGCTCTTCGCCGCCTTCGGAATACCAGGCGTGTCCGGTGTCGTAGAGCAGTAAGACTTTGTCATCCACCAGCGACATAAACTTGTCGATCTCTGCCGTCGTCTGGATACCGGTACCCATATGGTGGTGCAGACAAACCTGCATGCCCTTTTCCGCCGCCAGACGACCGAGGGTGTTATAGCCTTCCGCCACCCGCTGCCACTCTTCTTCGCTAAAGCACGGTTTCGCATTCTCCAGGATGGGCTTTTCCAGCCCCTGGATGCTGCCGCTCTGCTCGGAGCAGCCGATCACTTTCGCGCCCATAGCATGCAGGAAATTCATGTGGTTAACGAATTCATCAATAGTCTTTTCCCGCTGGCCGTTAGCAAAAAAGGTGCTGAACCAGGCGTTGCAAATCTGAATGCCGCGGATATCCAGCATCGGCTTGAGAACCGCCGGATCGCGTGGATATTTGCTGCCGACTTCGCTGCCGGTAAAGCCCGCCAGCGCCATTTCGCTGACGATTTGCTGGAAAGTATTCTCGCTGCCCAGCTCCGGCATATCGTCGTTAGTCCAGCCAATCGGGGCGATAGCCAGTTTTACGTTATCTTTGTTCATAGTAGGGGGCTCCTGCCGCTGCGCCTTACCGGCGCAGCAATTCACGTTCGATGAGTTCACGGGTTTCCACTGCCTGGTATTTCATTTTTTCCGGGTAGCCGAACAGCGAGGTGGCCACAATCGGCTCACCGCCGACCTTGAAGGTCTGCTCGGCAAATTTCATATCGCGCAGGGTGCGGAACAGCGCGTCGAAATCAACATCCCCTTCTCCGACGCCCACGTGCTGGTGAACGACGGCATCTACGCCCGGTGGGTTAACGATATAGCGGCAGTGTTTTGTATGGTTGCGGGTATCCGCGATCAGCACATGGGAGAGATCGCTTCCCGCGTAGCGCAGCATCTTCTCAACGTCGCCCACGCCTTTGTCATAGAAGAAGGTGTGCGGGACGCTGTAAACGTACTTAACGTTATCGCTGCGGAACGACTTCACAATATCGACGGTTTCGTTGTTCTCTTCGCAGAAGTCCCACGGATGTGCCTGAATTTCAACGCGGATGCCTTCGCGCTCAAAAATTGGCAGCAGCTCTTCCATGGAGCGATAGAACATCTCATCGCAAATCTCCGGCTGGTTAGGATCGCCGGAGAACTCGGTGTTGATCACCTGTACACCCATTTCAACCGCGATTTCGATCAGCCGTTTCCAGTTTTTCACTGCCGCCTGACGGCGCAGCTCATCCGGACCGGACCAGCGGTAGACGCAGATAAACGAGGAGATCTCCACGCCGGTATCGCGCAGCGCCTGCTTGTACTCAGCCATAATTTCCCGGCTGGCGCGCGGGTGCTTGTAGAACGGGTTGATCTGCGGGTGCGGCGATTGCTCAATGTACTTGTAGCCCCACTCCGCCACCTGGTGGACCATTCGGGTTACCCCGAGGTCTTTAATGACATCAACGTCAAAAGCAATTTTCATCGTCGTTACCTGTGCAAAGAAGTTCCGTCAGCAAAGCGGGATTAGCGTTTGTAGAATGCCGGGCATTCCGGCAGCGTCACCTCAACCGGCTCGCTGGTTTCCTGGGCTTTGATACAGGCGTCGGCAGCAACGGACGCCGCGTAGCCATCCCACGCCGATGGGCCGTGCAGCTGGCCGGCCTGAACATCATTGATAAAGGCCTGTAGCTCAACGTCATACGCTTTGATAAAGCGATCCTTCCAGTCGGTCAGGATAGCGGTCGACAGGTTAGCGGCTTTGCGCATCTGCACAGCCGACGGCTCAGGCAGGCGGGCAATCCCGGTTTCCCCTACCACTTCACACTGGATGTCGTAGCCGTACTGGCAGTTCACGAAGACTTCCACGTCGATCAGCGTGCCTTTTTTGGTTTCAAACGACACGATCTGCGGGTCTTTCAGGCGCGCGTGGGTGTGGGACGTGGAGCGCGGGAAGCGCACCTGTACGGAAACATAGTCGTCATTCAGCAGCCAGCGCAGAACGTCCAGTTCGTGAATCAGGGTGTTGGTGATCGCCATGTTGGTGATGTAATCCTCGCCCACCGACTGGTTGCGGTGCGCGCAGCGCAGCATCAGCGGCGCGCCGATGTCGCCGTCATCGATCACTTTTTTCAGCGCCAGATAGCCTTCGTCGTAAGGGCGCATAAATCCAACCTGCACCAGGCGGCGACCGGCCTTCATTTCCGCATCAACGATGCGGCGGCAGCCTTCCGCGCTCATCGCCAGCGGCTTCTCGCAGAACACCGGCTTCCCGGCGGCGATGGCGGCCAGGGTGTACTCTTCGTGGGTGGGGTCCCATGAGGTGACCAGAATAGCGTCCACGTCGCTGGCCTTAATCACGTCATGACCGTCGGCGTACACTTCGGCATGCACGCCCGGCAGCGCAACCGCGGCGCGGGCGTTCTCTTCGTTGATATCCGAAACCGCCACTACCGTGGCTCCCTGCAGTACCTGAGTGCAACGACGGATATGCTCTTTACCGATAGCGCCGGCACCGATGACACCTAATTTGAGTGACATAGTTGGTTTTCTCCCGAGATTTGTAGGGTTCAGGGTTTGTGTTCTGTTTTAGTAATCCCGCGCCTGAGCGCGTTTTTCATTGATCATTTGCGCCACCTTGCGGATCCGCTCGGAGAGCGCAGACTGCGCGACGCCGACGTTCCACCAGCTGCCGTATTTGTGCACCATGGTTTTCGGCAGCACTTTAATGTCTATCAGGGTGCTGACGGTTTCGCGGCGCGCGGCGTCCAGCGCGTGGCGTAGTTCTTCTAGCGTCGTGACGCGCCAGGTTTTGCAGCCGTAGCCGGCAGCGACGGTGGCGAAATCTACCGGCACCAGGCCGCCCTGCAGCTGGCCCGATTCGGCGCAGCGGAAGCGGAACTCGGTGCCGAAGCTGTCCATACCGTGCTCCATTTGCAGGTTGTTAATGCAGCCGTTGGCCATGTTGTCGAGCAGCACGATGTTGATCTTCGCGCGCTCCTGCAGGGAGGTCACCAGCTCGGAGTGCAGCATCATGAACGAGCCGTCGCCGACCAGCGAATAGACCTCGCTTTGCGGTTGGGCTAACTTCACGCCCAGCGCGGCGCTGACTTCGTACCCCATGCAGGAGTAGCCGTATTCCACGTGATAGGTGTTGGTGGCCCGGTTGCGCCAGACGCGCTGCAGGTCTCCCGGCAGGCTACCCGCCGCCGCCACAATCACCGCATCCGCCGGCAGCGTTTCGTTGAGTACGCCAAGGACGCTGCTTTGCGTCAGGGTGGAGTCGGTTATCTGACGAAATTCGCGATACACCGATTCCCGATCCAGATGGTCGTCGATTTCCGGGACGAAAGCGGTTTCCTGCCACACCGCCTGGTAAACGCGCTGGGTCTCTTTCAGCTGGCGGCTCTGCACGCTTTCAATCTGCTCGCCCCAGCCAGCCTGCCAGGATTCGCCGGACAGGGCGTCATCGAGGGCGGTGAGGGCTTCACGGGCATCCGCCAGCATCGGGATGCCATCCAGCTTCCAGGCGTCGAAGTTGCTGACGTTAATATTGAGGAAGCGCACGCCCGGGTGCTGGAAAATCCATTTTGACGAGGTGGTGAAATCGCTGAAACGCGTGCCGAGACCGATGACCAGATCCGTCTCTTTCGCCAGCAGGTTCGCCGCCAGGCAGCCGGTTTCGCCGACGCCGCCCACGTTATACGGATGCGAAGAGACAACGCTGCCTTTACCCGCCTGGGTTTCGGCAAACGGCACGCCGTAGCGCTCGGCAAAACGGGTCAACGCCTCGCCGGCGCCGGAGTATTTCACCCCGCCGCCGCAAACGATCAGCGGCTTACGGCTGGCTTTAATCGCCGCCACGGCATCCGCCAGCTGCGCGGCGCTGGCCGGGCGGCGGTCAAGGCGGTGTACCCGGCGGGTAAAGAAGGATTCCGGATAATCCCAGGCTTCGCCCTGGACATCCTGCGGCAGGCAGAGCGTGACCGCACCGGTTTCCGCCGGGTCGGTCAACACGCGCATGGCGTTGATGCAGGCGCTCATCAGCTGTTCCGGACGGGTGATGCGATCCCAGTATTTACTCACCGCGCGAAACGCGTCGTTAGTGGTAATGCTGAGATCGTGGCTCTGTTCAATTTGCTGCAGCACCGGGTCAGGCTGGCGGGTCGCAAACACATCGCCCGGCAGCAGCAGCAGCGGGATGCGGTTGGCGGTCGCGGTGGCGGCAGCGGTAATCATATTCGCCGCGCCGGGGCCAATGGAGGAGGTGCAGGCAATAATCTGACGACGCAGGGACTGTCTGGCAAAACCGGTGGCGACATGCGCCATCCCTTGCTCGTTACGCCCCTGATAGACCCGCATTTCACCGCTATCTTGTTCAAGGGCCTGGCCCATTCCCAGCACGTTGCCGTGGCCAAAGATAGCAAAGATGCCTTTGACGAACTTATGCTCTTCGCCATCGACTTCCAGGTACTGGTTATCCAGGAACTTCACCAGCGCCTGCGCCATTGTCAGTCTCAGTTTGCCCATGTTGCCCAATCCTTATTGTTCAGTATTTGCGTGTGGGTTCGCGTTTTGCCCTGCCCAGCGATACAAGCGATGAGTCAGGGAAATCGTTAACGTCACTGGAATACTTCTGGATTATAGGCAAACATTTTTTTCATTAAATAGAAATACAGAAGAAATATTTCATTTTGCGAGAGCGATCAAACTCTCTATGCATTTCACCCGTTTCATTCGCATCCTGTATACGGGATAACGCGCAAATTACGCGGCCCACCTCTTAATATCCCCTTAAAAATCATAGGTAAAGACCGCATCTAAACGGGCTCTGGTTCAACTTTCAGCCGCAGCCCAGGATCCGAGGCAGAATGAGGCTCAGCGCGGCATAGTGGTATATCCCTCACATTTTTGGTTTTTTAATTTCGATCTAGTTTGCAAATGAAATATTTATTTCTCAAACTAGAGATAACCAATAACCCTCAGGCTGTTTTCGGAGACGCTGTCGGTATCCCGACTCTTCCGTACAGCAGAAATGCAAAAGGAAACCCTAGCTATGAATGCAGCAGTAAAGCGACTCGACGTCATCTGTATTGGCCGGGTGGCAGTCGATCTCTATGCCCAGCAGATTGGCGCGAGGCTGGAAGATGTCGCCAGTTTTTCTAAATACCTGGGTGGCTCTTCCGGCAACGTCGCCTTCGGCACCGCCATTCAGGGATTAAAATCGGCAATGCTCGCTCGCGTGGGCGATGAGCATAATGGTCGTTTTCTACGCGAAACCCTGAGCCGCGCCGGGGTCGATACCGAATATCTGATCACCGATAAGCAGCGCCTGACGGCGTTAGTGATGCTGGGGATTAAAGATCAGGAGACGTTTCCGCTGATTTTTTACCGCGATAACTGCGCCGATATGGCCCTTTCGCCAGAAGATATTAAGGAAGAGTACATCGCCTCTTCCCGGGCGCTGGCGGTAACCGGCACCCACCTTTCGCACGCCAACACGCGCGAAGCGGTGCTGAAGGCGCTGGAGTACGCCCGCCGTCACGGCCTGCGTACCGCGCTGGATATCGACTATCGTCCGGTGCTTTGGGGGTTAACGTCTTTAGGCGACGGTGAAACGCGTTTCATTGAATCCGGACAGGTGACCAGCCAGCTGCAGGAAGTCCTGCATCTGTTCGATTTAGTGGTGGGGACAGAAGAGGAGTTTCATATTGCCGGCGGCAGCACCGATACCCTGACCGCGCTGAAAAACGTGCGTAACGCCACGAAAGCGACGCTGGTTTGCAAGCGCGGTCCGATGGGCTGCGTGGTGCTGGAAGGCGCTATTCCCGACAGCTGGGATAGCGTGCCGCTGCAGCAGGGCGTACGCGTAGACGTGCTTAACGTCCTGGGCGCGGGCGATGCCTTTATGTCCGGCCTGCTGCGCGGCTGGCTTAACGATGAAGGCTGGGAGCAGGCCTGCCGCTACGCTAACGCCTGCGGCGCGCTGGTGGTTTCACGCCACGGCTGCGCACCCGCAATGCCGACCAAAGCCGAGCTTGACGACTATCTGTCGCGGGCAGAATCGGTGCCGCGTCCGGATATCGACGATCGTCTCAACCATCTCCATCGCGTCACCAGCCGCCGCCAGGCGTGGCCGGAGCTGTGCATTTTCGCCTTTGACCACCGTAAACAGCTGGCAGATCTGGCGCTGGAAACCGGGCGTGATGAATCCTGCATTCCGCAGCTGAAGCTGCTGCTGCTGGCGGCCGCGGAAGCCGCCGCAGACGAAGCCGGTCTTGACGGTCGCAGCGGCATCCTCGCCGATGGCACCTACGGCCAGCGCTCGCTCAATGCCATCACCGGCAAGGGCTGGTGGATTGGTCGACCGATTGAAATGCCGAGCTCGCGCCCGCTGCGCCTGGAACATGGCAACATCGGTTCCCAGCTGATCGACTGGCCGCTGGAGCACGTGGTGAAATGCCTGGTCTTCTATCATCCGGCCGATCCGGCCGAGCTGCGCGCCGAACAGGATGCGCTGCTGCTGGAGGTCTGGCAGGCGTGCAACAAGTCCGGGCATGAGCTGCTGCTGGAAATCATCCTGCCGGAAAACGGCCCGGATAAAGATGAACGCCACTACCACGACATGCTGGAGCACTTCTATCAGCTGGGCATCCAGCCGGACTGGTGGAAGCTGCCGCCGCTGTCGAGCGCGGAATGGGAAAGGATTGGCAAACTGATTGCGCGCGAAGATAGCTGGTGCCGCGGGATCTTAATCCTCGGCCTGGACGCTCCTTCGGATCGTCTGCGCGCCGGTTTTGCCGAAGCGGCGAAGCATCCGATGATCAAAGGTTTTGCCGTAGGACGCACCATTTTTGGCCAGCCTTCACGGCGCTGGATGCAGGGAGAGCTCAGCGACGAGGCGCTGATTAACGAAGTGAAACGCAACTACCTCACGCTCATCGGCTACTGGCGAGAAGCCCGCGGCTGATTCCGCCCAGGCCCGCATCCTCTTCAGAAGATGCGGGCTTTTTTCTGGATCTTCGTGAAATGAATCGCGTATTTCATCGTAGTAAATGAAAAATTCGCTTCATTTGATACACTGGAAATTATATTCCTTTCATTTTCTCAGAGCGCAATCTATGGCCAATAATCCGACCCAACTTACCATCTTGCAGGATGAAATCAGGCGTCGCTACGACACGTTAAGCAAACGCCTGAAACAGGTAGCCCGCTATATTCTCGATAACAGCAATAGCGTGGCTTTCGACACAGTGGCCTCTATCGCGCAACAAGCTGACGTCCCCCCTTCCACGCTGATCCGCTTCGCTAACGCCTTTGGTTTTAGCGGCTTCAACGAAATGAAGCAGATGTTCAAGCAGCATCTGATGGAAGAGACGGCTAACTATACCGAGCGCGCGCGTCTGTTCCGCCAGACCACCACGGATGACGCAACCCCGCCGGAAACGCCGACCGAAATCCTGAATATGTTCACCATGGTCAATACCCAGGCGCTGCAGCAGCTGGCGATGCAGACCTCCGGCGACGATCTGCAGCGCGCGGTCGCGCTGCTGGCGGAAGCGGAGAATATCTACGTTATTGGCCTGCGCCGCTCCTTTAGCGTCGCCTCCTATCTGACCTACGCCCTGCGCCATCTGGACCGTAAAGCGTTCCTGATTGACGGTCTGGGCGGCATGTTTACCGAGCAGCTGAGCCTGGTCGGGCCGAAAGATGTCGTGGTGGCGGTGAGCTTCTCTCCGTATGCGCGGGAAGTGGTTGAACTGGTGGAGCTCGGCGCGCAGCGTAAAGCACGACAGATAGCGATTACTGACAGCCAGGTCAGCCCGCTGGCGGCCTTCAGCGATGTCTGCTTTGTGGTGCGCGAGGCGCAGGTTGATGGTTTCCGCTCGCAGGTGGCCTCGCTGTGCCTGGCCCAAACGCTGGCGGTCTCACTGGCGCTGAACAGCAGCAAAGATGCAGAGACGAAGCAGCTGGCTTAAGCTTTTCATTATTCCCGGATTGCGACGTAAACGTCTTATCCGGGCTACTTGTCCGCAGACGACGGTAAACCCGTAGCCCGGCTAAGCGCAGCGCGAGCCGGGGTGCAGCTGGCTTAAGTTTTTCATGACTCCCGGATGGCAATGTACACGTCTTATCCGGGCTACTTGTCCGCAGACGACGGTAAACCCGTAGCCCGGCTAAGCGCAGCGCGAGCCGGGGTGCAGCTGGCTTAAATTTTTCATGTCTACGGATGGCGACATAAACGTCTTACCCGGGCTACTTGTCCGCAGACGACGGTAAACCCGTAGCCCGGCTGAGCGCAGCGCGAGCCGGGGATGTGGCAGAATTGCGACGACGATCTTATTCGGGTAACAGGATCAAAAAGGCCGGCTAGCATCGCTAACCGGCCTTTTTATCCTCAACCGATGCTAATCGTGGCGAGGATAATCTGGGCTATTGATCCACGCGTGATCCTCTTCCCAGGTAAACATCCATTTGCGATCCGGGCCAGCCATCACGTTCAGATAGTAGCTGTCATATCCGGCAATCGCCGCCACCGGATGATAGCCGCGCGGCACCATGACCACATCGTGGTTGTAGGGGGCCATGCAGGCATCAAGGCTGCGGTCATCGGTATAGACGCGCTGGAAGGCAAAACCCTGCGGCGGATCGAAACGGTGATAGTAGGTCTCTTCCAGCTGGGTTTCCTGGCCCGGCAGCGCCGTGTCGTGCTTGTGCGACGGCCATGAGCTGGTCGCCCCTTCCTCGGTGTAAACCTCCACCACCAGCAGGCAGTCCGCCTGCGCGCTATCCGGCAGAATATTGTGCACCAGCCGCTGGTTACGCCCTTTACCGCGATGCTCTACGCCCACGTCCTGCGGGGAGATAACCCGTGCAGGGAAGGTTCCTTTACCCGGGGCGCTGCATACGGCCAGCTCGAGGTCAGAATCTGCCGTCACTTCGACTTTATCCTGCGGCGGCACGTAGACTGACCAGGGCGGCGTCCGCTCAAACGGCGACATACGCTGGCCGAGGTTCGGGAAATCCGCCTGCGTGGTTTTTACCGAAGCCAGGCCGGCAACCAGCACCAGGCACAGCTCGCGATCGCCGCTTTCCAGGGTGACGGTTTGCCCTTTCTTTAACATCCAGACATCAAAACCAATGTACTTCCACCCCGCGCTCTGCGGGGTGATGTGCTGAATCTGCCCTTCTTTTTTTGCTTTAGCCAGTAAAGACATGGCGCTCTCCTTCGCCGATTAGCCTAACGTCGGCATACTGAATTCAGATACGGTTTGCTGACCCTGCGGCCAGCGGACGGTGGCGGTTTTCATACGCGTATAGAAGCGCACGCCGTCCGGGCCATGGACGTTCAGTGCGCCGAATACGGAGCGTTTCCAGCCGCCAAAGCTATGGAAGGCCATTGGAACGGGTACCGGTACGTTGACCCCAACCATTCCGGCCTGGACATCATGGACAAATTCACGCGCGGTGTGGCCGTTGCTGGTAAAGACGGCGCTACCGTTGCCGAACTCATGGCTGTTCACCAGCTCCAGCGCGCTGTGGTAATCCGCCACGCGAACAATCCCCAGCACCGGGCCAAAAATCTCTTCGCGCCAGATAGTCATCTCCGGCGTGACGTTGTCGAACAGCGTTCCGCCGACGTAGTATCCCTCTTCAAACCCGGGCACCTGCGGCTTGCGTCCGTCAACAACCAGCGTCGCCCCCTCGCTGACCCCTTTATCAATATATCCCAGCACTTTTTTCTGATGGGTATCGGAGACGACCGGCCCCATTTCGTTCTCTTCTTTTCCGCGCATACAGCCCGGCCCAACCTTCAGGGATTCCACCAGCGGCTTCAGGCGCGCAATCAGTTTATCCGCCGTTTCATCACCCACGGCGACCACCACCGGCAGCGCCATGCAGCGCTCGCCCGCCGAGCCGAACGCGCCGCCCATAATGGCATTCACGGTGGCATCCAGATCGGCATCCGGCATCACAATCGCGTGGTTTTTCGCCGCGCCAAACGCCTGTACCCGCTTGCCATAAGCGCTGGCGGTTTTATAAATATGCTCCGCCACGCCGGAAGATCCGACAAAGCTTACCGCCGCGATCCGCGGGTCCCGGTATAGCTGCTCGGCATCTTCGTTGCTGCAGTGCACGACGTTAAAGACGCCATCCGGCAGACCCGCTTCTTTCAGCAATTCCGCCAGACGCACCGCGGCAGTAGGCGCCAGCGCTGGCGGCTTCAGGACAAAGCTGTTGCCGCAGGCCAGCGCCAGCGGGAACATCCACATCGGTACCATCGCCGGGAAGTTGAACGGCGTAATGCCCGCTACCACGCCCAGCGGCTGCATCAGAGAATAGCTATCAACGCCGGTGCCGACATCCGATGAGAACTCCCCTTTGATCAGGTGCGGAATACCGCAGGCAAACTCAACGACTTCCATGCCGCGCGTCAGCTCCCCCATCGCGTCGGAAAACACTTTACCGTGTTCGCTGACGATAATCCCCGCCAGCTCTTCAGCGTGCTGTTCCAGTAACATTTTAAAATTGAACATCACGCGGGCGCGGCGCAGCGGCGTGGTGCGCGACCAGCATTCAAAAGCATCACGCGCCACCTGAATGGCGTCAGAGACTTCCTGCGCGGTCGATAACGTGACTTCGCGGACCACTTTGCCCGTCGCGGGGTCGAAAACCGGCATTGTTTTGCTGCTGCCGCTGGTAACGGTTTTCCCGCCAATAAAGTTTCCTGTGATAGTCATGCTCTCGCCTCATCTGTATGGGGTATCGGGGGCCAACGCAGTACGGCCCATTACTGGATCTGCTGTGCTGTAACCGTAGTAAAATGAAATTAATATTTCAATATTGATGACTAGTGAAATTCTATTTTGGTGATGATGGTCGCAATTTCGTGTAAGAAATTGCCGGCTTGCGGACTAAAGCACGATAAAAAGAGTTGAGATTTAGCGCCACCTGCAACCCGTGCTCTTTAAAACGCAGCAGAAAAATATTTTGCGAGTCGGCTCAAAAAATCACCATTTCATACATTGCTAATTTTGGAATAAATGTTTTGACTATGAGGTATTCGAACGAATTCGATCCCTACCTTTCTGGAGAGTCAAAATGGCTATTGCATCGCAACGTTTCTGCATCAACCGCAAGATCGCCCCGTCACTCAGCATTGAGGCCTTTTTCCGGCTGGTGAACAGCCTGGGGCTGAACAAAGTCGAGCTACGTAACGACCTCCCCAGCGGAAAAGTAACCGACGACCTGAGCCACCAGCAGGTGCGGGAGCTGGCTGACCGCTACCATATTGAGATCCTCACTATCAATGCGGTCTACCCCTTCAACTGCCGCACCGCAGAGGTTCGTAGCCTGACGGAGTCATTGCTGAAAGAAGCCAAAGCCGTTGGTGCCAAATCGCTGGTGCTGTGCCCGCTGAACGATGGTACCGAGGTTCCGGCGAGCGAAACCCTTAACGCCCTGCGTGACCTGGCGCCGCTATTCGCCTTCTACGGTATTCAGGGGCTGGTGGAGCCGCTCGGTTTCCCGCAGAGCTCGCTCCGCTCCTCGGCGCAGGCGCAAACGCTGATCCACGACGCGCGGGTGCCGTTTAAGCTGCTGATAGATACCTTCCATCATCATCTTTATCCGCAGGCGGAGCAGGAGTTTAACCAGGTGGATATCGGCGAAATCGGTCTGGTCCATCTTTCCGGCGTAGAGGATACCCGCCCGCGCGAAGCCCTTACCGACAATGAGCGCATCATGCTGACCGCAAAAGACCAGTTGCAAAGCTGCGAGCAGGTCAAAAACCTGGAGGCGCGCGGCTATCAGGGCGTGTATGCGTTCGAACCCTTCGCGCCGGAATTGGCAAACTGGAGCGAAGACGATATCCGCCGCGAAATCGAACAGAGCATCGCGTTAATTCAGCGCCACTGCGCCTGACGTGAATAAGCGAAGGTGCGCGTGATTTCCCTCCTTTTGCTATCAGGTTGCCTATACTCGCAGCAGGATAAATGGAGAAATCGCTCATGAGCTCACCTCTGCTGATTGCACGCACGCTGGATAAACAGCTGCATTTACTGCCCGCTATGGCCAACCGCCACGGCTTGATTACCGGCGCCACGGGGACCGGTAAAACCGTCACTCTGCAAAAGCTGGCGGAGTCTTTCTCGGAAATCGGCGTTCCGGTATTTATGGCCGATGTGAAAGGCGACCTCACCGGTATCGCCGAGTCGGGCCAAAGTTCGGAAAAGCTGCAGGCGCGTCTGGAAAAAATCGGCGCAACGGACTGGCAGCCGCACGCCAATCCGGTGGTGCTATGGGATATTTTTGGCGAAAAAGGCCACCCGGTTCGCGCCACGGTTTCCGATCTCGGGCCGCTGCTGCTGGCTCGCCTGCTCAACCTCAATGAGGTTCAGTCCGGGGTGCTGAATATCATCTTCCGTATCGCCGACGATCGCGGGCTGCTGCTGCTCGACTTTAAAGACCTGCGCGCTATAACCCAATACATTGGCGACAACGCCAAAGCGTTTCAGAACCAGTACGGCAACATCAGCAGCGCCTCCGTTGGGGCGATTCAGCGCGGATTATTAACCCTGGAGCAGCAGGGCGCGGAGCACTTTTTCGGCGAACCGATGCTCGATATCCAGGACTGGATGCGCGTCGACGTTGAGGGTAAAGGGGTGATTAATATCCTGAGCGCCGAAAAGCTTTACCAGATGCCGAAGCTGTACGCCGCCAGCCTGCTGTGGATGCTCTCCGAGCTTTACGAACGCCTGCCGGAGGCCGGTGACCAGGAGAAGCCAAAGCTGGTCTTTTTCTTTGATGAAGCGCATCTGCTGTTTAACGATGCGCCGCAGGTGCTGCTGGATAAAATCGAGCAGGTCATCCGCCTGATTCGTTCTAAAGCCGTCGGGGTCTATTTTGTTTCACAAAACCCGGCGGACATTCCCGATGCGGTTCTCGGTCAGTTGGGTAATCGCGTGCAGCACGCCCTGCGCGCCTTCACGCCGAAAGACCAAAAAGCGGTAAAAACCGCCGCGCAGACCATGCGCGCGAATCCCGCGTTCAGTACCGAACAGGCGATCCAGGAGCTGGGCACCGGCGAGGCGCTGATCTCCTTTCTTGATGAGAAAGGCAGCCCTTCGATAGTGGAACGCGCGATGGTTATCGCACCCTGCTCGCGTATGGGGCCGGTCACCGATGACGAACGTAACGGGCTGCTTAACCACTCGGCGCTGTACGGAAAATATGAAGAAGAGATCGACCGTGAATCGGCCTTTGAAATGCTGCAACAGGGCGTTCAGAGCACAACGGAGCAGCAGTAATCACCGCCCGCAAAAGGCCAGCAAAACGGCGATGACGACGGTCTGCTCGGCGGGCTCAAAGACATTCTGTTCGGCACCACCGGGCCGCGCGGCGGCAAACGCGACGGCATTGTGCAAACGGCGGCCAGGAGCGCGGTGCGTCAGGTCACCAACCAGATAGTCAGGGGAATGCTGGGAAGCTTACTTGGCGGGCGGAAACGCTAAAAAAAGCCCCCTTTCTGAATTCAGGAAGGGGGCGCGTGACGTCAGGTTTTACGCATCATCAGCCAGAGGCTCAGCAAGAAGAAGCTGGCGCTCGGCAACAGCGCGCCGATAATCGGCGGAATGCCGTACACCAGGGTGAGCGGGCCGAAAATCTGGTCCAGCACGTAGAAGATAAAGCCGAAGCTGATCCCGGTCACCACTCTGACGCCCATCGGTACGCTACGCAGCGGGCCGAAGATAAACGACAGCGCCATCAGCATCATCACCGCCACCGACAGCGGCTGGAAGATTTTGCTCCACATATTGAGCTGATAGCGGCCCGGATCCTGACCGCTGGACTTCAGATAGGTAACATAGTTGTGCAGGCCGCTGATGGACAGCGCGTCCGGGTCCAGCGCCACCACGCCGAGCTTGTCCGGCGTCAGGTTGGTCTTCCAGGTCCCGCTAACCGTCTGCGTTCCGGTGACCTGTTTCGGGTCAGTCAGGTTGGATTCATCCACCTGCGACAGTCGCCAGAGCTTATTCTCGGTGTCGAACTTTGCCGAAGCGGCATAGCGAACGGACTGTAAGCGGCGCTGGTCGTTAAAGGCGTAAATGCTCACCCCGCCCAGCTCATCGTTGCCTTTTACCCGCTCGATATACACAAAGTTATGGCCGTCTTTCGCCCATAGCCCCTGCTGAGTGGAAAGCAGCGAACCGCCGTACATCTGCTGAGCACGATAGTTACGCGCCATCTGCTCGCCCTGCGGGGCAACCCACTCGCCCATCGCCATGGTCAGCAGCACCAGCGGAATCGCGGTTTTCATCACCGACAGCGCCACCTGCAGACGGGTAAAGCCGGAAGCCTGCATCACCACCAGTTCGCTGCGCTGCGCCAGCATCCCCAGCCCCAGCAGCGCGCCGAGCAGCGCCGCCATCGGGAAGAAGATTTGGATATCTTTCGGCACGCTGAGAATCGTGTAGATTCCGGCCCCCAGCGCATCATAGTTGCCCTGCCCGGCCTTTTTCAGCTGGTCGACAAACTTGATGATGCCCGAGAGGGAAACCAGCATGAACAGGGTCATCATGATGGTATTGAAAATCGTCTTACCGATATAACGGTCAAGTACCCCAAACGCCTGCATCACGCCGCTCCTTTGTTAAAACGGGCACGGAAGCGGCGCATCGGCACCGTATCCCACAGGTTCAACAGCACGGCCAACGCGAAATAGAGCAGGTTTACCGCCCACATCCAGACCATCGGATCCATTTTGCCTTTACCGCCGCTCGATTTAATCGACGTTTGCAGCAGGAAGAACACCAGATAGAGCAGCATCGCCGGCAGCATCGACAGCACGCGGCCCTGGCGCGGGTTCACCACGCTGAGCGGCACCACCATCAGGGCCATGATGAACACCGTTGCCACCAGCGTGAAGCGCCAGTGCAGCTCCGCCCGGGCGCGATCGGTATCGGTATGCCACAGGGTGCGCATATCCATCTGCTCGGTATCGTTCGGGTCGGAGGCCACCGCCTGATGGCCGACTATCGCCTGATAGTTTTTGAAGTCGGTAATGCGGAAGTCGCGCAGCATCGCGGTGCCTTCAAAGCGGGTGCCCTGATTCATGGTCACCACCTGCGAGCCGTCTTTACGCAGCGAGAGCTCGCCGGTATCCGCGACCACCACCGACGGGCGCGCGTTGCCTCGCGGCCGCAGCTGAGCAAGGAAAACGTCGCTGAAGCGGTTGCCGTTGACGTTCTCAATAAACAGCACCGCGCTGCCGTCGCTGGCCTGCTGGAACTGGCCCTGAGCCAGCGCCGCCATGCCGGGGTTCGCTTTCGCTTCCGCCAGCACTTCATCCTGGTGACGAGAAGACCAGGGGCCGGCCCACATCACGTTGACCGCCGCGACGACGCCCGTAAAGAGCGCCAGGATCATGGCGGCTTTCACCAGCACGGCTTTACTCAGGCCGCAGGCGTGCATCACCGTAATTTCGCTTTCGGTATACAGTTTGCCCAGCGTCATCAGCAGCCCGAGGAATAAACTCAGGGGCAGAATAAGCTGCGCCATTTCAGGTACGCCCAGCCCTAACAGCGAGAGCACCAGATTTGTCGGGATATCGCCATCAACAGCGGCGCCGAGGATCCTGACCAGTTTCTGACAAAAGAAAATGAGCAGCAGGATGAATAGGATCGCCAACTGGCTTTTCAGCGTCTCACGAACCAGATATCTTATGATTATCACTATAAATACGCCCGTAAAAACCCGTTTTATTGCAGGAAAATTGCTTGTTTCATGGCTTAAACGTCATTTATTCTCTTTGGTCGTCGAAAACATCGCTAAGATTAAATGACTCGCTGGTTCTGCGTATCAGGATCTTTTCTGACGAACCAAGGCCGTAATAACGTTAAGATTAACACGAAGTCACCACAACAGCGGACATGAGTTACGAAAGCTTTCAATTTCTATACTCTATGGATTTCGAGTTGCAGGCAGGCGGCAAGACTGTGAAGCCCCGGAGCTTACATCAGGTAAGTGACAGGGGTGAGCAGGCGCAGCCAACGCATCTGCAACTTGAAAGACGACGAGTATATCTGTAGCCACCACTGTTGTCTTTAAGATTCAGGAGCATAGTGCATGGAGTTCAGTGTAAAAAGCGGTAGCCCGGAGAAGCAGCGGAGCGCCTGTATCGTGGTCGGCGTCTTTGAACCACGTCGCCTCTCCCCCATCGCCGAACAGCTTGATAAAATTAGCGACGGTTATATCAGCGCCCTGCTGCGTCGCGGCGAGCTGGAAGGCAAACCTGGCCAGACTTTATTGCTGCACCATGTGCCGAACATTCTGTCAGAGCGCATTCTGCTTATTGGCTGCGGCAAAGAGCGCGAGCTGGATGAACGTCAGTACAAGCAGGTCATTCAGAAAACAATCAATACGCTGAATGATACCGGCTCAATGGAAGCCGTCTGCTTCCTGACCGAGCTGCACGTCAAAGGCCGCAATAACTACTGGAAAGTGCGTCAGGCGGTCGAGACCGCCAAAGAGACGCTGTACAGCTTTGACCAGCTGAAAACCAACAAAAGCGAGCCGCGTCGCCCGCTGCGTAAAATGGTCTTCAACGTCCCAACCCGTCGCGAGCTGACCAGCGGCGAACGCGCTATTCAGCACGGTCTGGCGATTGCTGCCGGCATCAAAGCGGCGAAAGATCTCGGCAATATGCCGCCAAACATCTGTAATGCCGCCTATCTGGCCTCTCAGGCGCGCCAGCTGGCCGATACCTACAGTAAGAACGTCATTACCCGCGTTATCGGCGAACAGCAGATGAAAGAGCTGGGAATGAACTCCTATCTGGCGGTCGGCAACGGTTCGCAAAATGAATCGCTGATGTCGGTTATCGAATATAAAGGCAACCCGGCGGAAGACGCGCGCCCTATCGTGCTGGTGGGTAAAGGTCTGACCTTTGACTCCGGCGGCATCTCCATCAAGCCCTCCGAAGGCATGGACGAGATGAAATACGACATGTGCGGCGCGGCGGCGGTGTACGGCGTGATGCGTATGGTTGCCGAACTTCAGCTACCGCTGAACGTTGTCGGCGTGCTGGCCGGATGTGAAAACATGCCGGGCGGCCGCGCCTATCGTCCAGGCGACGTGTTGACCACGATGTCCGGGCAAACGGTGGAAGTGCTGAACACCGATGCCGAAGGGCGTCTGGTGCTGTGCGATGTGCTGACCTACGTTGAGCGCTTCGAGCCGGAAACCGTTATCGACGTGGCCACGCTGACCGGCGCCTGCGTGATTGCGCTGGGCCACCACATCACCGGTCTGATGTCGAACCACAACCCGCTGGCCCACGAGCTGATCGGCGCGTCCGAACTGGCGGGCGATCGCGCATGGCGTCTGCCGCTCGGCGACGAGTTCCAGGAGCAGCTGGAGTCTAACTTTGCGGATATGGCCAATATCGGCGGCCGTCCCGGCGGAGCGATTACCGCGGGCTGCTTCCTGGCGCGCTTTACCCGTAAGTACAACTGGGCGCACCTGGATATCGCCGGTACCGCGTGGCGTTCCGGAAAAGCCAAAGGCGCGACCGGTCGTCCGGTGGCGATGCTGTCGCAGTTCCTGCTTAATCGCGCTGGATTTACCGGCGAAGAGTAATTGCCGTCTGATGCCCGGCGGCGTTACGCTTGCCGGGCCAACGAAAAGATGCCGTTTATAGGCCGGGTCAGCGTAGAGCCGCCCGGCTTAAGCATTTAAAGTCACCACAAGAAGCCCCATATATGAAAAACGCAACGTTCTATCTTCTGGACAATGATACGCAACAAGACGGCCTGAGCGCCGTTGAACAACTGGTGTGTGACATTGCCGCAGAACGTTGGCGCAGCGGCAAGCGGGTACTCATCGCCTGTGAAGATGAGCAGCAGGCCATTCGTCTGGACGAAGCGCTCTGGGCTCGACCCGCGGAAAGTTTCGTTCCGCATAATCTGGCGGGAGAAGGTCCGCGCGGCGGCGCGCCGGTGGAGATCGCCTGGCCGCAAAAGCGCAACAGCAGCCCGCGGGATATTCTGATTAGCCTGCGGCTAAACTTTGCAGATTTTGCCACCGCTTTCACAGAAGTGATAGACTTCGTCCCTTATGAAGATTCTTTGAAACAACTGGCGCGCGAACGCTATAAAGCGTACCGCATGGCTGGTTTCAACCTGAACACGGCAACCTGGAAATAATGGAAAAGACATACAACCCCCAAGATATCGAACAGCCGCTTTACGAGCACTGGGAAAAGCAGGGCTATTTCAAACCCAATGGCGACGAAAGCCAGGAAAGTTTCTGCATCATGATCCCGCCGCCGAACGTCACCGGCAGTTTGCATATGGGTCACGCCTTCCAGCAAACCATCATGGATACCATGATTCGCTACCAGCGCATGCAGGGTAAAAACACCCTGTGGCAGGCCGGTACCGACCACGCGGGTATCGCTACCCAGATGGTGGTTGAGCGTAAGATTGCCGCCGAAGAAGGTAAAACCCGCCACGACTACGGTCGCGACGCCTTTATCGATAAAATCTGGCAGTGGAAAGCGGAATCCGGCGGCACCATTACCCGTCAGATGCGCCGCCTGGGCAACTCCGTGGACTGGGAGCGCGAGCGCTTCACCATGGACGAAGGCCTGTCCAACGCCGTGAAAGAAGTCTTTGTCCGCCTGTACAAAGAAGATCTGATCTACCGCGGCAAGCGCCTGGTCAACTGGGACCCGAAACTGCGCACCGCCATCTCCGATCTGGAAGTGGAAAACCGCGAGTCTAAAGGCTCGATGTGGCATATCCGCTATCCGCTGGCCGACGGCGCGAAAACCGCTGACGGTAAAGATTATCTGGTCGTCGCCACCACCCGTCCGGAGACCGTGCTGGGCGATACCGGCGTGGCCGTTAACCCGGAAGATCCGCGCTATAAAGACCTTATCGGCAAATTCGTGATCCTGCCGCTGGTTGACCGCCGCATTCCGATTGTGGGCGATGAACACGCCGATATGGAAAAGGGCACCGGCTGCGTGAAGATCACCCCGGCGCACGACTTTAACGACTATGAAGTGGGCAAGCGTCATGCGCTGCCGATGATCAACATCCTGACCTTTGACGGCGACATCCGCGAAACCGCGGAAGTTTACGACACCAAAGGCAACGAGTCCGATGTCTACTCAAACGTCATCCCGGCGGAGTTCCAGAAGCTGGAGCGCTTTGCCGCGCGTAAAGCGGTGGTTGCCGCTATCGACGCCCTGGGCCTGCTGGACGAGATTAAACCGCACGATCTGACCGTCCCGTACGGCGACCGCGGCGGCGTGGTAATTGAGCCGATGCTGACCGACCAGTGGTACGTCCGCGCCGACGTGCTGGCTAAACCGGCGGTTGAAGCGGTGGAGAACGGCGACATCCAGTTCGTGCCGAAGCAGTACGAAAACATGTACTTCTCCTGGATGCGCGATATTCAGGACTGGTGTATCTCCCGCCAGCTGTGGTGGGGTCACCGCATCCCGGCATGGTACGACAACGACGGCAACGTCTACGTTGGCCGCACCGAAGACGAAGTGCGTCAGGAAAATAACCTGGGCGCCGACGTGGCGCTGCGCCAGGACGAAGACGTTCTCGATACCTGGTTCTCCTCCGCGCTGTGGACCTTCTCCACCCTCGGCTGGCCGGAAAACACCGATGCCCTGCGTCAGTTCCACCCGACCAGCGTGATGGTTTCCGGCTTCGACATCATCTTCTTCTGGATTGCCCGCATGATCATGATGACCATG
>ENA-UOJP01000906-UOJP01000906.1-human-gut-metagenome-genome-assembly--contig:-C102-NODE-906-length-44039-cov-11.941592_pt1 | contig 44039 bp, 47 predicted proteins | sample MGYA00242353_ERZ723900 | MGnify/ENA metagenome assembly ERZ723900
CGTACTGGGTCACCATGGCCCTGGCAATCTGGGTGGCCTGCTTGATATCCTGGGACGCGCCCGTGGTAATGTCGTCAAATATCAGTTCCTCTGCAATCCTGCCGCCCAGGTCCACCATGATGTTCTGCATCATGCGGCCCCTGGTGTTGAACATCTCATCGTTTTCAGGAAGAGGCATGGTGTAACCGGCCGCGCCGATTCCGGTGGGGATAATGGATACCGTGTGCACAGGGCCCACATCCGGAAGCACATGGAACAGGATTGCATGGCCCGCCTCATGGTATGCCGTAATCTTCTTATCCTTTTCAGAAATCACCTTGCTCTTCTTCTCCGCGCCGATGCCCACCTTTACAAAGGCCCGGTCAATATCACTCTGCTTGATGAACCTGCGGTTCTCCCGTGCAGAAACAATGGCTGCCTCATTCATCAGGTTTTCTAAGTCGGCTCCCGTAAACCCTGCCGTGGTCTGGGCCACCCTGCGCAGGTCCACGTCCTCGCTGAGAGGTTTCTCCTTGGAATGTACCTTGAGGATTTCCTCACGTCCCTTTACATCCGGGCGGCCAACCGCCACCTTCCTGTCAAAACGTCCCGGACGCAGGATTGCAGGATCCAGTATATCCACGCGGTTGGTGGCTGCCATGACAATGATTCCCTCATTGACGCCAAAACCATCCATCTCAACCAGCAGCTGGTTCAGGGTCTGCTCCCTCTCATCGTGTCCGCCGCCCATGCCGGTGCCTCTGCGGCGTGCAACCGCGTCAATCTCGTCGATGAACACAATACAGGGCGAATTCTTCTTGGCTTCCTCAAACAGGTCGCGGACACGGGATGCGCCCACGCCTACGAACATTTCCACAAAATCAGAACCGGAGATGGAAAAGAACGGCACACCGGCCTCACCGGCCACTGCCTTGGCGAGCAGCGTCTTACCGGTTCCCGGCGGTCCCACAAGAAGCAGTCCCTTGGGGATCCTGGCCCCGACGCTGGTATACTTCTGGGGATTCTTAAGGAAATCCACCACCTCTTCCAGTTCTTCCTTTTCCTCCACAAGGCCGGCCACATTGGAAAAGTTCACCTTGCTGTCCCGGCTCATCCTGGCCCTGCTCTTACCAAAATTCATCATCCTGGCATTGGCGCCTCCGCCTCCGGCGCTGCGGTTCATCACCATGATGATGATGACCACCACCACGATGGACAGCATGAAGGGAAGGATGATGGTCACCAGATAATTCTCCTGGGGCACATCCATCACCACGTACTCCATCTGATGATCCTCCAGAAGCTTCTGGGTATCTTTTACATCTGTCACATACAGGCGTTTCACCTGTCCGTCTGTCAGGGTAATCACCACCTCACCCGTGGGGGTCTGGGGATTCTGATGGATGGCGACCTCTGCTGCCTGGCCATCATCCAATATCCTGACAAAATCCTGATTCGTAACCTTATCCGCCTGTCTTGCATACGGCAGCCGCACTGCCGTGGCGATTAAGATCAGCATCAGTAGTATGAAAATAAAACCTCTAAATGTCTGCTGCTGTCTCACCGAATTGCCTCCTTAGACCTTCTTTCTACTTATTGTCCAGCTCTACTACTCCGATGTAAGGCAGGTTACGGTACTTCTGGTCATAGTCAAGTCCATATCCCACTACAAATTCATCCGGTATTGTAAAACAGGTATAATCCACCTTTACCTGCTTCTTCACACGGCGCTCCGGCTTATCTAAAAGCGTACACAGACGGATGCTCTTTGGCCCTCTCTGCTTCAGCACCTCAATCAGATATGCCAGGGTACGGCCGGAGTCAATGATATCCTCCACAATCAGTACATCCTTGCCGGCCAGCGGTTCATCCAGGTCCTTGAGTATCCGCACGACGCCGCTGGACTCGGTTCCTGCCCCGTAGCTGGAAACTGACATGAAATCCAGGGATACGGGAACCGTAAGCCGTTTGGCCAGTTCACATGTAAAGAATACCCCGCCCTTTAAAATACAAATCAGGTGGATCTGTCTGCCCTCATACTCCTCGCTGATTTTTGCCGCCACCTCATTAATGCGTCTGTCAACCTCTTCTTCGGTCAATAACACACGAATCCTGTCCGCCATCACTTTATCCTCCGTTTCACTCATTCTTTTCTCCTGCTGTCTGCCTCTGCCTGCAATACCTTGGTTGTATCAGGACCAATCTTGTAAAAATCGCTGATTCTGTATCCGATTATCCACATCACATGGCTTCCGTCTGTCAGAAGGGGGACCTGGTCCCGCAGCTGTCTCGGTATTTTCTCATCAATCATAAACCGTTTTAATGCCTTATGGCTTCCATCCGCCAGGATAATATAATCTCCCGGACGCCTGGTTCTTACCACGGGCGTACCCTCTATTCTATCACAGTCAAACCATTTCGTATACATATTTTTCGGAAATTGTGACCCTTTTTTATAGGGAAAAATGCTCATTCTGACCTGGGGCAGGCATGCCTCCCCGTCCTCTTCCTGCAAAATACCCCTGCCAATGGAAATTCCCCCGTATTCCCTCCGGGCCAGAAGCGAATAGGGCAGGTTTACCTCTTTTCCCACCGGCCGCCCGGCCAGGGAAAGCACCTGCTGTACATGAACCAGGCCAAGGTCTTTGGCTGATCCAGCCAGGCTTTTTAACAGCTCCATCACCACATAGGAACGGATGATTTCCGGCTCTGCCTCCAGTGCGTCACAGGGAATCAGGAAATGCGCCGGGCCGCCGCGTATGACATGCCCCTTTATCCAGCATTCCCCCTGTGCCCGCAGATATTCATCTGCCTGGGATGCCAGCCTCCCCATGCGCAGGATATTGCCGGCCGCGCCCTGGTTTACCTCCTCCTCAATCAGCGGAAGCAGACGGCACCGTATCCGGTTACGGGTATAGTGGTTGGAGGTGTTGGTGGAATCCTGTACCCAGGCGCGGCCATTTTCCTCCAGCCACCTTACGATATCCTGCCGTCCTATATCCAAAAGAGGCCGTATGATCCTGCCCCTTACATAAGGAATCCCTTTCAGCCCCCCAAGCCCGCTCCCTCGGAACAGGTTGTGGAGTATGGTTTCTGCCTGGTCGTTGCTGTGATGGGCTACTGCAATCTTCACCCTTTTATTCCGGCACGCCCCGGTCCCACTGCCAAGGCTCCCCTGCCCCCCATCGCAGTCCTGCGCCTCACCGCAGCGCCCTTCCCACCTGCAGGCCTCCTGCTCCAGCGCCTCATATCTCAGTATCCTGCCTGCCTCCTCCTCGGACATCCCATTTTCCGATGCAGACTTACGCACATCTACCTTTATGATATGACAGGTGACATCCAGTTCTTCACACAATGCCCTGACAAAATCCGCATCCCTGTCAGCCTCCTGTCCCCTGAGCCCATGGTGGACATGGACCGCTAAAAGCTCCAGGTCCCAGTCCTTTTTCATACCGCATAACAACGTTAAGAGGCAGACGGAATCTGCCCCTCCTGATACTGCTGCGATTACCCGGTCCCCCGGGTCCAGCATATGATATTCTTCTATGGTCCTTCTGACCCTCTGTTCTGTCACATCCATCTGTCCCACCTGCATCCGGTTATTCTCCAGGCCGTCCCAAACCGCCCCGGATACAAGATGGACCAGGATGCCGCCAGGGCGGTTTTAGGTGTCTTATTATAATATACCTGTAAATCCCCGGCCGCGCAAGCCCTATCCTACTGCCTTTCTTTAGGAATGCCGTTTCCACAGCCCTGCTGTCAGTACCGTCATGTCATCCCTTGGCGCAGGAATGAAGGACACGGCAAAATCCAGTATCTGGTCAGCCAGTTCCTGAGGCCCCATCTCATCCACGCTCTCCAGGTACTGTTTCATCACCTGCTCCTTGTCATCCCCCGGAAGCGCGTCCAGCACCCCGTCGCTGACCATGATGATGCGGTTGCCATCCCATAGTTTCCTGGACATGAGCACGGGCTCCACCCCGTTCATGATTCCCATGGGAACCTGTCCCGCTTCCAGGATTTCCACCCCCTCGTCGTCAATGATGAAGGTAGGGACCGCTCCCAGCTTCATCACTTCCAGCACGCCTGTATGAAGGTCGATACAGCTCACATCCAGCGTGGCAGGGTGCTGCTCCGCACCGGCCAGCAAAAGGACCGTGTTGACCAGTTTAAGGGCTGCCCTTGCTGAGAATCCGGTCTCCAGGAGCTGCTCCGTCAGTTCCACCACCTGCCTGCTCTCCTTGGACGCAGTCTCCCCGCTTCCCATGCCGTCGGAAAGACTCATCACCACCTGGCTTCCCTGGCTTTCACAGAATGTATAATTATCCCCTGAATATTTCTCACCCTGGCGCGGTATCCTGGACGCGCCGTAAAGCATGCGGTAGCCGCCGTCCTCCAGCAGACGGATGGTGGCATACTGCTTGGTTATGATGCTGCGGCTGTCCTTGGCAGGACTCCACCTGGAATCATCCACCACCTGGCCCATAAGCTCAGCCGCTTCCTTGGATGTTATGCACCTGCCGTTGGTGGTCCTGGCTGTCAGGAACGCCTCTTTCTGGCCATTCCCATACTCCAGCAAAAGCAGGTTCCCCACCGCTATATGATATTTCCTGAAATGCTTCTTTATTATGTAATCAAACTCCTCACTGATATCCCTGGCCTGGTCAATCTGATGGGAAAACTCCTCCAGGATGACAGACAGTTCCCGGAACTGCGACACCACCGCGTCCCTGCTCTCTAAAAAACGGTTCTTCCAGGACAGGTTCATGGTAGCCCGTCCCAGGCTGCGGTTAAGCTGGGCCAGGTAGGCGTCCTGTTTCCTGCACCCGCTCTTAAACATCTGGGGCATGTCCTCATAATCAATGCGGCCTTTCTGCTCAAATGCCCGCAGCAGGTAATACAGGTAATAACTGTCCTCCTTTTCACTGTCAGCATACAGATTGCACTTGCTGCAGCTTTCGCACACCAGGGCAGCGCTTGCCTGCATGGCGGCCAGCCCGTCCAACCGGGTCAGCTGCCCGCTCTTTTCCACCTCATCGTCAAATGCCTTGGCCAGCTGGTTCAGCGATTCCGCCATGTCCCCCAGCCTTCTGGCCGTATAATGATTCACATCTACTTTATTTTTTATATCTCTGCTATTCCTTGAAAACACAAAAATCCCTCCTAATCCGCGTAACTTCCAGTATACGCATCACGGAGGGAAATAAATGTCTAATCATGATTGGAATATTAAAAATGTTTCGCCTGTTTTCGTCATTACTGGGTTGGCTTTAATAGTATCTCATCCGGGTTCACCAGTCCCAGCCTTTCCTTGGCCACTTCCTCGGCATACTGCTTGGTCTTGACATAAATCTTGTATTCCTGCAGCTCGCCGGTCCGCTTCTCCTCCTCTGTCACCTGCCTTGCCAGATTCTCTTCCCTTATCTGGTAATCCAGGTCGGACTGCTTAAGGTCCGCGCCCTTTATGTTAATGGCAACGGCAAGGCACATGACAACAAGGGTAATCCCCATGATAGCCATGCGGTTTGCCCATTTATCCTTTTTTATGCGTCTTGATTTACCATAGGATTTCATCTGTCTACTCACCAACTTCACTTTGTTCCTGGTTACAGATTTTTGTATGTCTGCCCCTGTTAAATATTATTTTAAGACATTTACCTATCTTTTTCAAGCACTTAAAAAAAATTCTGCTGATGAACCTGTCATATAGGATCATGCCCAAAAACACCCCGCCTACCACGTACGCCCGGAATACCCCGTCGTTCTGTTCATACAGAAGGATGAATGTAACAAGGCCCGCATACAGCCAATATATAAAATCCTCCACCCCCATCCAGAAACTGCCGTGCCGGATGACCAGACGGAATACCCTCAGGGTATCATAGGCCAGCATCAGCCATGCCCCGGTCACCAGGCTCAGGGCCATAAGCCAGACTTCGTACTGAATCCTGCCGCTCACATCCTTACCTCCTATTTAAACAGCCTGGTAAACAGGGATTCCCCGGATTTGCGCAGGGCCTCATTGGAGCTGTACACACAGCTGTCAATGGTCCCCTCTATATCCACCTCCCCCTTTTCAAGGGTAAGCCTGCTCACATGCAGTTCCTTTCCCTTAATGGTGAGAAGCCCCATATCCGTATCCAGGACAATGGTATTCTCATCAAAGGACACCACATCACAGATTCCTGTTATATTACCTGTTCCACGGTTCTGAAATATAAGTTTGTGCTGGCGTCCGCCAACGTTTCTTTCATCCATACAAAAAACCTCCCCATATATCTAACCTAAGTTAAATATATGGGGAGGTTGGCCATTCTATGCCTTTTATCTCAGATATAACGGTAAAGCTCTTTGGCTTCATCCTTTTTCACGGTTTCCTGCACGTCCAGGACCTCGACCTTAACAGCCTTGGCGCCAAACTGAATCTCAATCATATCCCCTGCCTTCACATTCAGGGAAGCCTTGGCCGGCTTATCATTCACCAGCACACGGCCTGCATCACAGGCCTCATTGGCAATGGTCCTGCGCTTAATCAGACGGGAAACCTTGAGAAACTTGTCCAGTCTCATGAATTATTTGTTAACCTCATCCTTCAGTGCCTTGCCTGCTTTGAACTTTGGTGTCTTGGAAGCAGGGATAGGCATAGCGTTACCAGTCTTAGGATTCCTACCCTCTCTAGCAGCCCTCTCAGCAACCTCGAAAGTACCAAAGCCAACCAGCTGTACTTTGCCGCCCTTTACAAGTTCTTCTGCTACTGCATCAGTGAAAGCCTTAACAGCCTTCTCTGCATCTTTCTTGGAAAGTTCTGCCTTCTCAGCAACTGCTGCGATTAATTCTGTCTTGTTCATCAATTTGTCCTCCTGAATATAGTCCCGGGAACCTCCCGGATTCATTACTTAATTAATGTCTGGTATACTTAATCATTTATAGCCTTTTTGCTTTGATTTGTCAAGGTTTTTTGGCTTTTTCCTGCATTTTTATCTGATTCCAGAGAGCGGTCCCTTCCTCCACTGAATTTATCTTAACATTTCCAAAGACGTGGGGGTGTCTTCGCACCATTTTACTGCATATACCGTCAATTACATCCTCAATGGTAAAGCATCCCTGCTCACTTGCAATCTGGCTGTTAATCATGACCTGGAACAGCACATCCCCAAGCTCCTCACACAGATTCTCCATATCCCCATTGTCCACAGCCTGGAACACTTCCTCAGCCTCCGATGCCAGATGCTTCTTCAGGCTCCCAAACGTCTGCTCCCTATCCCAGGGACACCCTTCCTCCGACCGGAGCTTAGCCGTAATCCCCTTCAATTCCTCAAATGTATACACACAAACCTCCTTACCGGAATCCCACACAAAACCATCCCAAAAACCCCCTCATATTATCCCCCTCTTCCCTACATTTATCCTACTCCCCTTTATTCCTCTTAATCACCTTGAGCCTGGTAAACTCCTCCCTCTCCTTTTCCTCCAGGGCATCCGAGATGGATTTGCTCAACTCAGTATAATGGGGAATCGTGATATTCTTAAGGGCATTGGCCCTCTTCTGGGTCTTCTTAATGGAGTTGGCCAGGCGGTAGGCGGAATTCTCCACCATGGACAGCTTAATGGTCAGTTCCTTCACCTTTTCAAAATGGTATCGGGCCTCGTCCAGTGACTCCGTGGTGTTATAAAACCCATACGTCAGGGCCAGCGGCCTTACCTCGTGCTGCACCAGGGGAATCTCCGTGCCCATGATGCTCCTGGCCTTAATCTTCACCCTGTCATCCACTGGCACGGAGGCTCCGATTTCCTGGACATAGTTAATGCCCAGTTCAATGTTGGCCTTCTGAAGCGCGGCATAGGCTGCCCGGAACGTGGAATCAATTTCGGACTGGATGCCCTTTGCCTCGTCAATCATGCCCATCAGCTCCCGGATCAGGATATTCCTCTTCTTATCCATAAGCCCATAGCCCATGTTTGCCAGGTTCAGTGAGTTCTTGGCCGCAATCAGATTACCTTTTGTGGGAAATGTATTTGGATCCATTCACATCACTCCTTATGCTGCCATGTCATTCTATTGCCGGCTTATAAAACTGGTCAAGTATCTTAGTGTCAATACGGTCAAGCTCTTCCCTGGGCAGCATGCCAAGAAGCCTCCAGCCAATGTCCAGCGTCTCCAAAACGGTCCTGTTTTCGTGACGTTCCTGGCCCACGAAATTCTCTTCAAACTCCCTGCCGAATACAAGATACTTCTTATCCGTGGGAGACAGTTCATCCTCGCCGATAACCGATGCAAGGGCCCTGGCATCCCCCACCTTTGCATAGCAGGAGAAAAGCTGGTTGGCCACATCCTGATGGTCGGCCCTTGTATATCCCTCGCCGATACCGTCCTTCATCAGACGGGACAGGGAAGGCAGAACATTGATGGGCGGATAGATGGACTGGCCGTTCAACTGGCGGTCCAGTACGATCTGCCCCTCTGTGATGTATCCGGTCAGGTCGGGGATGGGATGGGTGATATCGTCATTGGGCATGGTGAGGATCGGAATCTGGGTAACGGACCCGGGCCGTCCTGCCACGATGCCCGCCCTCTCGTAAAGGGAAGCCAGGTCACTGTACAGATACCCCGGGAATCCCTTCCTGGAAGGGATCTCGCCCTTGGATGAGGACACCTCCCGCAGCGCCTCTGCGTAGCTGGTCATATCGGTCAGGATGACCAGGATATGCATACCTTTTTCAAATGCAAGGTATTCCGCCAGGGTCAGGGCTATCTTGGGCGTGATCAGGCGCTCCACCACAGGGTCATTGGCCAGGTTGATGAACATGGCCACGTGTTCGGACACGCCGCTCTCCTCAAAGGTACGCCGGAAGAAATCAGCCACATCATACTTAACGCCCATGGCCCCGAACACAATCGCAAACTTCTCATCCGAATTATCCCCCAGGGATGCCTGCTGCACAATCTGGGCGGCCAGCTGGTCGTGGGGAAGTCCGTTGCCTGAGAAGATAGGCAGTTTCTGTCCCCTTATAAGGGTTGTAAGCCCGTCAATGGCAGAGATGCCCGTGCGGATATAGTTCCTGGGGTACTCACGTGTCACCGGGTTTAAAGGCTTTCCGTTGATATCCAGCTTCACATCGGATATGATGTCGCCCAACCCGTCAATGGGCTGACCGATACCGTTAAAAGTACGCCCCAGCATTTCCTCGGAAACCTCAATCTCCATGGGATGGCCGGTAAGCCTTGTATGGGTGTTGCGCAGGGCCATGCCCTCGGTACCTTCAAAGACCTGGATGATTGCCTTATCCCCGTAAATCTCAATAATACGCCCGATCTTGTGGGTGCTGCCGTTTACCGTCATCTCCACAATCTCATCAAAAGCCGCATTCTGAACGCCCTCAAGGACGACCAGCGGGCCATTGATTTCACTTAAACCTAAATATTCAATTGCCATTTGTCCGTCCTCCTTTACGCGTTCCTCTCCATTACCCTGTCATAGAACGCATCAATCTGCTGTTTATAATCATCAAACATATCCAGACGGTCATTGGGTACATCATACTTAATGGATATGATTTTATCAAAAATATTTTCTTCCTTTAACACGGACACAGGCATGCCCATGGAAATCAGGGCCCTGCACTTCTTATTCAGGTACAGGATGATTTCCATCATCTTGAACTGTTTAATCAGGGGTACGGATGTATCTTCCTTATGGAACGCGTTCTGCTGCAGGAAGCCCAGACGGATTACCCTTGCAATCTCAAGCACCAGCTTCTGGTCATCCGGCAGTACGTCCGCCCCAATCAGCTTGACAATCTCCATCAGGCTGCTCTCCTGGGTCAGCAGGGCCATCAAACGGTTGCGGTAATCCACAAACTTCTTATCCACATTATCCATGTACCAGGACGCCAGGTCGTTGATGTACTCGGAGTAGCTGGTCAGCCAGTGGATGGCCGGGAAATGCCTGGCGTAGGCCAGGGATTTATCCAGGCCCCAGAAGCACCGCACAAAACGTTTGGTGTTCATGGTCACAGGCTCGGAGAAATCCCCGCCCTGCGGGGAAACAGCGCCGATAATGGTCACGGAGCCTTCGGTCCCGTTCAGGTTCTGCATCATGCCGGCCCTCTCATAGAACGCGGACAGGCGGGACGCAAGATATGCCGGGAAACCTTCCTCTGCCGGCATTTCCTCCAGACGGCCCGAAAGCTCACGCAGCGCCTCCGCCCATCTGGAGGTGGAATCTGCCATGATAGCCACATGATAGCCCATGTCCCTGTAATATTCTGCCAGGGTCAGGCCGGAATACAGGCTGGCCTCACGGGCAGCCACGGGCATGTTGGACGTATTGGCAATCAGCGTGGTCCTGTCCATCAACGGATTGCCTGTCTTAGGGTCAATCAGTTCCGAGAACTCCTCCAGAACCTGGGTCATCTCGTTGCCGCGCTCCCCGCAGCCGATATAGATAATCACGTCCGCGTCCGACCACTTGGCAACCTGGTGCTGGGTCATGGTCTTGCCGGTCCCGAATCCCCCGGGAATGGCTGCCGTGCCGCCCTTTGCCAGGGGGAACATGGTATCCAGGATACGCTGTCCCGTAATCAGCGGCTTTACGGCCGGAAAACGCTTGGCCGTGGGCCGTGGGATACGGATGGGCCATTTCTGGGTCATGGTAAGCGTTTTCTCCGACCCGTCCATCAGCTGCACGGTAAGCAGCGTCTCCTCAATGGTATACTGTCCGTCCGGCACAGCCTCAAGGACATAACCTTCCACATCCGGGGGCACCATCACCTTGTGGGTAATGGCCCTTGTCTCCGGCACCTCGGCGATGATGGTTCCCGGCATCAGGCGGTCGCCTTTTTTTACCACCATATGCGTATCCCACTTCCTGGATGTATCCAGGCTGTCCACGGAGATGCCGCGGCTGATGTAATAACCGCTCCCCTTAGCAATCTCGCTTAAGGGACGCTCAATTCCGTCAAATATGTTGCTGAGGATTCCCGGGGCCAGGGTAACGGACACGGGCGCGCCCGTACCGGCCACGGTTTCACCGGGCCTGATGCCGCTGGTCTCCTCATACACCTGAACCGTTGTTTTACCTGAAGTAAGTCCGATGACCTCGCCCACCAGGTTCTCCGCTCCCACATAAACCATTTCATTCATCTGGAATCCCGGGTCACCCAGCAAGGAAACGACAGGACCATTAATGCCGTGTATCACACCTGTCTTAGCCACTTTACTTACCTCCTAAATCGAATTTGAACGCATGACGCGCCTCATTTAACTTGGTCTCAAATGAATTGTCAATCAGTATATGTTTACCGGGAATCACGGCCCTGGTGCCGCCGTTAAAGGAATATTCGCTGATTTTGATGGATGCGTTGTGATGCAGCGCAATCCTCTGCACTTTATCCACATCGGAAGGATCCATATATACAATCAGCTCCTCGTCTCCCGCAAACTCCTTAACCGCCTTCACCTGATGGTCCAGAAGGCGCTGGTATTCCTGGGTCTCCATGAAATTAGCCAGCTTATCCTTAAGCTCCACAAACAGCTTATCCTTAAGTTCCTCCTGCCTGCGGCTGAATTCCCTCTTAAGGTCCAGCTGCCCGATGGACAGCCGTTTATTAATCTCACGTTCCAGCTTCTCCGTCTCTGCCTCCACCTGCATGTCGGCCCGCCGTCTTGCGTCAGCGGTGTGTTCCTCATAGGCGCCCTCCAGGGCTTTCATATAGTCGTCCAGCATCCTGGCACTGCGCTCCCTGGCATCCTCCATACAGATATCCTGGAAATGCTTCAGCTTCTCCTCTGTTGTCAAGCTGCCTCACCTGCTTTCTCTATTCTTATGCGTTCAGATATGTCTGAACCCTGCTTACAGTTTCAGTCCGATGGCCTCGTTCACATAGGAGGTGATAAAGTCCGGCTTGCGGCCGGTTCCATGGCGGTCCGGGATTTCGATGATCAGCGGAAGTTTCCTCTCCAGCTTCACATCATCGATTATCTCCGGGAACTCCCTGCCAAACTTCTCTGTCAGCAGGATGATGCCAATGGATTTATCGGCCAGGACCTTATCCAGCTCATTCTTAAGCGCTTCCCTCTCATGGACCACGGCTCCCTCCACCCCGGCCAGGCGCATCCCGGTCAGGGTGTCCACATTGTCGCTGATAAGGTACATCTTCATAGACTTACAGCTTGCCCAGGATCATAAAGGAAATGATCAGGCCATACAGACACACACCTTCGGCAAGACCTACGAAGATTAATGATTTACCAAGAATGGAGCTGTCCTCACTGATTGCCCCAAGGGCAGCGCTGGCCGCAGCTGATACCGCGATGCCGCCGCCCAGGCAGGAAAGTCCGGTTGAAAGGGCAGCTGAAAGATATCCCATGCCTGCCGCGGACGGGCCGGCTGCCTGGGCCCCTGCCTCTGCTGCCTGGGCATTGCCGGAAAACATGACAACCGCCGCAAAGACCATGGTGCCAAAGAACAGGAACAGGTTGGCTGCCAGCGCTGTCTTATAACGCCCCTTTGTCTTTTCCCCTGCTGCAAATGCCCCAAATGGTACTGCAATACTCAAAATCAGTGCTGCGCTCAGTGTAATCTTAACTAATAAACTCATATCTCATTTCTCCTTTTTAATCTCCGGCCCGTCTGGCATATGCCAGTGTCCCGGCAGTTTTTTATGTTTACTGCTCTCCGGCAGCCTTTCCATATGGTTCAAATGCCCGGCCGCTTCCGCGGTAGAACCGGCTGAACAGCTCATAATATTCCAGACGGAGTACCTGGATCCCTACAATCAGGCCCTCCATTGCGCACACAAACAGGTTGCCGCCGATAACCACGGCCCAGTTGGTGTTTCCTCCCGCCTCCGCGCCTGCAAGCATCAGCACCACCTGCATCATGGCAGCATGGCTCACCGCAAACGCGCCCACACGGACAAAGGAAAGGGTGTTGGAAAAATAGCTTAAAAGCACCTCAAACAGTTCAAATATCCCCTGGGTAATGAACATACCCAAGCCGCCTTCTATCCGTTCCGACTTCTTCTCCACAATGGCCGTAAGCGGTTCCTTAAAGAACATGATGATTAACGGTATCAGGAACATGACAACCAGTATGACCGTGGCAGGAAGCGCATTGCCCGTCATATAAAGGGCCAGTACGGCGGTCAGGGCAAGATAAAACACAAACCCGGCCACGCCGTTGGTGTCAAAGTAAATCTTCTCTGTATCATGGGAACGGACGCTGTTGATGATGTTGAGCACCATACACATCAGGATGATTCCCATGCCGATGGCCACAGCCACCACGAACACCGTGTTCAGCCTGCCGATAAAGGGAAGGTCCACCATGGCTTCCTGGGGCCTGAGCCAGACAGCTTCGATTATATCCTCAAACCCGAAGATACTGCCAAACAGGAAACCGAATATAGTGGAAAACACACCGCAGCAGGATATGATGCCTGCCAGCCGCACCTTCTTGAAACGGTACAGCAGGTATCCACCGATAAGCAGGCACAGGCCCTGTCCCGCGTCCCCGAACATGAAGCCGAACAGGATGGAATAGGTAATGCCGATCAGGATGGTGGGGTCCAGCTCATTATAGGAGGGAAGCCCATACATCTCCACATACATCTCAAAAGGTCTGAACAGGCCTGGATTCTTCATCTTGGTGGGAGGATTGCTCATGATATTATTATGGTCATCCTCAATAATACAGAACGTGTCCTCATCCCGTTCAATCTCCTTCTGGAACGCCGCCGCGTCCTTCTGGGTCATCCACCCGCACAGGATATAGAAATTATGGCGGTCATGCTTGGTGACCGCTGCCATCTTGCGCACATCAAAATTAGTGGAAAATGTCCGCACCGTGGAATAGGCCGCCACCAGTTCGTCCTTCCTGTTGCTGATGGCCTCCACAATCTCCTTGTCAATGGCGTCAATCCGCTTCTGGAAGGCGCTGATGCGGTCATCCAGTATATGACCGGCCTCCACCGGCGTCCCCTCATATTCATCCGGAAGATAACAGCGCTCAAAATGCATGGATGCATAGATGGCGTCTATCTTATCCGCCAGCTTTTCAGGCACAAAATATACCACCCACACATACTCGTCATTTTCCTCACACTTAAACATCACCGTGTCAATGCTGTCATACACATAGGCGTAAAACTTTTCATAATACTCCCTGGAAATACGGCCGAACCTGAACTTCATGAACCGGAATCCAAGTATCTTCTTCACATCATAATTAAGCCCGTTAAACGGAGCCACCTTGTCCTTGGATGCCTGCAGCTCATCCCTCTGCTCCACAAGACCGCTCTTTTTATCGGTCAGCTCCTTAAGTTCACTGTCCAGCGCATGGATCAGGTCCACCGCGTCCTCCAGCTTAAGCTTCCGGTCCGTGTGTCCGGGCAGCAGCTCATGGTAGCTTTCCACCAGCTCCCCTGCCTTTGCAAGCTCCTCCTTATAAGGATTGGACTCAATATAGGGCCGCAGGTCCTTAACCGTCTTGAGTTCCGACAGGGCGTTTTCCAGGTGGATCTCATATCTGGACAGATAGGTACACACCACCCGGTCAATGTCCGCCTTGGGACCGGTAATACTCAGGAATTTCATTTTCTCAATCACGTCTTAACCCCCTTTAGTCAATTTGCCGCCAGGCCATACCGTATTTTTTCAATGGTATTGATGATATGTGCAATCTCCCTCTCCTTAAAGTAAAGATAGGAGTTCAGTATGGCAATGGAGTATGGGTCGTTTCTTCTGGTCGTCTGGTAGATCCTGTCAATAATTTCAAATGTCAGATGGTCCAGGTCCGGTTCCTCTGACTGGCGGATGACATCCAGCTTCCCATACCAGCTTGCGCGTATCAGCTCATAGAGCTGGGGAAGGGTCTCGGCCTCAGCCATCTTATTGATTTCCCCCTTGGTCAGATGGAGCTGTATGGGAATCAGCATGGCATATATCTCTCCCGGTGAAAGCTGGTAAAATTTCTTGGAACGGCAGATCCACTCAAGGTTCAGCATATCCATCCTGGTACCAAAGCACTGGGCCAGGATCTTACGTTCCTCCTTGGACAGATACTTGTCCTTTATCTTCCACATGGTCCTGAAGTAAAGCATATCCAGGGCCGTCTCACAGGCCGGCAGGCTGGCCCTGCCATCCTCAAGCATGCGGCTTAACGGTTCATGATACGGCGACCCTTTCAGGTTGCCCACAAATTCCGCCATTGAACCGGACTGGGACAAAAGAATTAAGTCAATGCTGGAATGGCGTTCAAAAAAGTCCCTGAACATGGACAGGTCCTGACGCTGTTCCCTATGTCCCACCGCGTTCCTCAGGCAGGTCTTTATGATACTTATCTCATAGTGCATGAAATACAGGTCCAGGAAACGTCTCTGGTTCATGTTTGCAAACTTATACAGCTTTGCGAAATCCCTGTACTGTGAAAGATTCAGACGCTGCTCAATACTGGCCCTGTGCATGTCCTTTTCCTCCAGCTCATCGAATATCTCCCTGTAAGGAAGGAAGCGGCGCAGGTAATCCACTGCTTCAGGCACGCTTTCCAGGGACGCCATCTCTTCAAACTGTCCATCCTTAATACGCCAACGCTCCATGGCCTTCACCTTGGTAGCAATGCCGCTATAGGTAATCAGGCTGCCCATACGCTCACTCCTTTATCATTTTCTGGAACAGGGCATCTGCATACGCTGCATGATAACGGTTGTAATTGTCTTCCAATTGTTTAAGAAGTGTCTCAAAATCCGATTTCTGCCGGGCAAGCATGGCTTCCATATCTGCTTCCATCTTATGCCCGATATCAGCAATCCTGCGGGCGGTTTCCTGTTCAAGGCCGGCATCAAAAGAGGCAGTTTTGTCTTCCATCTCTTTGGCAAATGCTTTCTTGCGCACATTCGCCTCATCCGTAATGGCGCCGGCTGCTTCTTCTATCTCCCATAACTTATTGATTACGGTATCCATAGAGCTCCTCCTTTATAAATTCATATCATTTCATGATACTACTTTTTTCGAAAAAAACCAGAGGTTTTTTAGAATTGGAATAAACTTTTAACAATTCCCTTATGGCAAAATGCCAAAAAGAGGAAGGATATTTTCTCTCCTTCCTCTTTTTACCAACATATATTCCAAAATTTTCTATACATCTTTTACAAATTCCATTATCTGGATTCCGTGGCTGCTTCCTGCGCACTCCAGCCCCTACTGCCCTTCTGCCCCATCGCCCCCGGTGGGTACGACCTCTGTCTCGGGAACCGGCTCAACCTTTTCCAGGAACCGGCTGGACACATAGGCTTCCTGCCCCTCGTAATTTATCACATCCCAGTCATTGCTGTACCGCTTCACATAGTCAACCTCATAGCCGTTGGAAAGCTGTACCAGGATGCGGCTGTCCGTGGACGGTTCCTTGCGGACATTCACGCTGTTGCCCTTAATCCGGTAAACCACTGCCGGCGGTTCTGTCTCCGGCTCTGTCTCCGGTTCCGGCGGCGGTGTGGGTGCGGGTTCAGTGGCAGCCGTGGTAACGGTGGGTGCCGTGGTGGTCTTATCCTTGTCCTTGCCGCCCTTGCCGCCCAAGGTCTGTATGACAACTATCAGCAGCACAACCGCAAGCACGGGAATCAGGAGTCTCCAGACATAATATACAGGGGATACCCGTCTGCGTTTTTTCTTCCTGGGCGCTCCCTGGCGTGAACCTCCTGAACCGGACGGACGTCCCTGGCTCCTTGTGCCCCGGCCCCCTCTTGGACCGGAACCTGGCCGGCCGCCGGAACCGGCTGTCCTGGCCGGCTGGCGGGAAGCACCTCCCCTGGATGCCTGAGACGGCCTGGATGACCGCCCTCCTGCAAACTCATTGGCAAACACATAAACTTCCTGGGTCAGCAGCTGGTATGCCTGATTGGCATCATAGGCAGCATCGTCCCCTTCATGGACCGCCTTGTTGCCCAGGATGCGGATGGTATGGTAATTATCCTTGGTTGCCTTGTTAATCCACTGCCCTTCATAAAGCTGGTCAATGGTATCCGACAGGTCCCCTTCCACCACGCATGCACGTTCCGCCATGCACCGCACCATATATTCCAGGACCTGTCTTGCCTTAACCATCACAAGATTATATTCTTTTCGTACAATTAAACGCTCTGCCTCTTTCACGCCCAGTTGAATCTGCTGCCAGCTGGTCGTCCGCTCCATATTCGACATAGCCTTCCTCCTTAGTATCGCAGATATCCGCCTATTATGTATAGTATAATCGATTTTTGGCAATTTTGCACTATTAATTATAAAAAATCAGAAAAATAAGAAAAAAGTAAATTTTGTTGCAAATAGGCACTTCCGATGATAAAATAAGGCCTGCGGTTACTCAATAATGGTACTGTTCAGAAAGAAAGGAAAAATAATATGCGATTACGCCATATCCGCGGTGCAGAAGAGTCCATTGCATCCAGCCCCTATGTAATCCAGGAGCCGGAGACAAGACGTGGGAATTGGGACCAGGTCTTCTGCAACAGCAATCCGATTGAAATAGAGGTGGGGATGGGGAAGGGACGTTTCATCATGGAACTGGCCCAGACCCACCCTGATATCAATTATATAGGCATAGAACGTTATTCCAGCGTGCTTTTAAGAGGCTTGGAAAAACGTTCGCAGCTGGACCTTGACAATATCCTGTTCATGTGCATTGATGCCAAAACCCTGCCCGATATCTTTGCCCCCTGTGAGGTCAGCCGCATCTACCTGAACTTCTCAGACCCCTGGCCAAAGGACCGTCATGCCAAGCGCAGGCTGACTTCCCCCGCCTTCATGGGCGTGTACGGCAAGATCCTGGCCCCCGGAGGCACCGTGGAATTCAAGACGGACAACCGTGAATTGTTTGAATATTCCCTGGAATCCATCCCAGCCTCGGGCTGGACCATCCTGTCCCATACATTTGACCTTCATAACAGTCCCATGGCCGAAGGCAACGTGATGACTGAATACGAAATGAAATTCGCAGGGGAGGGAAAACCCATCTGCAGGCTGGTTGCCTCAAAGTCCCGGACCTAAGACACGTCCGGGGAAGAAATACGTGTCCAGGAGCGGAACAGGTGTCCGGGCAGGCACTGCCACGGGGAGTCTGCACAAACCGGGAGGGCGCGTCATATACTGTTCATAACAGAACCTACTGCCGGAGGCGGTTAATATGGCATTACCCCCAGGAATCACCAAAAAACTGTTGCAGGCAACCAGTGACAAAACAGATTTAAACAAACAGGCGCTCCGCCTGAGCCGTTCCTTTAAGGAAGTAAATAAGATCATCGGCCCTGGTTCCAAAGCAAAGAAAAAAGAAAAATAATTTTTTTGACGAAAATGGTTGACATTTAACTTTCAAAGAGATATAATGTCGTTCGTGTCACCCGCAAGGGTTGAATGAAAACACGGGCATGCGCCTTTAGCTCAGTTGGTAGAGCAGTAGACTCTTAATCTATTTGTCCAGGGTTCGAGTCCCTGAAGGCGCATTTTAAAGGTCTGATTTTGCAGATACTGGAAGCTGCGGGGTCGGACTTTTTTTTGTTGCCCACCCCCGGCATCCTGCAAGCCACACGCAAGCTGACGGATGTCCCGGAGTCTCAGACCGACGAATCATCAATATCGCAGACCGGCTAAAAAATAGTGTAGACGAGCCTACACTTCAAAGGTATAATTTATATGCTGTCCACCCTATACCGACAACGGGAAGGGGGTGCAACATGAATTACATATTAAGTTTCTTGATTTCGGTCATGGCAAGTATAGCTGGTTACTATATCTGCAAATGGTTAGACCGAAATAACAAAGACAGCTAGCCAAAATGAAACCCCAGAGAATTGCGCTCTCTGGGGTTTCGCTTTGCAACATGAAATATTAAGTTTCTTGGTTATCTTCATATTACCCCGATCCAAAAAAAATGTCAAGATACAAACTAACTCTTAATCTATTTGTCCAGGGTTCGAGTCCCTGAAGGCGCACTTAAAAGAAAAGGTCTAATTTTGCGGATATTGGAAGCCGCGGGGTCGGACTTTTTTGGTTTATAGGTTGATTTTTCCAGTCCCTAAAGAACCACCCCCACAACCTCACTCCCCTCTCCTCCCGCTTCCTTCACGCTACAGTTTTGTTAATTTTTCGTTAAAATCCTTACGCCCATCTAGTGCTATTTGCACAATTTTCCGATCTGTTTTTATCATTTCTTCATAACCAGCCGAACTTTTTTCAATATTTTGCATAGTTTTTTTAGTATATTGTATAATTTTTCCATCATTTTACTTCATTTTTCGACCACAACCTGGCATTTGGTTACAAACGAGGAAACTGTTGACAATCGGAAAATTTAGAAGTAACATGTGGTTTACATTCAATTTCATCTCAGAAAGGGAGTGAGCACTACGGGAGATCTCGCGGAGAATCTACTGGAAGAGTTGAACTGCAAAACGGCGTTTACCATCCCCGTTTTCGGCGGCCTTCCCATATCCGAGTCAGTGGTGGTGACCTGGCTCATCATGGCAATCCTCACCATCCTGTCCATTTGTCTCGTCCGTAACCTGAAGGTAACCGACGTGGGCCGTAAACAGCTTGTGCTGGAAATGGGCATCGGATTTCTTTATCAGTTCTTCGATGGGATACTCGGAAAACGCGGCAGACGATATGTCCCCTATCTGATTACGGTCGCCCTCTATGTGGGCGTCGCCAATCTCATCGGGCTGTTCGGTTTCAAACCGCCCACAAAGGATCTCAATGTAACAGTCGCACTATCACTTATGAGCATTCTTTTAATCGAGTATTCCGGTTTTCACGAAAAAGGCCTGAAGAAATGGCTGAAAAGTTTTGCTGAACCAATCCCCATCATCGCACCGATCAACATACTGGAAATTTTCATCCGGCCGCTTTCCCTGTGTATGCGGTTGTTTGGCAATGTCCTGGGTTCCTTCGTCGTTATGGAATTGATCAAGCAGGTATGCGCACTGATCGTGCCCATCCCCTTCAGCTTTTACTTCGACATTTTTGACGGGCTGATACAGGCATATGTATTTGTGTTTCTGACCGCCTTGTTCATCAAGGAAGCACTGGAAGATTAAAAAATTCTAAATCATTCAAAAAGGAGAGTCTTACTATGTCAACATTAATCGCAATCGGAGCAGGTATCGCAGTTCTCACAGGAATCGGAGCAGGAGTCGGAATCGGAATCGCCACCTCCAAGGCAGTGGACGCCATCGCCAGACAGCCGGAGGCCGAGGGCAAGATCAGCAAGGCGCTGTTACTTGGCTGCGCATTGGCCGAGGCGACCGCCATCTACGGTTTCGTCATCGCCCTTCTGATCATTATGCTGTTAAAATAATTTCAGGAAAGGCAGGCGAAACGAATGCTGCGATTAGATTGGAATATGGTGATCACAATCGTCAACCTGATTGTGCTCTGTCTGTTATTGAAGAAATTTTTGATCGGGCCGGTCACCGCCATTATGGAACAGCGGGCCGCTCTGATTGAGCAGCAGCTCGCCGATGCCAAAAACGACAAGCAGGCGGCCGGGGATTTAAAAGCCAGCTATGAAGAAAAGCTGAAAACCTCCGACGCCGAGTCCGTCCGGATCGTGGAGGAGTCCAGGGCCAGCGCCCGGGCGGAATACGACCGGATTGTGGCCGAGGCGGACCGCAAGGCGGCCAGAATCCTGGAAGATGCGAAAAAGGCCGCCGAGCAGGAGCGGGAAAAGACCCTGGAGGAAGCCCGCACGCAGATCGCTGGCCTTGTGATGGCCGCCGCCGCAAAGGTCTTAAGCGAGAGCAGCGAGGCTGGTCAGAGCTTGCAGCTCTACGACCAATATCTGGCGAAAGCAGGTGTGACGGATGAATCAAACCGCAATTAATTACGCCACCGCGCTCTATGAGCTTTCCATCCCCGGCGAGGCGGTGGATGAGACGGCCGGGCTGTTCGCCCAGGCGCCGCAGTTACAACAGGTGCTGTCCAGTCCGGTAACTTCCTTAAAGGAAAAGCACGCCGCCATCGTCCGGATCTTCCCCCCGGCCATGCAGAACTTTCTAAAGGAGCTCTGCGACAACCAGGATGTAGACCGGATCGGAGAGATTCTGGAAGCGTACCGCGGCCTCTGCCTTGAGAAAGAAGGCATACTTCAGGCCGAGCTTCGCTGCGCGGCCAGGCCGTCCGGCGAACAGCTGGAACAGATGACCGGCCGGCTTTGCCGCAAATACCATAAGTCCGACGTCCGCTGGACGATCCGGCATGACCCCTCCCTGATCGGCGGTTTTGTGATCCGGGTGGGCGATGTGGAAAGCGACTGGAGCCTGAAAGGGCGCCTGAAACAATTACAGCAAAAATTGATGTGGAGGTGAACTGCGTGGGTTCCATCAGCTCAAGTGAAATCATCTCAATTCTGAAAGAAGAGATTGAGAATTATGACCTGGATACCGGCGACCAGGAGGTCGGGCAGGTAATCTGGGTCGGTGACGGCATCGCCACCATATATGGAATGGATCAAGCCATGTACGGCGAGATCGTACTATTTGAAAACGGAATCAAGGGCATGGTTCAGGACGTGCGCAAAAATGAAATCGGCTGCATCCTGTTCGGCTCCGATACCGGAATCCGGGAGGGCACCAAGGTCACCCGGACCAAAAAGAAAGCGGGCATCCCCGTGGGAGAGGCCTTCGTCGGCCGAGTCATCGATCCATTAGGCGCTCCCATCGACGGCAAAGGCCCCATCGCTTCCGAGGACTACCGGCCCATCGAGCACGAGGCCCCCGGAATCATTGACCGTAAGTCCGTCAGCGTTCCCCTGGAGACCGGAATTCTTTCCATCGACTCCATGTTCCCCATCGGCCGCGGACAGCGCGAGCTGATTATCGGGGACCGTCAGACCGGAAAGACCTCCATCGCCGTGGACACCATTTTGAATCAGAAGGGCAAGGACGTAATCTGTATCTACGTTGCCATCGGCCAGAAGGCCTCCACCGTAGCCGGAATCGTCTCCACCCTTCAGAAATACGACGCCATGGACTACTCCATCGTGCTGTCGTCCACCGCCAGCCAACCGGCGCCCCTGCAGTACATCGCGCCCTACTCCGGCACCGCCCTGGCGGAATACTTCATGTACAAGGGCAAGGACGTGCTGATCGTCTACGACGACCTGTCCAAACACGCGGTGGCCTACCGGGCCCTGTCCCTGCTGCTGGAACGCTCCCCGGGCCGCGAGGCTTATCCGGGCGACGTGTTCTACCTGCACTCCAGGCTTCTGGAGCGCTCCAGCCGTTTGAGCGACGAGCTGGGCGGCGGGTCCATTACCGCCCTGCCCATCATTGAGACACAGGCGGGCGACGTGTCCGCTTACATTCCGACCAACGTCATTTCCATCACCGACGGCCAGATCTTTCTGGAGAGCGACTTATTCTTCGCCGGAATGCGCCCCGCCGTGAACGTGGGCCTCTCCGTATCCCGTGTGGGCGGCGCAGCCCAGACCAAAGCCATGAAAAAGGCCTCCGGCAGCATCCGAATCGATCTGGCCCAGTTCCGCGAGATGCAGGTGTTCACCCAGTTCAGCTCGGATCTGGACGCCACCACCAAGGAACAGCTGACCTACGGCGACGGCCTGATGGAGCTGTTAAAGCAGCCCCTGTACCACCCCATGAGCCTTCACGCCAAGGTCATTACCCTGTGCGCGGCCACCCACAAGGAATTTCTGGACCTCGATAAAAGCAAGATCAAGGACTTCCAGAATGGCCTTCTGGAATACTTCGACCGCGTCCACCCTGAGATCGGACAGGAAATCGAAGCCAAAAAAACGCTGACCGACGAGCTGATCCAGAAAATTCTGGATGTAACCGCAGAGTATAAAAGCAAAAAGTAGGTGAGAATATGGCCAATACCCGAGAGATACAGAGCCGGATGAAAAGTATACAGGACACCATGAAAATCACCAACGCCATGTATACCATCTCCTCCTCAAAATTAAAAAAGGCCAGAAAAACGCTGACGGACACGGAACCGTACTTCTACTCCCTGCAGCAGATGATCAGCCGTATCCTGCGCCACATCCCCGAGATGGATAATCCTTATTTCGACGCCCGCCCTCAGATCAAACCTGAGGACCGCAAGATCGGCTACATCGTGGTCTCCGCCGACAAAGGGCTGGCCGGCGCCTACAACCACAACGTGTTCAAACTGGTGGAGGAACAGCTGGAAAAGCCGGGCACGCCCCTGCTCTTCGTGGTGGGCGTCCTGGGACGCCAGTATTTCGCCAAAAAGGGCATTCCCGTGGAGGAACAGTTCCACTACACGGTGCAGAACCCCAACATGAGCCGGGCGCGCATCATCAGTGAAATGATTCTGGACTACTATCTGACCGGCAAGCTGGACGAGGTGCACATCATCTACACCCGCATGGTGAACGCCATGAAAATGGAAGCGGAGATGGAGCAGCTTCTGCCCTTAAAGCGGCTGAGCTTTTCCGTTCCGGCCAACGTGCCGTTGGAGGAGATCAACTTAAAGCCCTCGGCGGACGCGGTGATTAACAGCATCGTGCCCATCTATTGTTCCGGCTTTATCTACGGCAGCCTGGTGGAATCCTACTCCTGCGAGCAGAATTCCCGTATGCTGGCCATGCAGACGGCCACGGACAGCGCCAAAAAGATGCTCTCCGAGCTGTCCATCGCCTACAACCGCGCCAGACAGGCGGCCATCACCCAGGAGATCACCGAGGTGATCAGCGGCGCCCGGGCCCAGAAGAACAAGAAATAGCCGCAAAACCCGGCTGCCGGCGACGGCTGCCGAACACGCAATATCCACAAGGAGGTTATCATCGACCTATGAATAAAGGTAAGATCGTACAGGTGTTAGGACCTGTGGTAGATGTATTGTTTGAACATAACAACCTCCCGGACATAAAAGATGCCCTTGAAGTCGACAACGCCGGAAAGCGCTGTGTGATGGAGGTAGCCCAGCATATCGGCAACGACACGGTCCGCTGCATCATGCTGGCCTCCAGCGAAGGCCTGTACCGCGGCATGGAAGTCATTGCCACAGGTTCAGGAATCAAGGTGCCCGTGGGCGACGCCACCCTGGGCCGTCTGTTCAATGTTCTGGGAGAAACCATCGACGGCGGAGATTCCCTGACGGATTCGCCGCAGTGGGAGATCCACCGCGAACCGCCGGCTTTCGAGGATCAGAGTCCGGTGGTGGAGATGCTGGAGACGGGAATCAAGGTCATCGACCTTCTGGCTCCCTACGCCAAGGGCGGTAAAATCGGCCTGTTCGGCGGCGCCGGCGTGGGCAAAACCGTACTCATTCAGGAGCTGATCAGCAATATCGCCACCGAGCACGGCGGTTACTCCATTTTCACCGGCGTGGGCGAGCGCTCCCGCGAGGGAAATGACCTCTGGACCGAGATGAAGGAATCCGGCGTTCTAGAGAAAACGGCCCTGGTGTTCGGTCAGATGAACGAGCCGCCGGGGTCCCGTATGCGCGTGGCAGAGACCGGACTGACCATGGCGGAGTATTTCCGGGATGAGGAGCATCAGAACGTGCTGCTGTTCATCGACAACATTTTCCGTTTCGTCCAGGCCGGCTCCGAGGTATCCGCGCTGTTGGGCCGCATGCCCTCCGCCGTGGGTTACCAGCCCACCCTGGCCACCGAGATGGGCCAGCTTCAGGAGCGCATCACCTCCACTAAAAACGGCTCCGTCACCAGCGTCCAGGCGGTGTACGTTCCCGCCGACGACCTGACCGACCCAGCTCCGGCCACCACCTTCGCCCATCTGGACGCCACCACGGTGCTGTCCCGAAAGATCGTGGAGCAGGGAATCTACCCGGCGGTGGACCCGCTGGAATCCAACTCCCGTATCCTGGAAGCCGAGGTGGTGGGCCAGGAGCACTACGAAACAGCCCGCCAGGTCCAGCAGATTCTCCAGAAATACAAGGAGCTGCAGGACATCATCGCCATCCTGGGCATGGAGGAACTGTCCGAGGAGGACAAAACCACCGTAAACCGCGCCAGAAAGATCCAGCGTTTCCTGTCCCAGCCCTTCCACGTGGCTGAGAACTTCACCGGCGTGCCCGGCGTCTACGTGCCTGTCAAGGAGACGATCCGCGGCTTCAAGGCTATCATCGACGGCCAGATGGACCAGTATCCCGAGGCCGCGTTCTTCAACGTGGGCACCATCGACGATGTGGTGAAAAAGGCCGGGGAGCTGGAACAGAGCGCCGCCAAATAAGGAGTGAGGCTTGTGAACACATTTTACCTGAACATTACCGCAAGCGACAAGGTATTTTACGCAGACCACTGCAAGGCCCTGGTCATCCCGCTGGCGGACGGCGAGAAGGAAGTCCTTCCCCACCACGAGAACATGATCATCGCCATCTCCACCGGCGAGATGCGGCTTCAGAAGCCTGACGGCCAGTGGCTGCACGCGGTGGTTGGTAACGGGTTTATCCAGATTATGAACAACCGCGTGAAGATGCTGGTGGACACCGCCGAGCTGCCCGAGGACATCGACCTAAGGCGCGCCCAGGAGGCGAAGGAGCGGGCCGAAGAGCAGCTCCGCCAGAAGCAGAGCATCGTGGAGCACTCCCACTCCGAGGCCTCCCTGGCCCGCGCGCTAACCCGCCTGCGCATCAAAGAAAAATACGTGTAGAACGACTTTACTTGTTAAAAGGCTTCCGATGGGCTATAATAAAGGATGTTTTTAGTACATCCCCCAAAGGAGGCCTTTTTTCATATGAAAATTGTACACAGACTGCTGGGGATTCTCATCGCGTTCTGCCTGATGTGGATCCTGTTCATAACCTCGATCCAGGCCGTGGTCTACTGGAATCCCGGATATTTTGAGAAAGAGTACACAAAATATCAGGTTCTGGACGATCTTCCCCCCATGACCATGGAAGATCTTCTGGATGTGACCGACGAGATGATGGATTACTTAAAAGGTGACCGCGCCGATCTGCACGTGACCACCACCATGGGCGGGGAGACCCGCGAGTTCTTCAACGACCGCGAAATCGCACATATGGAGGACGTGCGCGACCTGTTCCTCGGGGCGATTTTCCTGCGCCGCGTGTGCCTTGTCGTTGCCGTTGCCTGCCTGGCGCTTCTGTTCGGCTTAAAAGCTAAGGTCCGCCGCGTGCTGCCCCCGGCCCTCTGCCTGGGCACCGGGCTGTTCTTCGGCATCCTGGCGGTTCTGGCGGCCATCATATCCACAGACTTCTCCAAATACTTCGTCGTTTTCCACCACATCTTCTTTAAAAATGACCTGTGGATTCTCAATCCGGAAACGGACATGCTGATCAATATTGTCCCCGAAGGCTTTTTCCTGGACACCGCCGCGCGTATTGCGGGTCTGTACGGAGCGCTGGTGCTGGTCCTCTTCGGCGTCAGCCTGTTCCTGTCGCTGCGCGGCAGGGGGAAAAAATAACACCTTTTTATCTTTACTTGGGTTCGGAAATCTTTTATACTATAAGGTGACTCTTTCCGCCCCTCTCAGTGATTTCATGGACAGGAGAACCGAATATAATGAAGCGATTATTTGCGCTGTGCCTGGCTTTCGCCCTGTGCGCCGTGCCGATGACCGCCTGGGCGGCCCCAGCCTGGCCGTCCGGCGTGACAATCCAGGCGGACGGCGGCATTGTCATGGAGGCCGGCACCGGAACCGTTTTATACGGCAAAAATATGGATCACCCCTACTATCCCGCCAGTATCACCAAGATACTGACGGCTTTAATCGTGATTGAATCCTGCGATTTAAACGAGATCGTCACCTTCTCCCACGATGCGGTTTACAACGTGGAGGAGGACAGCAGTTCCGCAGGCATCGACGAGGGGGATCAGCTGACCGTGCGCGACTGCCTGTACGCCCTGTTACTAGCCTCGGCCAACGAGAGCGCCAACGCCCTGGCGGAGCACGTCAGCGGCACCCGCGAGGCATTTGCGGACCTGATGAACCAGCGGGCCGCCAGCCTGGGCTGCACCGGAAGCCATTTCGCCAATCCCAGCGGACTCAACGACGAAAACCACTACACCACCGCCCACGACATGGCAAGAATCGCCCAGGCGGCCATTCAAAACCCAACCTTTGTAGAAATCTGCAGTTCCCGCACCTACCGTCTCCCCAATATGAAACGCGCCCCAGTTGAGAAATATCCCGACGGTTTTCCCATTGCCAACCATCACAAAATGTGGAACCGCAACGATGCCGCCTACTATAACGGGGCCTTTTGCGGAAAAACAGGATACACCTCCCTGGCGGGCAACACCCTGGTCACCTGCGCCAAACGCGGAGATATGACGCTGATCGCCGTGGTGTTAAACGGCCATCTGACCCATTACACGGACACCAAGGCCATGCTGGACTTCGGATTCGGGAATTTCCAGTCCCTCAAAATCTCGGAGTTTGAGACCACCTACACCTCCCTGGACAACGATATGACCATCGCGGGTATGACGGCAAAGGATACCATCTCCCTGGATCTGGATGAGGACAGCCGGATCGTGATCCCCAAGAGCGCAGGCTTCTCCGACGCGGTGCCTCATCTCTCCTACACCCTGGACCGGAACGCCCCCTCCAACGCCATCGCCCAGGTCAACTATACCTACGGCGACCAGCCGGTGGGCCGCTCCTATCTGCTCCTCGGCGGAGTCGGAGGTGCGGACGGCAGCGGGCAGGCGGCGGACGGCACCGGCACCGATGGCGGACAGGCGGCGGGCGGATCAAATGGAAACAGCGGCAGCCAGGCGGCAGACGGCTCTAATGGCAACGGCAGCGGCCTGGCAGCAGACGGCTCTAACGCCAACAACGCCGGCCCCGCCTCAGACGGCTCTAACGGCAGCAACAGCGGCGGACAGGCAGCGGACGGCTCTAATGGTAACGGCAGCAACGCCGGCCCCGCCCCAGACGGCTCTAACGCCAACAACGCCAGCCCCTCCCCCGACGGCTCTAACGCCAACAGCGCCAGCCTCGCCTCAGACGGTTCTAACGCCGACAGCGGCTCCGGCGCTTCCGGCCTGATCCCACCCGGCGGCGGTGGCGGCAAGCCGGGGGGCGGATCACCCAACACCGCCACCAGCTTCAAGATTCCCTCCAACCTCGCCGCCGTGCTGGGAATCGCCGCCTCCCTGGCCGTGATCACGGCCATCATCGTGGCGGTCAAGCTCTACGTGCGCAGGCGGCAGGAAGCCATGGCGCTGCAGAGACGGCAGCGCAGAATCCAGCGCCTGGAGGATATCGGCTACTCAACCGCGGAGTTTGAGCGGATTATGGAGCAGTACCGTTCCTCCACCACCTCCTCCTACACGCCGCCCGGAAAACGGAGCAGGCGGAAGCGTTTTCCCTTCCGGAGGTCGTAATTATCATTGAACTTGCTCTTTCGATAGAGTATAATGGCTTTGTATATACCGATTTTAATGGAGCGAACGGTCATGTCCACACCAAAAGGCTTCCGCCTGGGAGCTCACATTTGTCATGTAATACGCCAGCTGCCGGTCACTGCGATGATTCTGGCCATGGCGACCCTGATCTCCACGGTGTTTTTTCACTTTAGCAACAATGTGATTAACATCTCGCTGATCTTCATTGTGGCGATTGTATTTATCGCGCGCGCCACGAACTGCTATACCGTGGGAATCCTGGCATCCCTCTACGGCGTTTTCTGGGTGAACTTCGCTTACACCTTCCCCTATATGACGCTGGATTTCACACTGTCCGGGTACCCCATCACCTTCATCGGAATGGCCCTGATCTCCACCCTTGTCAGCAGTATGACCATACACGAGGCCAAGCAAAACCAACTGCTCCAGGAAAAGGACCACATGCTGATGGAGGCGGAGAAGGAGACCATGCGCGCCAATCTGCTGCGTGCGATCTCCCATGATCTTCGGACGCCTTTAACCACCATCCTGGGCACCAGCAGCACGCTGATGGAGCACGGAGAAAACCTCTCTTGCGCCGAGCGCAGAAAAATGGCTCAGAACATCTACTCCGACGCGGACTGGCTCCTGCACATGGTGGAGAATCTGCTGTCCATCACCCGCATCCAGGACGAACGCGGTGTGGCCCACGTGACAAAGTCGGAGGAGCCCGTGGAGGAAGTGGTCTCCGAGGCCGTCCAGCGGTTCCGCAGGCGGTTTCCGGATGCATTGGTCACCGTCAGCGTACCCGAGGAGTTCATCGTCATTCCCATGGACGCCACGCTCATCGAACAGGTCATCAACAATCTGCTGGAAAATGCCTACTATCACGCCGGCAGCGACCTCCCCATCGAGCTCTCCGTGACGCTCAATGGGCCAGACGCCGCATTCACGGTCAAAGATCACGGAAAGGGGATTGATCCCCAGCTTTTGGGAACCATGTTTGAGGGCGGTACCCTCAAGCGCGGTACCGGCACGGACGCCCACAAGGGCATGGGCATCGGCCTGTCCATCTGCCGCACCATCATAGCGGCCCACAACGGGCAGATATCCGCGGGAAACCATGAAGACGGCGCGGAATTCACATTTATATTACCAGATTGGAGAAAAGACTATGGAGCCTAAATCCACAATTATCATCATCGAGGACGAAAAGAACATCTGCAGTTTTATTGAGACTATTCTGGAAGCCCACGGATACGTTACCTCCACGGCAACCAACGGGAATGATGGAATTGCACTGATCGCGTCCACCAAACCCAGCGTGGTCCTTCTGGATCTGGGCCTTCCGGATATTGACGGCCTGGAGGTAATCCGCAGAGTGCGCCTCTGGAGCACCGTGCCCATCATCGTGATTTCCGCCAGAACGCAGGAAAAGAGCAAGGTTGCGGCCCTGGACCAGGGCGCGGACGACTACCTGACCAAGCCCTTCGGCACCTCGGAACTGATGGCCCGCATCCGCACGGCCCTGCGCCACAGCCAGACAGGCGCCTCCGCCAAATCCCAGCCCCTCTACCATGTGGGCGATCTCATGATCGATTTTGAGCGGCGTCTGGTAAAGGTCAAGGATCAGGACGTGCATCTGACCCAGATCGAATACAAGCTTGTGTCCCTGCTGGCCCAGAACGCCGGCCGGGTGCTGACCTACGACTACATTATCAACGAAATCTGGGGCCCCTACGCGGACAGCAACAACCAGATCCTGCGCGTGAACATGGCCCATATCCGCCGCAAGCTGGAGGCAAATCCGGCCGAACCGCAGTACATATACACCGAGATCGGCGTGGGCTACCGCATGCGCGAGGAATAACCGCACCGCCCCATAACCGTCAAAAAGGCTGTTCCGCCCACAGGTTAACGACCTGTAAACGGAACAGCCTTTTTCGCATCTCAGGACTTGCCCTTCTGCTTCCGGGTATGGTTGCGCACGCTGCGCCGCCTGCGCCCCTCTTCCTTCCTCTGCATAATCATATCCGCCTCTTCCTCCGTGGCGGACTTTATGGTCTTGACCACATAGGTGCCCCCGTACTCCGCTTTCTTGATCCTCAGCTTGCCCCGCATAAGCCCGTGTTCCGGGCAGGCCGCCAGGCCGTAGCAGAACCGCTGGCCGTAGGGGAACCAGCGCACCTTCTTGCGCAGCATGCGGTTGCAGTAGGGACAGACCATGTCGTTGACCGTCTTATCCTTCATGGCCTCCTCCCGGTTCTCAAAAGGCCGGGAAACATACTTGGCATAGTCGGGAAACCGGAGGGATACCTCCTCCTCCCTGCTCCGGGGCAGCCGGAAATAGTCCACGGAAATGTACGGCCGGACCTGCTCGAAGTCCATCACCGCCAGCACCCTGCCCGTGTAAAACGCGTCGGACAGCGCCCGGTGGAATGGCCGCTCCTGGCGGATTCCCCGCTCCTGCACCGCCTGATCCAGCGACGGCTTGTTCTTTCCATCCCCGTACTCCATACAGTAAAGCTTCTGCACGTCATAATAGAGCAGCGGCCGTGGAAATGGGATCGGCACCTTGAAATAATCCATGTTGCGCTGCAATTCCGTCAGATCCATGGATCCCCAGGTGCAAAAACAGTATTCCGTGCCGCACCAGTCCAAAAACTCCCGCATCACCTGCTTAAAGTTCTTTCCCCGGTGCTTCAGCTCCCCCATATCCATGTGGGTGACTTCCGATATCTTAAAATGCAGCTGTCTGTAAACCTGCGGCCGGATCAGCCGGTGGAACTCGCCCTTCTGGCGAAACGCCTCGTCCAGCTTAACCGCGCCGATTTCTATGATTTCAAATGGAAGATGCTCCACGGAGTCTTCTTTTCCGTTGGGGCTCTGGTTCCATTCGAGATCCAAAACAATGTAGTCCATTCTCTCATCCTGTCCAGTCTGTCTGTTATCCTTTTATCTTAACATATCAGACATGATCTGAAAAGGGGCATTTCCGGAGTCAGACCTGCTTTTCCCTTCCAGGCCTTTGTCCGCCATGGCACATGGAAGCGCCGCTGCAGCCCGCGCAGCCGCCCGAACAGCCGCAGCCCTTCCCCTCTCTCCTGTCCCGTATCATCTTACGGACCACCAAATACACCACTCCCGCCAGAATCAGCCCAATGATAACCGTTGATGAATTTTCCATTAAAAATGTCATATGTTCTCTCTCCTTCTCTCGAAGTTAGCTATTTCTAACTTTATCTATACTTAAATTAGCACCTTCCGGCTCTCCTGTCAATGGCAATCGTGAAAATTCCCCTCGAAGTTGACCCCATCCCGCCCCCGGCATTTGAACTTTCCGCAAAAATATGTTACACTAGAGCATAATACCCATTTGAGGTTAATCAATTAATGTTTTGAGGGAGAGGTGGACTTTGAAGATACAGGAATCAGCAGAAAACTATTTGGAAACCATTCTGATGTTGAGCCAGGTAAAGCCCCATGTGCGCTCGATCGATATCGCCACAGAGCTGGAATTCTCCAAGCCCAGCGTCAGCGTGGCCATGAAAAATCTCCGTGAGAACGGCTACATCCTGGTGGACCCCAGCGGTTACATCACGCTGTCGGAAAGCGGGCGCGAGATCGCCGAGACCATGTACGAGCGCCACACGCTTCTGTCCAACTGGCTCATGTACCTGGGCGTGGACCGCAAGACCGCGGTGGAGGACGCCTGCCGCATGGAGCATATTCTCAGCGCCCCCACATTCGAGGCCATCAAGCAGCACATCATGACCGGCAAGGAATTACTGCCGGAAGAATAACCAACCCCAGACCCGAAAGGAGGCTGTCACATGTTAAAGGATTTATTGCTTAACTGCCGTTCTTACCGCCGGTTCCATCAGGAGGTATCCATCCCCGCCGAAGACCTGAAAGATATGGTGGACAACACCCGTCTGACCGCCAGCGCGTCCAACGCCCAGGCCCTGAAATTTAAGATCGTCAACACGCCTGCGGAGTGCGCCAAGGTATTTTCCACCGTCAAGTGGGCCGGAGCCCTGACCGACTGGGACGGTCCCGCCGAGGGAGAGCGCCCCAGCGCTTACATCATCATCGCCTGCGACCTGTCCCTGGGCAGGAACAAACAGTGGGACGACGGCATCGCCGCCCAGACCATCATGCTCAGCGCGGTGGAGAAGGGCTACGGCGGCTGCATGATCGGCAGCTTTAATCGCAGCGAACTGGCACAAGCGATGGACTTGGACCCCCAGTCCTATTCCCTGGATCTGGTGCTGGCCCTGGGTAAACCCGCGGAGACCGTGGTGCTGGCCCCGCTGAACGCCGACGGTTCCACCACCTATTACCGCGACAAGGACCAGGTGCATTACGTGCCCAAGCGTTGTCTGGAAGATATTCTCATCTGAGAATATTCCCATCTGCGCAGCGCCGGGTAACGCCGCGAACCGGCTTTAAACGCATTAAACGGCAAATGCCGGGAAGTTTTCCGCTTCCCGGCATATTTTTACGCCTCTTACCTTATTCCGCCTTCAAAGCCCTCATAGCGTTGATAATGGCGATCACCGACACGCCCACGTCCGCAAATACCGCTTCCCACATATTGGCCGCGCCGAAAGCGCCCATGGCCAGCACAATGGCCTTAACGCCCAGGGCGAACGCGATATTCTGCTTCACGATCACCAGCGTCTTGCGGGAAATCCGCACCACGGAGGCGATCTTTCTGGGATCGTCGTCCATCAGCACCACATCCGCCGCCTCGATGGCCGCGTCCGAACCCATGCTGCCCATGGCGATTCCGATATCCGCCCGGCTGAGCACCGGCGCGTCGTTGATACCGTCGCCCACAAAGGCCAGCTTTTCGCCCTTTCTCTGACGCGTCAACAGCTGTTCCACCTGCTCCACCTTGTCTTCCGGCAAAAGCTGGGCGTGAACCTCATCCAGTCCCAGCTGGGCGGCCACCGCCTCGCCCACCTCTTTCCGGTCGCCGGTGAGCATCACCGTCTTTCGGACGCCCACCCGCTTCAGCTCCCGGATGGCATCCGCCGCTGACTCCTTGATGGTGTCAGCGATTACCACGGCCCCGGCATAAACGCCGTCCACCGCCACATAAACCACGGTGCCTACACTATGACATGCTTCGAAAGCAACCCCATTCTGCTTCATCAGCTTCTCATTGCCCGCCAGCACGGTCCGGCCATCCACCACCGCCTCCAGGCCGTGGCCCGCGATCTCACGGTTGCCGGTGACGCGGCTCCGGTCCGGCTCCCTGCCCCAGGCATCCCTTATGGAGCGGGATATGGGGTGGTCCGAATAGCTCTCCGCGTAAGCCGCCAGCTCCAAAAGGTCCTCTTCGCCCATGGACACCGGCAGAATCTCCGTCACCTTGAACTCACCTTTGGTCAGAGTACCTGTCTTGTCAAATACAATCGTCGTCATGTCGGAGAGCGCTTCCAGGAAGTTGCTCCCCTTAACCAGCACGCCCTTCCTGGACGCCGCTCCGATTCCGCCGAAAAAGCTCATGGGCACGGAGATCACCAGCGCGCAGGGGCAGGAGATCACTAAAAAGGTACAGGCCCGGCGCACGCCCTCCGCCCAGGACTGGCCCAGCAGCAGGGGCGGAAGTACGGCAAGGATCACCGCGCCGATCACCACGGCAGGCGTGTAATAGCGGGCGAACTTGGTGATGAAATTCTCCACCTTGGCTTTCTTGCTGCTGGCGTTCTCCACCAGCTCCAGAATCTTGGCCACCGTGGAATCGTCAAACTCCCGGGTGACCTCCACCCGCAGAAGTCCGCTGCCGTTCACACAGCCGCTGATCACCTCGTCGCCCACAGACGCCCTGCGGGGCACCGGCTCGCCGGTCAGAGCCGAGGTGTCCACCATGGAATCGCCGAATACCACCTTGCCGTCCAGCGGAATGCGCTCACCGGCTTTCACCACGATCACGTCGCCCACCTGCACATCGTCCGGGTCCACCTGGCGCAGCACGCCGTCCTCCTCGATGTTGGCGTACTCAGGGCAGATATCCATCAGATCCGAAATGGACTGGCGGGAGCGGTTCACCGCGTAGCTCTGGAACAGTTCGCCCACCTGGTAGAACAGCATCACCGCCACCGCCTCGGAATACTCTCCCACTCCGAATGCGCCGAAGGTGGCCAGCGCCATCAGGAAATTCTCGTCAAATACCTGACCGTTGCGGATATTTCTCAACGCCTTGTAAATGATATCCCAGCCGATCAGCAGATACGGAATCAGGTACAATGCCAGCCAGGAAAGCGATCCCTTGGCTGCAAGCAGTTCCATATGCTCCGCCACCGCCAGCGGTATATAAATCATAAATGTCGCAACAATGCGAAACACCATGGCCTTTTGCTTCTTCGTCATAATTCGTTCCTCTCAAGCCTCCCAAGCTGCCTTACAGATTAATCACACAGTCCGGCTCCACTTTTTTGCACACTGCAACCACTTCCTGCATAATGCGGTCGAACTGATCCTCAGCCGCCTCAATGGTCATCTTCTGGGTCATAAAGCTCACGCTGGCGTTCTCAACGCCCTCAATCTTCCGGATGGCATCCTCCATCTTTGCCGCGCAGTTGGCGCAATCCAGGTCCGTCAGTTTAAACTTCTTCTTCATATCAATATCCTCCGCTTTTTAATTTATTTTATACACTCTGTCTATTCCTGAATGTGCTCCAGGCCCTGATTGATAATGGTCCGCACATGGCCGTCGGCCAGGGAATAAAACACCGCCTTACCCTCCCTGCGGCTCTTTACCAGCCGGTTCTGCTTCAGAATCCGCAGCTGGTGGGATATGGCGGACTGGTTCATATTGAGCAGCTGCGCGATATCGCAGACGCACATCTCCGCCTCAAATAACACATACAAAATCTTGATCCTGGTGGAATCCCCAAAAACCTTGAAAATCTCCGCCAGATCGTACAGCTCATCCTCGTCGGGCATCTTTTCCGTTACCGCCTTCACCACGTCCTCGTGCACCTGATAAAAATCACAACACTCCACGTCGTTGATCGCCATCGTAACCCCCCTTTCCTTTATCTTATAATTAGTTGGTTCGTCTGTTTATATTATCATATGAATGATTGTTCATATGTTTATATCTACATTATATACGGATTTTTCAAAATGTCAACAGTCAGTTTCTACATTTGCAAAAAAAATTGGCCGACAGGAGTCCCCTGCGGCCCAATGCACCCAATCAAATTCCAGACCGGAACCCGCCTCTGCAGCACGGTCTGGAATTTGAACGTTTAATATTTACAAAATATAGAAATTCAAAACAGATAGTTGAGGAAATTTTCCCTCAGGCTGCCGCAATCCGCTATGCCGCCGCCATATGCTCAGACGCAATCCGCTTCATCGGCCGGACCGACAGCAGGCAAACTGCAATCGTCAGAAGATCCGCAGCCGGCTGGGCCAGATAAATCCCCGCCACGCCCATCTGGCGGGGCAGCAGCAGGATAAACGGCACGTACAGCAGCCCCTGGCGGATCATGGACAGAAACAGGCCGTACTTTGAAGCCCCAATGGTCTGGAAGGTAATGGTCATCATATAACAGAGCCCAAAAGCCGGATATAGGGCCACCTGGGAAACCAGCAGCTTGGCCCCGTAATCGATCACCGCCGGGTTACGGTTAAACAGCCCGATCAGCGGCCGGCACAGCAGGATATAACAGGCTGCCACAAAAACTGTCAACACCAGGGAAGCGCGCAGGGCAAAACGCACGGACTCGTGAAAGCGCTCCTCCTTAGCGCCGCCGAACGAGAAGGACGCCACCGGCTGGTATCCCTGCATAAATCCCATCACCACATAACAGCCGATCAGAATCAGCCTCTGCACCACCCCATAGGCGGCGATAATCAAATCCGCATCCGCCATGGGTTTGGCGGCAATGTTGGTCAGGGACGTAGCCACGGCCAGGCAGATCTGGATGACTGCTGTCGGAATCCCGATCAGTGTGACCTCCTTCACCAGCTTCCAATCCGGCCTAAAATAAGCGCGTTTGATCTTGATCATGGAATGGCCGCACAGATAGAACCAGGCCAGGATCAAAAAGGTGACAAACTGCGAAACCGTGGTAGCCAGGGACGCGCCGCCTACCCCCAGCCCCAGTCCCCAGTCGAACATGAAAACCGGGTCCAGAACCACGTTTAACACCGCTCCCGTAATCACGGCTACAGAGGAGATTCGGACCGACGATTCCGCTCTCGCCGCACAGTTCATACTCTGGGCCGGGAGATTCGCCAACGCCGCCACAAACATCCAAAATGCATATTCTTTCGCCTGTGGCAGCACCGCCTCCGAAGCCCCGAAGGCCGTTAACAGCGGTTCCATAAACAGCATTCCACCGATACACAGGCCCAAGCCGATGAACATCGAAATCCCCACCACAGTGGTCACCGTTCTCCCCGCGCCGTCCCGGTCCCCCGCCCCCAGCTGCCGTCCGGCCAGCACAGCCGCTCCAGCGGCAAAAATATTTTCAATACTCACCATGATCAGCAGCAGGGGAAGCGTCACACCCACCGCGGCCAGCGCGACATCCGAATCCAGCATGCCGATGTAAGCCGTGTCCACAATATTGTATACCGCCTTGGCTAATAAGGCCAGGGTTGCCGGAATGGCCAGACTGGTGATGGCCCTGGACGGCTTCATCTCCCCTAAAACGGATTCCTGGCTGTTCTGTCTGTTTTTCACTGCTGCGCCTCCTCTCTCGCCGTCACCCCATAAAGCAGGATTTCCAGCGCCCGGTGGCAATCCATCTCATGCTTCTGAATATCAACCTCCCCGGCCCCCGCCATCTGATATCTGGCATTCAAAAAATCCTGGTATTGCAGAAACGTATCAACCGCCTCCCAGCGGGAAATCTCCGGCCGCAACTTCATCCCCGCCAGAATCTGCATCAGAATCTCAATATTCAGCGCGTCAAACCCCACTTTCCGCTCTCCCACAGCCGTTTTCAAATGAGCGGGCGGCAGAATCACCGCATCGCAGAAAATCCGCTGATATAACGGATTTTTCTGAAAAAATTCCATTCTGGCATTAAAATACAGTTCCAGACATTCCTGCGCTCCCCGGCCTCTCTGCGGCATGGCCTCCCGCAGGTACTCCGTCAACCGGTGAAAACAATCCTCCACGCATGCCAGATACAGATCGTCCTTCGTCTCAAAATAATGGTAGATAATTCCCTTGGATATCCCCTCCGCGCTGCAAATCGCATTGACCGAGCTGGCTCCGTACCCCTGCCGGGCAAACTCCTGCAAGGCGCTGTCCATAATCCGCTGTCTGGTCTGCCGGTTCTTCTCTTCCCGTTTCATAGAATCACTCTCCAATAATTGACCACATGGTCTATTTTAGTAGTCAGTATACTCCAAATAGACCATATGGTCAATTATTTTATTCTAAAAAAACCATAAACAATCCTACGGCAAAGACCAGACCAGCCCGTTTATCCCTGAATTTCAAACTCCGGCTGACCTTCTGAACCGGGCGCAATCTCATATTTTTCGAAAACAATCACCGGATGATCCGCTGCATTGATATAAAACCGGACATGATCAGAAATACCGGTAAATCCGCCCTGCTCAGGCGTCCAGAACGTTACATCGGTCCGCTGCTTCATCTGTTCGCGAATACTCGTATTTACTATGTCGGCGTAATCATCCCCCAATAGATCCTTCAGCGTCACCAGATTTCCACTCTTTAAATCAATGTTATAATACATCGTCTCCCCATAAGCGGATGACCAGCTCTCACTGCCGGACACCATCAGAGACAGGTAATTCTCAGTCTGAGACTTAATCTCATACCAGACGCGGATCTCAAGCTTATGAGCCGCCCACTCCTCCTGCGTACCGCCGGTATCCAAAAACGCCTGCCGGTATTCCATTGCACGCTTCTTCGCCTCACCGGCGTATTGTTCACAGAGCTGATAAATCTGACGGTTGACAGAGTCCGGCGCCTGACCCGTGGAATCCGCAATCATCTCCACGCTGGGAATTTCCACGGAAAGTTTGATATCATCTTCCTCCTGTTCGTAGGAGCGGAAGGTTAAAACCCTTGCAATCTCCCCGATCACCGGAATCGCGCTCACGCTCTTGGCAAACGCCGTGCTGGTATTTAGCGCAGTGGTAAACACAACCACCGCAGCTGCCGCGGCCATCATCCCTTTTTTCAAACCGTTTTTGCGACTCAGCGCGGCTGCCCTGCGCTCATCCGCCCGTTTTTTCTCAGACCGTTCAATCGCTTCCTGCACACGCGCGGAAAGCTCCTTGGGAATCGGGATCTCATCATAGCGTTTCTTGCTGTCGTTCAACTGCCTCATCACTCCACCTCCTGTACAATCTGTTTTAACAGCTTTAAGCCCCGGTACAGCTTTGCCTTTACCGTATTTAAGTTGAGTTCCATTACCTGGGAAATCTCCTTCAGCGACAATTCCTCATAGAAGCGCAGTCTGATAATCTTTTGCACATCCTCCTCCAACCGGTCAATCTGCGCCTCCAGATCACCCTCCGCCTCATATCGTTTTTCATAATAAGGAATCTGTTCATCGTAATCTTCGCCGGACAAAACCTCCCGTTTCCGTCTGTTCAAAAAATGAACGCTTTCATTCACGAGGATGCGGTAAAACCAGGTCTTAACAGCCTCCTCGTTTCTCAACGATTCATAATGATCCAGCGCTTTACACACTGAGTTCTGCACCACATCCAGCGCATCGTCCTTATTTTTAACGTAGCTGAACGCCAACCGGTAAAACTTCTCCTGGTTTTCAACAATATGGGTTACAATTTTATCGTACAGATCCTTTTTCATCAGGCGCCCTTCCCTCTCTGTTTTCCAGTAGGATTTTCATCTTCTGATCTATAGATTATTTCATATGGCCAAAAGTTGCAAATTCGATTATTTATCATCCCCATTTTCCAAAAAACGAGCAATCGCCCGCAGGCTGCGCCAACGGCCCATTTCATTCAAACAACCGCAGACTTCGCCAGAGACCCACTGTATTCAAAAAGCGCCCGGCGGAATCTCTTCCGCCAGGCGCTGTTCCATTTTACATATGTCCGCCGCAGGTATGGCCGTTTCCATGGCAGCTGTGGTGCTCGCCGCCCTCGTGATGGTGATTGCACATGGTGTCCGGATTGTAGTCCAGGCAGCCCTTCAGCAGCGCATCCACCGCCGCGTCCGCATCTCCGGTCACGCCGGGATAAAGCTCGATGCCCGCCTGAGCCAGAGCCATTCTGGCGCCGCCGCCGATTCCACCGCAGATCAGCGTATCCACGCCGTGCCTTCTCAGAAATCCCGCCAGCGCTTCATGGCCGTCGCCGCCTGTGCCCACCACCTCGGACGAAACCACCGCATTGTCTGCAATCTCGTAAATCTTGAAGGCCTCACAGTGCCCAAAGTGCTGAAATACCTCTTGATTCTCATATGTTACCGCAATTTTCATTCTGACATCCTCCTGATTTGTTTTCACAGCGGCGGGCGTGGCATTGGCGTTTTCCGCAGTTCCGGCCGCAGCACTGGGCTGCATTGGGGCAGATCTGGTAGTTTCCTCCCCGAATCTCCAATCCCCTTCCGTTGACAATACAGTCGGCAATCTTCCTGCGCGCTGTATTGTAAACCGCCTGAACCGTGGTCCTGGCAACTCCCATCTGCACGGCGCACTCCTCCTGGGTGCATTCCAGCAGATCGATCAGCCGGATTGTCTCATATTCCTCCAGCGTCAGCTCCACCTTGCCGTCGGTCTCCTGATCCAGAGGACCGAAAACCTCCACGGATGGTTTCGCACAGACTCGTTTTGCTTTACAGGGACGCGCCATGTTCATTCTCCTCGCAGCTGTTTTTGACTTATGTCATAAATTATAGCGCAGTTAATGACATATGTCAATATCAAATCAGACTTCCGGCCCAGATGATCCGGATATCGTTTCAGAACCGGATTCTTTGACAGACTCCGCCACCGTTTCCCGGCCGGCTCCATCCTCCGCCGCCTGGCACCGCGCCCGCTCCTTAATCAAAAATACGCTGAGCAGTTTTGCGACAAAGGCCAGCAAATGAATCTGCTCCTCCGTCCAGATCCGGATCATGGCGCAATCCTCAAACACAATGGCCCCCCGGTAAATTCCCCGGTCGGATATCTCACACTGAAGCATGGACTTTGTCCCCCGCCGCTCAAAATACCGGCGCATGGGTTCCTTCAGAGCGGAAATATCCGGGCAATGCCAGACGCCGCCATCGTCGAACTCAGCGTGTACCGCCCGGATCAGCCGCCCGTCACATTTCCTCTGCTCCCGGCCGCTCCTGGACTCCACGCCCTCATTGTACCACTCGAATGCGTTGCTGATCAGACCGCCATCCGGCGACAACTCATAGATAGAGGCGCGGCTGACCGCGAACTGGCGTCCCAGCATATCCAATATGTGTTGCACCGCCTTTTGGATGTCATCCGCGTCGCAGAGCAGACGGAACACCTGCTCCATCACATCGCCGGTGACAATATCCGTGGTCTCCCTGGGGTCGATGGTGGTATTGGCCGTCCTGTAACTCCCGTTCCCGTCAAACAGGCGGCTCATCTGCTCCTGATCATACAGTGCGAACCGGTCCTTGCCCTTTGCCTTGGAGTAGTACAGCGCCATATCCCCCCGCTGGAACAGTTCGTCGAATGTGGTTCCATTTTCCGGGCAGCGGGCGATGCCGATGCTGCAGGAAACATTGCACTGAATCACATTTTGCCGGAAAAGCCCACCGACTCCGTCCCGGATCGTCATCGCCCGTCTCTCGGCAGCCGCGGGATCCGGCATGCCCCGCACAAACACCAGAAACTCGTCCCCACCGATCCGGGCGATCAGGTCCTGGCCCCGGAACACTTCCCGCAGCTTCGCGGAAATGGCCTGCAGCACCGTGTCGCCGAACATATGCCCGTGGCCGTCGTTGATCTGCTTAAAATTGTCCACATCAATGATATAGACCACCGCGGACTCATCCTTTGGCCGCCTCTGAAGATAGTCCTCCATCTTCCGGCGGACCGCGCTCTTGTTATACAGACCGGTCAGCTCGTCGCGGTCCGCCTTGTCAATCAGCGCCTGGGCCGCCCGCTTCTCCTCGTCGATGTCCGTCATCACGCCCACCGCTTTGTAAGTATTTCCCATATCGTCGAACTGGGTCGAGGTGCGGATCTTGCACCAGCGGTAACGGCCCTTCGCGTCCGCCAGGCGGAACTGCGCTTCCCCGTACACCTGCCCGGCCCTGATCCGCTTCACCAGCTTATCGATCATGGGCATATCTTCCGGATGTATGTGGGACACCTGCACCATCCGCTTGCTGGCCTGCTCCGTGATGGGTACATAGCCGAACTTTTCCACCCAGTTGGGCGAGTAGGAGAGCTGATCCTTTCCGATATCCCACTCGAAAATCACGTCGTTGGTCTGGTCCATAATGATCTTATGGCGTTCCAGCGTCAGCCGCAGCTCATCCTGAGCCTTCTTCGACCTGGTAATATCGATCAGAATGCTGAACAGGGACTCCTTTCCGTCCTCGCCCACCGTCAGCTGGCTCTTATCCAGCACCCACACAATCCGCTGGTCCCGGGCCACCACCCGGTATTCCAGCTCCACCGTGCTGCCTGACTGCAGCTGTTCCTTAGTCTGGCGCAGAACCTCCTCGCGGTCGGCCGGATAAATGAGATTGAGAAAACGGTTCTGGAACTTGCTTCGCAGCTCCTGATCCCCATATCCCAGCATTTGCATAAATCCCTCGTTCACCTGCACCAGGGTGAACCAGCGGTCATTGAGACACTGCTGGATCCCTCCCACCAGATTGTGAAGCAGACCGGTTCCGGCCGGCTCCATCACCTTAAGCGGGGCCGCGCTCTCCGTCTCCGGCTGCCAGATCACCAGCGCGCTGCACTGATGCGGCTGTCCGCAGTCGATCCGCAGCAGCGTAATCTGACACCAGCGGTATTTCTCCGTCAGAGGGTTAAACACGCGGAAGCGGTAGCTGCGGCGTGTAAGCCCGTTTTCGAAAAATGCTTCCATATACCGCCCGGAAAGCTTTTTCACCAGCCCACGGTCATCCGGGTGCACCAGCGCATCCGCAAAATTCGCCACCGACTCCGCAAAACTGCTGCCGGAGCGCAGCAGCTCAAAGGCGCTGTCCGGCATGTAGACCACATGGTAGACTCCGTTGGTCATATCCACCTCCATGACCGTGGAATCCGTATATTTTAGCAGGGAAAAATACTTCATCTGCCCCATCTGAAGCGTATCCAGCGGGTCTTGTTCCCTGTGGTATCCGGCTCTCGTGGGATGGATGTAGTCCTTCCTGGCCGAAGTCCCGTCCGCGTACTCCTGGGACAGTCGCTTAAACGGCTCCTGCACATTTTTCAGGCACTCCAAAAGTTTGGGCGAAAATGCCCCGCACTCTCCGTTTAAAATCATATTGACAGCCTGACCGGCCGGCAGGGCCTTCCGGTAAACCCGGTCTGTAGTCAAAGCGTCATAGCAGTCGGCGATCCCCACCACCTGAGCGCAGACCGGAATGCTGTCCCCCTTAAGCCCGTCGGGGTAGCCGGAACCATCCCACCGCTCGTGGTGATAACGGCAAATATTGTAGGCGTACTGCAAATACTCCTGGTCGCTCATCCGGTCCAGGCCCGCCAGAATCTCGCAGCCTTTCACCGAATGGGTTTTCATGATCTCAAATTCCTCCGGCGTCAATCGTCCCGGTTTGTTGAGAATCGAGTCCGGAATCGCGATTTTACCGATGTCGTGCATGGACGATGCGCTGGCGATCATATCAATGTTCCGCTCATTCAGGCCGTACTCTGCATAACAGCGCGACACGTCCTCCAGCAGCACCTTGGCAAACATGCGGATCCGCTGGATATGCTGCCCGGTCTCCACGCTCCGGTACTCGATAATGGAGGACAGGGCGTCGATCATCACGGCGTTGGATTCCCGCAGCCTGGCCGCCTGCTCGGCGATCAGCTCCTCCTGGTTCAGCCGGTGCAGGTTCAGCTCGATAATGTTCTGGATCCGCCGTTTGACCACATGAGGTTCAAAGGGCTTTTTCACGATATCGGAGGCCCCCAGGTCAAAGGCCCTGACCTCGTGTTCCACCGAATCCTCCGCCGTGATCACCACCACCGGAACATCTGTGAATTCCCCCCGTTCCCGCATCTCCTCCATCACCTGATACCCGTTCATAACCGGCATCATCAGGTCCAGCAGCAGAGCGGCAATCTGGCCGTGGTACGCCTCCAGCAACAGCAGCGCCTGTTCCCCGTTCTCCGCCTCCAGCAAATTGTACTGCGTCTCAAACACCCCGTGCAAAATCGCCCGGTTGACCTCCATATCATCCACAATCAGGATCGTATCCCGCTTCATCATATCTTATCTCCAGCCGCGATTAACTTGTTCCGCCAAATACCCTATCTACGATCTATCATACTCCAATACGTGGTGTAAAACAAGAACAAAGCGTTTGGCCGGCTGTCTCCCGCGCCCCACTGCACGCAAAAAAAAGTTCTGAGAAGATATGCTTCTCAGAACTCTGTTTATAGAGGCGACAACCGGATTTGAACCGGTGATAAGGGTGTTGCAGACCCGCGCCTTACCTCTTGGCTATGTCGCCATATATGCTTGATGACCCCAACGAGATTCGAACTCGTGTTACCGCCGTGAAAGGGCGATGTCTTA
>ENA-UOJP01000911-UOJP01000911.1-human-gut-metagenome-genome-assembly--contig:-C102-NODE-911-length-43739-cov-5.849647_pt1 | contig 43739 bp, 39 predicted proteins | sample MGYA00242353_ERZ723900 | MGnify/ENA metagenome assembly ERZ723900
GTTTAAAACTGGGGAATATGCAAAGGGGAAAACGTATCATGAATCTAATTTCGCAATACAAAGGTCTTAGAAAAGAAAACTATGTCTTATGCTTCGGACGCTTTGTGACGGCCATGGGGGCAATGGTCCGTCCGATGCTGACGATGATCTTAAGCCAGAAGCTTGGGATGAATGCCGTGCAGGTTGCTTGGATCACGGCGCTGATGGGGATCCTGACGATCCCGGCAAATCTGATCGGTGGAAAGATGGCCGATCGTTTTAATAAGAAAATGAATATCGTCTACCTGGATATGATTTCCGTCATTTCTTATATCATCTGCGGACTGATCCCGCTGACAACAAAATCCATTGTGCTGATGTTTATCGCATCGACCTGCCAGAACATGGAAAATCCGTCCTATAATTCGCTTACTGCGGATATCACCCTCAGCAAGGACAGGGAGAGAGGGTATTCCCTCCAGTATCTGACAGCAAATCTCGGCGGCGTGATGGCTTCTGCTGTAGCCGGATTTATGTTTCGCAATTACTTATGGCTTGCATTTTTGCTCAGTGGAATTTCCATCGGCACTTCTTCTGTGATGATCTATTTCTTTGTACAGAATATCACACCGGAAAAAGAAGAAAGTGATGGTAACGCCATTTATCAGGCCGAACGCCACGGGGAAAGCCTGCTGACGATTCTTAAAGAAAACCGGCTTGTCCTGCTGTTCATTCTGATCACCAGCGGGTACACAGCACTTTACCAGATGTATAATTATCTCTTTCCTATGGATCTGATCCGTCTACACGGGGATACCGGTGCGGTGATATTCGGAACAGTTACCAGCATCAACTGCTTTATCGTTGTTCTCTTCACACCACTTATCACCCAGATCCTGAAGCGATCTTCCGAACCGAAAAAGACAATCTACGGATTTTTACTGACACTGGTCGGCTACGTGATGTTCATCCTCTTTTCCGGACACATCCCGTTCTATTATGCGGCAATGGTCGTACTGACATGGGGTGAGATTTCTTACATGCTGGCGGAAAGCCCGTATATGACCAGGCGTATCCCATCCAGCCACCGCGGAAGAATCCACGGGCTGATGGAGATCATCCGTATCGGATTTATGAGTCTGTACCAGCTTTTGATCGGATTTATTTACAAAAATCATACGCCGATCTTTACCTGGAACATCGTTCTTCTGACAGGAGTCATGTTCATGCTTCTGGCTGTTATCTTAACGAAAGAGGACAAAAAACGCTATAAAAATCTGTATCGAAGATAGACAAAGCTGCCTATTTCAGACAGACCTTCATAAATTCCTGCACAAGTGCAGACGGTTTACGTTCTTTTTTCCAAATAAGGAGGATCTTTGTCATCAGATCGACCTCATCCAGTACCTGACAGGTAAGTCCTTCACAGAGAGGCTGCATAGACTGCGGGAAAATTGCTGTAGCAAGCCCTTCTTTTACCCAAAGAGTAGCACCTCTGGCATCATCGCAAAGACAAAATACCTCCGGAACCAGATTCTGTGCATGAAACGCATCCATAATCAGCTTTTCATAACGTCTATAAAGAATCAGTGGTTTGTGTACCAAATCGGTAAGTGCAAGAGAGTCTGTTTCATTTTCTGACATTGCAGGATTTGATACAGCAATCATCGGCTCCTCATGCAAAATCACAGATTCGACCTCGTCCAACCGAAGGGGAGTACGGACAACGGAAATGTCAATAATACCTTCCTGAAGATAATCGTATAACGTATATGTGATCCCGTCGTGAACTTCAAAATTCCCGTCGGGATTTTTATTTGTTGTGATCTGCACCCCGCTCCATGCGATTTCTGCATTAATTTTCTCAATCTCCGCAGTGATTTTTTCGTAAAGCTTGTAACGGAACTTTTCGGTAGCCTTCTTCCATACCCAGGTATACTTGTTTGCGTTTGCTTCAAACTTGGAGCCGTCGATGTAGAGATGTTGCAGATCTACATGCTCCTCGTTAAAGATAGCATGATTGATGTCGTTAAAAATGTTTTCAATCTTATCTTGAAGTATTTCATTAATGAAATATCCAAAGGTTCTGTATGACGGAGTCTGGTGATCCATGAGATACATGAACCTGATATTAACTTTGCAGTTGTCTTCCAGTTCTCTCAGAGAGCAGTAGCCGCTAGTCATAAATCCGAAAAGTACTGTTTTTAACATGTTGACTGGATTATATCTGAGTCGTCCAGTTGTATACTCCGGAATATCCGTCAGATACTTGTTTAAATCGATTCCTCCCATCAATCTGTCAAATGTTAAAACAGGATCCAGCAGATCCAAACAATCTGAAAGAAACAGTGGTAAATATCCTTGTTTTGAATTACAATAATTATTGTGTAAAGTTTTCATCGCAAGTTAATTTTACCACAAAAATAGGACCTTTCGCATGAACGAATGGTCCTATTTCTTTTAGGGACTTATTTCACAGCCCCTTTTTATTCATTTTACAAAGCTGTTTTTTCACAACTTCCTACCTTAAATCTCCATAAGATCGTCTAATTCTGTGTCTGTCTCTTCTTCATTTTCCACTGCTTTTCTGACATCTTTCATGCCGAAAACAAGCATCGCAACCACCGTCACTGCAACAGAAATCACAATTGCAATTGCCGCATTGATCATATTCTGAAGACTATCCCCGCCGACATAGCATGGAAGACCAAGTACACTCCCCGGTCCCGGTGAATATGTTCTCATTCTGCTGAATCCTGCCCACAGACCTGCAACGCCACCACCAAGCATAACAGACCAGAGAACACTCTTATATTTCAGCGTGATACCATAAAGTGCCGGCTCTGTAATTCCTCCGATCATAGCACTGATAGCTGCTGAAAATGCCATCTGCTTCTTTCCTGACTTCTTAGACTTAAGACCTACAACGAATGCTGCCGCTCCCTGGGCAACATTAGAGCAAAGGTTGCCAGGAGTTGTTGCTGTTGCATATCCACGAAGTGCATACTGGGAATAGGTAATTGTTTTCAAGCCATTATGCATACCTGTCATAACGATCAGTGGTGAAAATGTTCCCATAATCACCGGACAGAACCACGGAATGTTGGCATCCAACCAGTTGAACAGTACAACCAGAAGATTACCACACCAGGTACCGATCGGTCCAAGTACTACAAATCCAACAAAGGATGTGATCACAAATGTAATGACCGGAACTGTAATAAACTTGATCGCCTTCGGTACAAATTTCTTGGAAATTCTCTCTACCACAGACATAAATAACGTAATAAAAATCGTTGGCAGCACACTGGAAGAATATTTCACCAGTGTAACTGGGATTCCGAACATCCTGATACTGTCCCCTGCTTCCACAAATCCCATAAATGTCGGATGAAGAAGCATAAAGGACATGACAGCTGCCATGTACTGATTACACTTGAATACCTTAGCAGATGAAAAGGCCAGCATTACCGGCAGGTAATAGAACACTGCACCGGATACCATATTCAGCATGACATACGTCTGATTGTCCTCCGGTACGATTCCCGCTGTCTTTAAAAGAATCAAAATCGCCTGAAGAATACCTGCTCCGGCAAGGCATGGAATGATTGGAATGAAAATGGTTGACACGGTACCAAGGAATTTACCAAATGCATTTTTCCATGTCAGTTTTTCTTTTTCTTCACGGATTGCTCCTACTCCGCCTTCCACCTTGATGCCACCAATCTTCCTGATTTCTCCCATCACAAGATCCACATCTGGTCCGATGATCACCTGATATTGTCCACCATTTTTCACAACTCCGGCGATTCCGTCTGTTTTCTTCAATTCCTCCGTCTTCGCCTTTTCCTCATCTGCCAAATAAAATCTTAATCTTGTTGCACAGTTTGTAACAGACTTGATATTTTCTTTTCCACCTACAAGAAAGATGATCTGTTCTGTAAGTTTCCTATAATTTTTACTCATCCTGTTTCTCCTTCCCCTGTTGTTCTTCCTTTTCCCTTTTTTCCTTTGAATCCTCTGTCAGAATCCTTTTCAACCAGATTTTCAGTAAATTCGTCCACTGTTCGCAGCCTTCATCATAATGATTTGCTATGCTTGCACTCACTTTATCCGCCAATGCACAGCCGTGAACTCCTCCTGCAAAGAGATGCAGTTCCACCGGAACTCCTGTCTCAAACAGCTTCTGTGCAAATGTAAGCGCACACAATGCATTTATATGTGTATCCGTAGCCGAATGCCACAGAAAAACCGGAGGCATATCCTTATGAACATTTGTATTTGGATCTATTGTCAGATTCTGTTCCATTGTCGGCTCTGCTGTCCTGAACTGTCAAAGGTATTTATATTTTGTGTTATTTCTACCCGATGCTGTCGCAAATTTTTCTTTCCAGTCCGGAACTGCCATATTGGTTCTTGCATATCCAAGTACTGCTGCCTTTGGTTTTATATAGTTATCACCTAATAATTCTTTTCCAAAGGTAAGATAACTTGCTACCAGGTGTCCTCCTGCCGAAAATCCAAGCAGGATTAATTGGTCTTTGTCTACATTCCATTCTTCTGCATGCTCCCGGATCAATGACAGTGCATTTCTCACCTGGTAGATCTGTACAGGAAAATATCCATTCGGATTCATTTCCGGAAGCTCTTCTTCCTTTTCAAAACTTTTCGGCTTTTCTTTGAATATGACAGAATATTCAAGTACAAATGCATGATAACCCATACCATTGATTTTCAGGGCTACTGGTTCTCTTTCTTTTCTTGCCAGTGTCGTATATCCGCCTCCCGGACAGATTACAACAGCCGGACGTTTCTGCTGTTGATAATATTTCGGATAATCATCCAGAATATAAGTCTTTAAAACAGCCTTCTCATCATTCTGGTCGATTGATAATGTTTCAATTTTCATTGTTTTCCTCCCATCAAAAAACCATCAAAAAAAATTCATTCAAATTCATTCAGTCTGCAAACTTTATGAGCTTATTATAGAAATCACCCTTCCTTTTTTCAAATAACGAAAAGTTATCTTTCTTATTCCCTGTAGTTATTCTTAGGATTGACCATTTTTCTCCTGGTCTGCCGCTTTCTGATACAACTGTGTCAGATATTGTAATGGTTCTGTCCGATAGCTTCCAACCCGGTACATCGCCACAAATTCCCAGATAATTTTCTTATTTCCAAAAGAATAGATATCAAACTGATCTCTGTGGTTCTGCATTCCAAGACTTCCACAGATACAGATTCCATATCCCTTTTTAACCAGTTTATGTGCAGTTCTCATATCTGCAAATCGGATTACTTCCGGTGACATATGATGTTCTTTCAGCACTTTATCACAGATTTTTCCACTCATCATATCTTTATTAAGCGTAATAAACGGCTCAAATTCAAACTGTGTAATATCTACCCATGGATATTCAAATCCATATTTAATAACTGATGCTTTTTTTAAAGGTGTTCCCTTTTTTACTGCCAGAACAATCTCCTCTATTCCCAGCAATTCTATATAAAATTCTGGATGCAATTCTCTATAGTCTTCATCGACAACAAAATAAACAACATCCACCTGCCCTTTCAACAACATTTCTTCTAGCTTGTCTACATCTTCTTCATATATTTCCAAGCGAAGATCCGGAAAGTTCTTCCGAAACTCAGGCAGTACTTCCGGTGTCAGCCCATAGCTTCTTGCCGGTGTAATTCCCACACGAATCGTTCCACACTTAAATTGATTCAACTCCTGCAATTCTCTTAAGAACTTATTTTTTCTCTCCTTTGTTTCTTTTGCAAAATTCAGAAACACTTTTCCAGCTGCTGTCGGAATATATTCTCCTGAAATCTTTTCAAACAGCGACACATCTAACTCAGCCTCTACCATTCTGAGGCATTTGCTCATTGCCGGCTGTGAAATTCCAACTGTTCTGGCAGCCTTTGACAGATTTTTTTCCTGTTCTACAGCCAAAAGATACTCCATTTCTTTAAAATTCATCGTTTTCCTCCAAAAACACAGGTTATTAACTCTATATCCAATTGTTATTTTTTTATTTTTCTCTATAATTAATTTTAGCAAAATTGCACAATATCAACTTCCATTTTTTATGGTGTTTTCACAGTACTTTCTTCCTGCCTGTTAACCAGTTTCTTCTATTATATTTACTTTTTTTTCCATAATCAACAAATTTTAACAGATTTCAATACAATAAACTTTTCTATTTGACATCCCATAATCTCCTTTTTATACTTGTTGTATAAGAAGGAGATTTTTAAATTATGACCATCAAAGAAATCGCACATCTCGCCGGAGTCTCCAGTGCAGCTGTATCCAGATACTTAAACGGCGGTTACGTCAGTGAGGAAAAAAAAGAACAGATCCGTAAGGTGATCGAAGCTACTGGCTATCAGCCTTCTGCCCAGGCCCGTATGCTCCGCACCAAAAAGGCAAGCCTGGTAGGCGTTGTGGTGCCGAAGATCAATTCCGAATCCATCAGCCGGATCACGGCAGGTATCGAGAGCGTCCTTGCCGAAAGAGGCTATCAAATGCTTCTTGCCGGAACAGACAACACACCAGCAAAGGAAATGGAATATCTCCGTCTCTTTGAAAATTATCCGGTAGACGGAATCATCCTGGTCGGTACGATGTTCACCGCCGGTCACCGGAAATTTTTAAAAGAGACAAAGGTTCCTGTTGTCGTGATCGGGCAGCGCACCTCACACGCAAACTGCATTTACCACGACGATTACGGTGCAGGAAAGGCAATGGGACAGGCCGTTGCCGGATTCAGTAAAAAAGGAATTGCTTACATCGGCGTTACCCGTGATGACAAAGCTGCAGGTGCCGCAAGAGAGGATGGATTTATTGCCGGACTGAAAAATGCGGGCATCACACTTTTAGAAGAAAATAAGCGGACCTCGGCATTTACCCTGGAATCCGGATATGAGGCTGCACTGGATCTTTTGGAAAGCAAATGTGATATCGATGTCATATCGTGTGCAACCGATACCATAGCAGCGGGAGCAATTGAAGCCATTCAGACCTACTTAAAAAAGCAGGTTCCGGCAAATGCAGCCGATGCAGGTGCAAGAATGCGCTATATCCTTGAAAATACGTCCATCCGGGTAACCGGATTTGGTGACAACCAGATGTTAAAAGCCGTCACCGGTGGAATCCCGACCATACATTTTGGCTACAAAACCAGTGGAATCCGCGGCGCAGAACTGCTTCTTGACAGCATTGAAAGAGGAGAACAGATTCCAATCGAGATGAAGCTCGGCTTCCGCCTTGTTGGAACAAACCTTTCGGACTCCGAAAATCAGACCTGATTTTCCTGCTTCCCCGGAGTTTCAAAAGGAAACGAAAGTTTCTTTCAACACTTTTCACAAAAATGAATATGAATTATCAGTAAAAATGCCATCTTTACAAATGGCATTTTTTTTCATATTATCTAAGCATAAGATATGAAATCGATTACACATTACATCTAAAGGAGGAGAGAACATGGATTACAGAAAAACCGCACAGGGAATTCTGAATCATGTGGGTGGAAGTAAGAACATTGTATCTGCTGCCCATTGTGCTACCAGACTTCGCCTTGTCATTGCAGACAACACGAAAGCGGATAAGACAGCACTTGAGAATGTAGACGGGGTAAAGGGTGTATTTGAAGCATCCGGACAGCTCCAGATCATTCTCGGAACAGGAACCGTCAACAAAGTATTTGATGAATTTATTGCAATCGCAGGCATCACAGCCAGCACGAAAGCAGAAGCAAAAGAAGCTGCTGCCGAAAAGCAGAACTGGTTTATGAAAGCCATCAAGCTTCTGGGAGACATTTTCGTACCGATCATCCCGGCGATCGTAGCCAGCGGTTTCCTTGACGAGAAGAAAGAACCAGTCGCAGAAGCTCCTGTTACTGTTGCAGCTTCTGTTGAGGAAACAGACAGCGAAGAATCTGCTACTTCCGAAACTAAAACAACTTCAAACAATACAAAAACCACTTCTTCCGAAGAAGTGTTAAATGCTCCGGTAAATGGAAAGATCATTTCAAATGATCAAATCGCAGACGATACATTTGCAGCAGAATTCCTTGGAAAAACCGTAGCGATCGAACCTGCTGACGGCATCATCACCGCACCTTGTGATGGCGAAGTTGTAAGCATTTTTGAGACCGGTCATGCCGTATGCATCCTGACTGATGGCGGTGCAGAGCTTCTGATCCACATCGGAATCGACACTGTAAAAATGGATGGAAACGGATTTACAAAAAAAGTATCTGACGGCGCAAAAGTACACGCCGGAGATGTGCTGATCGAAGCAGATTTAAATGCAATAAAAGAAGCCGGACATCCGGCAACAACCATGATGATCCTTACCAATACAGATCTGTATGATTCTGTAGAATGTGCCGCACCCGGCACTGTAACCGGTAAATCATCTGTTATGAAACTTATGAAATAAAATAACTCATGACAAATAATCAGATTTGTCTCCCGCGGCGGGTGCCGGATATCCGTATCACTACGGTTTCCGGATCGTTGCCTGCGGAACTATTTTCAGGAGAGAATCATATGAACGCATTAACCAGAGACCTTGTAAAATTGATAAATATAACAGAAGAAAATCAGGCAGCAAAAGAACAGACATCCGGCGCGCAGTTCCGCGGGAAGCTGCACCTGATGCCTCCGGTTGGCTGGCTCAACGATCCGAACGGACTTTGTCAGATGGATGGTGTGTTCCACGCATTTTTCCAGTACTCCCCATTTAACGCCGAAGGCGGTGTGAAAATGTGGGGTCATTACACCAGCACCAATCTGATCGACTGGGAATACAAAGGTGTATCCCTCTACCCGGATCAGCCATTTGACTGCCACGGTGTATATTCCGGATCTGCCTTCCTCGAAGACGGTACAATGTATCTTTACTACACCGGAAATGTCAAGCTGGAAGATGGAGATTTTGATTATATCAACACCGGCCGTGAGGCAAATACCGTACTCGTCACAACCAAAGACGGAATCCATTTTGGCAGCAAAAAAGAGCTGCTCCGCAACAGCGATTATCCTTCTGACCTGACCTGCCATGTGCGCGATCCAAAGGTCTGGAAAAAGGACGATACCTACTACATGATCCAGGGCGCACGTACTAAAAATGATGTCGGTCAGGCACTGATTTTTGAATCCTCCGATAAAATAAACTGGCACTTCCGCAGCCGTGTAGAATCCGAAAAGCCTTTCGGTTATATGTGGGAATGCCCGGATTATTTTGAAACGGACGGCATCAAAATCCTTTCCTCCTCCGTCCAGGGCCTGGAAGGCAAAGAGTGGGCTGACCGAAATGTATACCAGTCCGGTTACTTCCTTGTGGACGGCGACATTTTAGATTCCTACAAATTATCCCCTTATCATCTGTGGGATTATGGTTTTGACTATTACGCTCCGCAGAGCTTCGAAGCAGAAGATGGAAGACGCATCCATATCAGCTGGATGGGAATGCCGGATTGCGAAGAATATACCAATCCGACCATCAAAGACGGATGGCAGCACTGCTTTACATTTCCAAGAGAAGTCTTCATAAAAGATGGCAAAGTCTGCCAGAAACCGGTTCGCGAGCTGGATGCAAAAAAACAACAGCTTCAGGATGTTCAGAATGAACTTACCCAGAGCGGCTGCCCGGTATATGAAGTAAATGTAGATGGAATTAAGGAGAATCATTTCCAGGCTGTCCTTTCAGATGAACTGATCCTTGACTATGAGAATGGACGGTTCCAGATGCATTTCACAACCAAAAGTAAAACTTCCTTATCCGCAGGCAGAAGCCTTCGCTACGCCGAAGTCGGCACTCTGGAAAATGTAAAAATCCTTACAGATACTTCTTCCGTTGAAGTATTTGTAAATGACGGAGAATTCGTATTCTCTACAAGATATTATCCAAATGATTATAAGATTGTGGTGCATTCCCCAAATGCCCACATTACATTCGATAAAATTCAGTAAATCGTATATGGGAAATCCCCCCAAGCTTCCCGTATACGAAAACGCCAGACGGGGTACAGCAATCCCTTTTCCTCCTTTGCATGCTGTATCCTGCCTGGCATTTTTTAATTCTGATTGTTACACAATTGCTTTTCCCGTAAATAAAAGCGAATAGAGCATACTGTTCAATTCCGGATAGCTTTCCAGCTTCTCACGCAAAGACTCAAACAGCATATTTTTTTCTGAAAGCAAAATCCTTACCGCTTCCAGAAATCCCTTCTTCTCCACCTTTTCTTTTTTTATTTCAAATGTTATACTTCATATACAATAAAAAACAGATAAAGGTAACGAAACACTATGTTAATCAGAAAAACACTTCCAGAAGATGTAGACACGATTTTAAATATTTTTGACACCGCACGCCAGTTCATGCACGCAACCGGAAACCCGACACAATGGAATGCAAATTATCCGGCTCTCGAAGATCTCGAACCGGATATCCAGAATGGTAACAGTTATGTCTGCGTAGAAAATGATAAGGTCGTTGCCACTTTTACACTTATCATCGGAGACGAGCCGAACTATCAACTCATTGAAAATGGAAGCTGGCGTTCCGAGACTCCATACGGAACCGTTCACCGCCTTGCATCTGACGGAACAACCAAAGGGATTGCACGGGCTTGCTTTGATTTTTGCAAGACACAGATCTCACATCTGCGTGTAGATACCCACAAGGATAATCAACCAATGCAGGCTTGCTTTAAGCAGAATGGATTTGAAGAATGTGGGATTATTTACGTCAGTGACGGGACTCCGCGGATTGCTTATGAATTTATTAGGATATCTGAATAGAGGGGTATTTTTATGACAATCAATAGTATTTTAGAAGAAATTATAAATCTGGCAAAAAAATATTCTGCTTCTACCGTTATTCGTTTTGGTTCCCGTGCCAAAGGGACTGCGACAGAACGCAGGGATATTGACATCGCCGTATCCGGTATTCCAGATACAGAAAATCTACGGGAAGAGCTTGATAATTTACCCACTTTATACACAATAGACCTTGTCAATCTTGATGAATGTGGAAATCAGTTATTATTGGAGGATATAAGAAAATATGGACGAGAAATTTACAAAAAGATTTGAATCCTTTAAAAATTCACTGGCATCTCTTTCAGAAGCTAATCACTAACCATATATTTTCAGGAGGCTTAATTTCATGTACTATCCACTCGCACAACAAGAATTTGAATCTTACCTTAACGGATACGACCGCGAAAATGACCGCATAAAATTAAAAATCATCCACACCTACGGCGTTGTAAAACAGGCAGAAGAGCTTGCCGGAAGGATGCATCTTTCAGCCGAAGACACCGACCTTGCAAGGCTGATTGCACTCCTTCACGACATCGGGCGTTTTGAACAGTTAAAGCGCTATGACAGCTTTGAGCCGGGCACAATGGATCACGCTGCTTACGGTGTAAAGGTGCTTTTTGATGAAGGCATGATCCGCCGCTTTCTTCCGGATGATAAATGGGACTCCATCATTTACACTGCAATCGCCCATCACAGCGATTATGAACTCCCTGAGATTTCAGATCCGCAGACACTTTTACACGCAAAGCTGATCCGTGATGAGGACAAGCTGGATAACTGCCGGGTAAAGCTCGTAGACTCCACAAGTACCTTTATTAACGTTTCTGAAGAAGAACTCGGTACGCAGAATATAACCCAAAAGGTATACGAAACAGTGTTTGAAAACAAATGTATCCTTTCCGCAGACCGCGTCACACAGATGGATTACTGGGTATCTTATATCGTCTATTTCTTCGATATTAACTTCAAAGAAAGCTTTGATATCATAGCGGAAAATGATTACTTAAACCGCATTATTGACAGGATTCCATATAGCAATCCGGTTACAAAAGAACAGATGGAAAATATCCGCGTTTATATGCAGAATTTTATTAATTCCCATACAAACAGCCAATCCTTTTAACTCACTCAGCTTGCAAAATCACCAGGCTGTAAAAAATGTTTTTAAACTTTTACAATTTTAGTCAGGCGAATATTTGCCCGCTATTTGTTTAACTTAATCAAAACACAAACCACATAAAAAATCAGGAAACTGACATACGCGCTTTCATAGGAGCAAATTCTAAGATTTATTTGCACCTTGAAAGCGTGTACATCATTTTCCTGTTTTTTTTATCCTCCTATTGTATTATTTGTATTACGTGGTATAATACAATCAAATCTCACAGAAAGGAGATGCCGATATATGATCATCAAGATCAACATGCAGTCCGAAGTCCCGATCTACCTTCAGCTGCGCAACGAGATTGTCAAAGGAATCGGGCGAGGGGAATTTGAGCCGGGGGAATCGCTTCCGACCGTCCGCCAGATGGCAACCGATCTCGGTATCAACACCATGACCGTCAGCAAAGCTTACCAGCTTTTGAAAACAGAAGGCTTCCTTGAGACAGACCGCCGTAAGGGAACAACCATCTGTTATCCCACTTCCTCTGCTCCACAAGATAACCGCTTTGACGAAAAACTGGCAGATGAACTGGAACTTTTAAGCGCAGAAGCAAAGTTCCACGGCATGACTTTGGCAGACTTCCTGGAACTCTGCCAGAGAGCATTTAACGAAATGGAGGTAACAGCGAAATGATGATGCTGATTATATTTTTAATTACAGACATTTCCATGGTCGGCATCTTTGCCGGAGTCTATGGAAATATTGCAAAATACCGGGAAGGAATGCTGATGGGAGTCCATATTCCTAAATCTAAGCTTGAACATCCCGACGTAAAAGAGCTTCTCCAGCTTTATAAAAAGCGCAACCGCCAGTTTTATTTATGGAACATGCTGGCAGGAATTGCGGTATGCCTGCTTTGCTTTACTTACTTTTCTATTTTTATTACCGTATGGACACTGTGGTTCGTAGAATTCTGCCTTCTTACCATCCTCCGTGTCTATCATTATCACCAGAAAGTATACGACATTAAGCAGAAAAATGGATGGATCAGCTCAGCAAATGCAGATGTGTCCGCTGCAGTGGATACCCGCACTTCCTCACAAATTGCGAAAAAGATACTGCCGGCAAAGCTTCATCTGATCCCGGCTGCAGTGATTCTGATCCCTCTGTTTTTCCCACAGGTCCGTACTTATCTGCTGACCGAAAGTGATGGAAGAGTCATGCTTCTCTGCACAATTCTTGTTGCGGCAGCTTACATGGGTACCGGCTATTTATTCGCCCATATGCCAAACAAAATTTACAGTGAAAATTCACAGATCAACCTGCAGATCAATGCACTGGAAAAGCGTTTATACACCATATTCCTTTTTGTCTCCAACATTTGCAATACCGGCGCCTATCTCGGGATCATCCGGGATATTGCATCCAGCAACTGGATTGGCGGAGTTGGAATGGGCATCTACATTTTCCTCGAACTGATACCGGCTGCCATCATATTGATCATGTTTTTCTGGCTGCGTAAGGAAAAAGAGCGGATCCTCTCCCAGGACAGCACACCATTTTATATTGATGATGACTATTACTGGCGGAAAGGCTGGTACAACAATCCAAATGACAAACGATATTTTGTCCAGGACCGTGTGAACAGCATGAATTATTCTCTAAACTACGGACACCCTTCTGCAAAATATGTCACCGGAGGAATGCTCGTCGGCACCGGGCTTCTTCTCCTCTGGATGTGTATCCTCTGTATCCGGATTGATTTTACACCGATCCGCCTGACGGAAAATGCTGCCCAGTATTCTATTACATCCGGCTATAAAACAGCAACCTTTGCTCTTGCCGATGTGAAATCAGTAACTCTTCTGGATAATCTGCCGGATGAAAAATTCTACCGGTCTGATGGCTCCGAAGACAACAGCAAACTTCTCGGTAATTTCCGTGGCAGCAAAACCGGACATTGCCAGATGTATATCTGGATTGAACATCCTCCGGTTCTTCAGATAAAGACAACAGATACCACCATTTTTCTGAACAGCAGCAACGAAGCACAGACTAAAGAATGGTACGATCAGTTAAATGATGCAATTTCTTCGAATAAATAAGCCTTTTCATTACCATGACAATGCATAATACGAAATATCTTGTAAAGTGTAACACGTCATGCTACAATCATGTTAAAATGTTGGGGGCAAAAATATACGGATTTCACAAAGATAAAAAAGTTCAGAAAGGACTGTAGACAATGACACTTCAAGAATGTTATGTAAAAATTGGTGGCGATTATAATGATATTCTTCACCGGTTTATGAATGAAAATATGGTACGCAAATTTGTCCTCAAATTTCCGCAAGACAACAATATGGCTTTATTTGAAGAATCCTGGGCTAAAAAGGACTACAAAACCGCATTTCGTGCAATGCATACCTTAAAAGGTGTTGCCGTAAACCTTGGATTTACTGCACTTTACAATGTCAGCAGTGCTCTGACCGAAAAGCTCCGCAGCCAGGAATACGACAACCTTGACGGTTTGATCGCCGATGTCAAAAAACAGTATGATATCGTGATCAAAGCAATTGCAGCCCTTGACTAAATCTTAAAACACTGACGATAAACAGGAAGAGACTGCTTCACCGCAGTCCCTTCCTGTTATGTTTTTCTATAGCTTTTTCTTCAGCATTTCCGGATTTGATGCATAGGAGAGAGCCGTCTCCGCCGTGATCCTCCCATCTTTATACAGATTCAGAAGGCCAAAATCCATCGAATGCATTTCTTCTTTATTAGACGAATACACGACTCCATCAATCTGCGGAACCTTATTGTCGCGGATCATATTGCGGATCGCCGGAGTGATCGTCATGATCTCAAATACCGGGACCTGTTTTCCATCCACTGTCGGCACAAGCTGCTGTGAAATTACAGCCTGCAATACCATGGACAGCTGAACTGCAATCTGCCTCTGCTGGTTTGCCGGAAATACATCAATGATACGGTCAACCGTATTTGCTGCTCCGATCGTATGCAGGGTAGAAAATACCAGATGCCCAGTTTCCGCTGCTGTCATTGCCACATCGATCGTCTCATAATCACGCATTTCACCAAGCAGGATCACATCCGGGCTCTGCCGGAGCGAAGCACGTAGCGCATTGACATAGCTTTCCGTATCCACATTGATCTCTCTCTGGCTTACAATACTTTTATCATGTCGGTGCAGATACTCGATCGGATCTTCCAGCGTAATGATATGCTTTTCCATTGAATGATTGATCTTATCCACCAGACAGGCAAGCGTAGTAGATTTTCCACTTCCCGCCGGGCCCGTCACAAGCACCAGACCTTTTGACAGGTTATAAAAGCTCATCACCGGGTCCGGAATCCCGATCTCATTCGGCTCCGGCAGTTCAAATGTGATCACACGGATAACGGCTGAGAGCGCACCCCTCTGTTTGTACGCACTGACACGGAATCTCGAAAGTCCCGGAACAGCAAAAGAAAAATCATCATCTCCTTTTTCTTCAAGAACCCGGATGTCCCGTCCTCCTGCCAGCTTATATAATTCCTCAACGCATTCTTTCGTCTGCGGCGGCATCAGCTTTTCTTCCTTTTCCCTGCAGATTCTTCCATTTGCCCGATAAGAAACCGGAAGACCTGCTACAACAAATATATCCGATGCATGATTTAAAACTGCCTGCTGAAGCAGTACAATGATATCCATAGCTCAAACTCCTTTCGCGTCAGTCACTTCCAAGGACCGGAAGTGTTGACTTTTCTTCCCATTTCTCAGATGCTAACTCTTTCCATTTTACAACCTCCTGCGTTCCCTTTACCGGATCTGCCAGGATCTCGACTTCCAGATTCTGACTGTCCGTGACCGGAACCACATAGGAAATATCCAGATTCGCTCCGTCTTCTTCAGCTGTCACGCCCTCAATCTGCCGAATCGCAAATACAGGATCCTCTTTTGCAAATGCATCATCGATCTGCGCCATGATCTGCGCCGCCTTTGCATTTGCCTCACAATACGCCGTTTCCCGGTCGGCAAGCTGCTGACTATAACTCTGATCCCTTTTTGCACTTGACAGTGAGAGTGTGGCAAATGTCACCAGACACAGGATTACAAAGATCACAAGCAGGTACGACGTTCCGATCTGAATCCCCGGGTACGATCCCCTTTTCTTTCTCTTCATCCTGTCACTCCCTTTCCGTGCCTGTCATCCGGTCTGTTTCCACCGAATAGATTTCTTCCGGCTGTTCTCCGGACAGGCGCTGCACCGTAAATGTTCCATGCAAAAGCTTTCCATCCGGCTCCACCCGGATCACGATCTCATACGAAGCCTCATCCTTACTACATTCCTGCCAGTCTGCGTCATAGAAGACCTCCGTGTCCTCCGTCAGCTCATCCGCAAGAAAAAGCTCTGTATACCCGGAAACCTTCTCAAGCGCCGTATTCAGCTCCTGTGTCTCGCGGCTGATCGTGTGCGCCTTCACAAAAATCTGCACACACACCACAGAAGCAAGGCAGAAAAATAAAATTGCAATCATCAGTTCCAGCAAAAACAGGCTGGAACGCTTTGCCGGTGTCCGTTCCATAAATCTTCTCCAATCTATCTTGCAGCGCTCTTCACACTGACAAATGTATCTGTCTTTTTCCCGTCTTCATTTTCACAATACAGATGAAAAATCCCATCTGAAGTTTCCTTAGCCTCGAAGTCCTTTGTTGCCAGGATCTTCCGTCCATCGGATGCTTTTGCTGCCGTTCCAGCCCGGATAAAAAGCTCTCTTAAGTATCCATCATACGCATACAGATATGTCACATAATCCTTCTCATCATAACGCCGCCGGATCACGAGAGCATTTTCCCCATCGAAAGTTCCATCTGCTATCGCACCATTTTCATCATTCTGGTGCATTTTCTCCGTCACATAGGCAAGTGCCGTCCGTCCCGAATAGGAATCCGACGAGGCCTTCACCTGCCGGCTGTAAAATCCCGATGCAAGAACCACAATGGCGACTGATGATGCCGCCAGCACGAAAAAGACTGCAAGAGGAAAAAGAAAATCAATCACATGCTTTTTTTCATTTCTACGCTTCATGTCCATTTCCTCCTATCGTTCGATCACCGTAATGTCCGGAAGAATATTGGCACCGGCAATCTGATAATCAATAAAAAACTGCTTCTTGTCATACTGGATCCCACAGTTTTCCGTCAGATCATCAAGCGTCTCCGGATAGTGTCCTTCCAGCGCATAGTACTGCGTCACACCACGCCAGAGTGCATTTTCCAGACTTTCCTTCTGTCTGCGTCTTGTCGTGTCCGAAAGCCTTTCAAATCCACTGAAAAAAGCACTGCAGATACATACAAACAGCAGAAGGGACAGACAGAAATTCCGAAGTGGGCGCTGCCGTTTTCCGTGATAAAACCGTTCCCGTTCTTTTCTCCACATAGCATACGCCTCCTAAAGTCCTGACATAATTCCAAGAAGCGGAAGCATAACCGACAGAAGGATCGTTCCGACAATCACCGACAGAATGATCACCAGCGTCGGTTCCAGAACTGCGATCATAGAAGAAAGCTTTTCATCCACTTCCTCCTCACACTCATCGGCAATCCTTCCCATCATCTCATCCATCATTCCGGCTTTCCCGGCAATGGATGTCATCCGCGCATAAACACCTGTGAAGATTCCGGCTTTCACCAGTGCCTCTGCGATATCCGTTCCATTTTCCATATCCGCTTTGCATTCTGCTACTTTCTTCCGGAAATCATCATCCTCGATCAGGTTCTCTGAAAATTCCATTCCCTGTTCCGGCGTCAGTCCGCTTTTCAGTGCCAGTGACATTCCTCCGGCAAACCGGCATGCCGACAGCTTATCCTTCAGCTCCCTTGAAAATGCAAACCCGGATCCGATGTGATACAGTTTCTTTCTGCCGCTCTCTGTCTTTGTAAAATAAATACCCGCACAGACGATCACCGCCAAAAGTACCGCAAGCACCGCCGAATATCTGGAAAGAGCATTGCCTGCAAGCAGGATCCCTCTTGAAAATCCGGTCATTTCCTGACCAAACTGGCGGAATACCTGATCAAATACCGGCATAACCTTTGTCATCAAAATGATAATGATCACCAGCATCATCCCGATCATCAGAAGGGGATAGGAGATGGCACTCCGGACACTTCTCCTGATCGCTTCCTCTCGGTCATAATGCTCCGCCAGAGATTCCATTACTTCATCTAAAGTTCCTGTCTCTTCTCCGATCTGCGTCATACGGATCAGATACTCCGGAAATACTTTCGTCTCTTCCAGCGCCTGATCCAGCCTGCCCGTATCCATCACTGACTGATAAATCTCATCCAGCAGCTCTTTTTCTGCCTTCGTCTGCGCATCCTCCCGGAGAAGATCAACTCCCTCCAGGGAAGAAATCCCAGACTTCAGGATCATTGCCATTTCACTGCAGAACGAAGCAATTTCCAGATTCGTAAGCTTCCCCTGCTGTGTCCGCTTTTCCATATATGCCATCCTCCTTTTCACATTCCTGCCACATTCTTCTTATCCGGCTTCCTTTTATCTAATAGGTATACTTTGTGACATAATTCTTTCCATTTCCCACATACTTCTTCACATCCGAAGCACTGTTGTTTGCAGCAAGTGTCGGATCCATGATCGACCAGTTCTTTCCGTCAAATTCAATGATGTTATCCACCCAGCCAATCTCATCAACATAACAGCTGATCCATGCATGATACACATCACCGGAATAGCCAACCTCCAGCTTCGTCGGAATCCGCTGCGACCGGAGCATTGCCGACATCAACGCCGCGTAATCAAAACAGATTCCTTTCCCGGTATCCAGTGTCTCATCCGGATCCGGTGTGTACCCATACGGAACATTCTCCGCTTTCTTTTGATCATAGGAAATATTTTTAATTACAAAATTATAAATCTGCGTTACCACATCCAGATCCGAATAGCAATCCTTTCCTGCAAGGCTCTCGCCCTTTTTTACACACTTGGAATCTGCCGTGAAATTCACATAATAATTCGGATGCAGAAACGGGGCAAATTCATCTGTGATCTGTACATCCAGATCCTGGGTAAAGCTTACCGCATACAGATTGTCCTCTACAGACACACTCTCCAGAAGTGTTACCTTATAAAAACCATTCCCGCCCGGAAGCGGATAAACCGCATAATCACCAACAACCGTAACCGGATAGGTATACTCTGTGCCATCCGGGGATGTCACCTGGATCTTGACTTTTTCATTACTTCCATTATAACAGATCATCACATAGCCATCCGCCGTATGGGATGCATCCAGTACAACCAGGTCATTTCCATATGTCACTTCACCGGAAGCCTCCGTCTGAAGCACCTGCGCCGATGGATCTCTCGGATCCCCCTTTTCCCCGGACTGGCTTTTTTTTCCCTCCGATGCACATCCGCCAGGTATCAGTACACCTGTCAGAAATAGCAGAAAAAAGAAAAGAAAAATCCTCTGCCAGCGTCTTTTTTGTTCATATAAACCGTTCTGCCGCACAGAATTCCTCCTTTCTTTTCCACAGTGAAACAGTCCCAAAAACTCAACTAGAAAAATTATAGCATAACAAAAATATTAAAAGAAGTTATTTGGTCTAAAATGCTTTAATTTATTTGACAAAAAAATTAAAGACCATTACAATAGAAATCAGTTATAAACCATCACAATAGTAAAATTGGGGGTTAATTTATGAGTGATCATTTACCTGTCTTAAAGGTTCGTTTATTCGGAGGATTCTCAGCAAGCTACGGAGAGATTCCCGTATCATTCGGACGCAACACAACGACAAAAGCAATGAAATTGTTGCAGATATTACTCTACCATGGCGATACCGGTATCTCCAGAGATAAGCTTCTTGATGAACTGTACGGAAGAGAAGAACTTGCCGATGCTGCCAACAACCTTCGGGTAACCGCACACCGTCTTAAAAAGATCATCGTAGATGCCGGACTTCCGAGCCATAATTATATCAACATCAAAAAAGGTATTTACCGATGGGATGCTCCGATGCCGACCGAAGTTGATGCACATCAGTTTGTGATTCTGTCAAAAGACGTGCAGGCGTGTACCGATAAGGTAAAAAAGCTGGCACTTCTTAAGAAGATCTGTCTGATGTACAGTGGAGAATTTCTTCCGGAACTCTCGGGAGATGAATGGGTCCTTGTTGAAAGCGTCCACTATAAGAATATTTATTCCGAATCCCTTCAGGAGCTCTGTAAGCTTCTGATCGAACGCGGAGATTATGAAGAGGCGCTTCGTTTCTGTGAGCCGGCATGCCAGTTATATCCGTTCGATGAATGGCAATCCGTCCGCATCGACTGCTATATGGCATTGAACCGCTATAAGGATGCTGTGCAGGAATATGAGAACACTGCCAAATTATTTTTCGAAGAGCTTGGAATCCGCCCTTCTGAACATATGATGCAGCAGTTCGAGCAGATGAGCAGCCGCCTTAACTACAAACCACAGGAACTCGGCGACATCAAGGAACGTCTGAAAGATGACGATGTACGCGGCGGTGCTTTTTACTGCAGCCTGCCAAGTTTCCGTGACAGTTACCGTCTCGTTTCCCGAATCATTGAGTGGAACGGACAGTCCGTATACTTAATGTTATGTAGCATCACCAACGGAAAAGGAATGCCGATGGACAAGCCGGACAAGCTTGAAGCTCTTTCAGGTGAGCTTCAGAATACGATCCAGCAGTGTCTACGTAAAGGAGACTCCTTTACCAAATACAGCCCATCACAGTTTCTGATACTTCTCGTTGGTACGAATAAAGAGAACTGCAGCATGATTTTCGACAGAATCCAGAGATACTTCTCCAGAGAGCATAAAAGCTGGAAGCAATACCTGGACTACTTCGTGTCCTCTGTAGCCGAAGTAGACCGGCAAGATTCACCGATTCAGTTCAATACTGAGAATAAAACCTGGTAAGCTGCAATCATGTTATCTTCGCAGCAGGGCAGAAATGGGGATAATTTATGGAACAGAACTATCAAATCAGTTGGTATGCACCAAATTTTATTAACATGTGTATTGATAATATTAATGATGAAGAGCTGTCCGGTCGCATTTATCACTGCTACAGCAAAGAGCCCTGGAAATTCACCAATATCCTTCAGCTGATCGAATTAGCCGATGATTTTTTCGACAAACTCGAATTTCCACAGGCATCCACCAGCGCACGTTCTTTCACTTCAATCCAGTTTTCAGATGTTGACCGGCTTGATAAAGTACGGTCACCGGAAGATTTCATCGAGAATCGTGGACAAAAAGGGACTTTCTTTCTCAATGTCAGATACCGCCAGAATTCATCCTGGCAGGGCATCGTCCGCTGGATTGAAGGTAACTCTACACAGCATTTTATAAGCGTACTTGAACTGCTTAAAATTCTCAGCAATGCATTAGCTTAAATGAATGGAATTATGAGAGATATCATTACACGAATGAATAAGAATTATACAGGCATTGTCTGATCACGGAATGTGATCGGACGGTGCCTTTTAATTATCTTATAATTTTATTCTTTCTTAATTGCTTTTCACAAAAAACTCCAGTACCATTTGAATAGGCGTATGTAGAAAATCGAATCATATATCATATATGAATTCTTTGATTGTAGAAAAAATTATATATCTATTTCTCCCGGTTATATGAAGGGTATGTTGCAGATAATAATCTGATGATCTACCATGAAAAAAGAGTCCGGCTTCCAAAGCCGAAATATATTGTCTTTTACAATGGTACAAAAAATCAGCCAGATTCCATGGAGTTAAGGCTTTCAGACTGCTTTGAAAATACAGATAACGAAGCACCTTGCCTGGAATGCACCGCAACCATGTTGAACATCAACTATGGTCACAATCAGGAGCTGATGAAGCACTGCAGAAGGCTTGAAGAATATTCCATATTTGTCCAATGTGTCAAAGAATATATACAGTCGGAACCTTCTGTGGAAGATGCATTAGAAAAGGCAATTGATACCTGTATTCACCAGGATGTGTTGGCAGATTTTCTGAAAAAACATCGAGCGGAGGTGACAAATATGATTCTGACGACATATGACAAAGACTTATATGAGAAAACCTTGAAGGAAGATGCCAGAGAGGAAGGTAGAGAAGAAGGACTTATGGAAGGACGCGCTAGAGGCAGAGAAGAAGGTATGGAATATCTAAATCAGCTAAACAAATATCTCTTAAAATCCAAACGCTACAATGACCTCGAACGCGCTACCGAAGACATCGAATACCAAAAGAAATTATTAAAAGAATTTGGCATTGAATAAAAACTAAATAACCCTTACCCCCCCTATCCCGTGACTGATCACCGTCTAAGATGCAGTGCATCTCCCCAATATCAGTCACGGGATCTTTTTGTCCGGAAAATCCCTCTCCCTCACCGCTATAACCAGATCACTCCTTTTCTATGCGCTCCCCACAATCTATACTTTTTGCACTTCCATCACATTATTCCCCACTTTTACTTCTATTCTAATATCCCAATACATATAGTAGAGTCAGACGCAAATATTACGCACTCCTACAAATCATGATGTTGTGGTCAAAAGGTATTTTGCACTCTTTGATACCAGATTGCTACGTGCTTTGCACTCTCGCAATCCTCAAAAACATTCGTAATCCGCTCATTTTTCTTTGAAAAATGGCTACTTACTCATGTTTTTGGCGGGTCAAGAGGTCAAAAATCCTCTTGCAAGCAAGCTTGCATCGGCTTTCTGACCTTTTGACCTTGGTATCAAATCATTATATTATTACAAAAACATGACTATTTCTTGTTATAACTTAAAAAAGTTAATATTTTTTTGTTATTGGTAATGATTCACGTAATGCTTTGTCAGATACAATACCTATATAAGATAAAAAAGTCTAAATAATTAGGAAGGGCAGATGAAAACTGACATGAATAAAAAGCAAAAAAATACAAGAACTTTTTTAATAAAAATCATGAATCAGCAGAACGGTACCTGGCAGGGCAGCGTTACTTGGGTGGAAGAGCAGCGAGAGCAGCATTTCCGCAGTGCCCTTGAATTATTGAAGCTGATAGACGGAGCACTTGATAACAATTATGAAGTCAGAATTGAGGAATAGAAGGAGGACGCCATGAAAAGTAATACAAAGAAACGTTTAATAGCATTCATGCTTTGCATGGTATTAGTGCTTAGCAGTGCGACATCAGCTTTTGCTGATGATAATGTGGATGGATTTAATGACAAGACAGGCTGCCAGGCCATGACACTGACGCAAGAAATGAAAAATGCGGATGATCAGACAATAGGCACTGTATATGCAGACATTCCTGAAAATGCTTTCTATCTGGATGATCCGTCAGACAAAATTACGATGGATCTAGCAAAAGTTGAAAATGAGGAAAGTATTCTAGATGCAATTCAGAGCAATTTGAAAGAACATGAAGCACTTACAGATGCGGTTATGTGTAAAGTTGATTTTAAAGTAAATGGTGTGTCAGCAGAACCTAATACAACTATTACCCTTCGCTTTGAAAATCTAAATATGAATTTGGAAAATGCAACTGCTTTTAGCTATGATTCTTCATTAAAAGTAATTGACAAAACAGTAGTTGCAGCCGGAGAAGGACAGGTACTTCAAATCTCAGCAGATAAAAATCAGATTTATGGCTTCTACACAACAGAAACAGTATCTGAAGAAGAAAACGTAGCAGAACCGGTGGCATTGAATGATGATGCCGCAACAGTGGCAACAGGTGATTCTACTTATACAATAGCAGCAACAAAACAGCTTCAGGTACATGTGACTTACCGGGTAAGCGGTACGAATGAAAAACTATTTGCCAGCAAGACTTATACGTTGAAGCAAGGAAGAACACTGAACCTTGCAGCTCAGAAGAGTGACAACTATACAGTCGCTTCAGTATATAAAGCAGATGAAAATGGAAATAAAACAGGAAATGCGTTAAGTCTGAGCCAGGATGGTAATATTGCAGAGAGTCTGAGTGAGAATACAAATTACTGTGTATTCTATCAGGCGACTACGGATAACGATTTCAGAGGAAAGGTTACATTTTATGATTATCAGATCAATCCACCAGCAGGACAGAAGAGCATCAATGATCCATCCAACTACGGTGGAGCAACAGCAGACAGACGTTTTGCAATGGGTGCCAATGATGGATATAGAAAACCTGGAGAAGGCTATTCTGTATACAAAAATTACCCTGACGGACAGAGCGATGTAGATATCAATGAATATAATGAAAATCGTAAATTTTATATTTACAAAGATATTATTACCGGCGTAGATGTAAGTACCGGAGCCCTGTTTATGGGTACAAATAAAGATGGTAACCAGATTGTAGAACCGGGACTATTTACAACAGAAAATGCCGGAGAAGGCTCTGGAAAACAGTATTATACAGACTTTAACTTGAAATTTAACCGGACAGGTAATGAGTATAGCCTCTCCGCTGTTGAAAAAGGTGGGCGAACCGTTGTTCGTGATATGAGTAGTTTCTTCCCATTGGATGATTACAAAGGAAAAGAAAAGGGTGGCGGTGAAGCATCCGGTGATACAAATCATAACTATTACTTTGGAATGCGTTATGATATTCAGTTCAGCTTAAAAGACTATATCGGAGCACTGACTTACAGCTTTACAGGTGATGATGACCTCTGGGTAGTTATGGATGGCAACCAGGTTGTGGTAGATGTAGGTGGTATTCATGACCAGATGAAGGGCGACGTAGATCTGTGGACCGTTCTTCTTAAAAAGAAAACATACACAGATGAGGAGAAAGAAGCCTATGTTGAAGAACATGGTTCGGATCAGCATCAACTGACGGTACTGTATCTGGAACGTGGTGCATTTAAATCAAACTGTAACATGACTTATGTACTTCCAAACAGCAGTATCGTAAATCCGGGTGAGATTCAGAATACAAGCCTTACTTTTACAAAAACAGATGCTGAAACCGGAACAGGTCTGGAAGGCGTGGAATTTGGTGTTTATGAAGATGAAGATTTGACTACATCACTTGGAACAATAAGAAGTAATGAAAATGGAATTGTTACATTGAGCAACCTTTCCTATGGTGAAGTATATTATCTGAAAGAAACAAAAGCTCCAAGCGGCTATGTGGCTGGAAATACTGTTTATAAAGTAGTTGTAGAATCTCAGAGCGGTACAACAACAGCAAAAATGTTTGCTGTCGGTGATAAAGATGAAACTGCTGTGACAGCTGTTCCGAATGCCAAAGCAGATTGGGAACAGTCAAAAACAGCACAGCTGGTTGATTGGAATGCCCGTACATATGATATCACACTCAGTGCATCTTCACTGGTGAAGACAGCCGAGACAACCGAAAGACCGGTAGATGTATCACTTGTTATCGATACTTCGGGAAGTATGCGCTGGGATGCATCTTATGAGAAGATTGGAAAAAAGAAAGTTTCAGAATTAGATACCAGTAAGAAATATTATTATTTTGAAGATGATACGTGGTATGAATTAGTATATTATTCAGGGCATGGTTGGTATACTGGATATGCTGAATATTCTCAGAACACTACTCCGGTTAGTAACCGTTCAAGCTATACGGTATACAGCAAAAAAGACAATGAAAAAAGCCGTATTCAGGCAGTAAAAGATGCTGCAACAGCTTTTGTAAGCAATTTACGGAAAACATCTCCAAACAGTCGAGTTTCTGTAACCGGTTTTAGCAGCAGTGTAAATACTAATACATCACTGTTACGTGTCGGCGTGGAAAGTGAATATAATCAGATTATTTCAGCCATCAATGGATTGGGTTCTACTGGTGGTACTCGACAGGATTTAGGCCTTGATGCTGCAAAAAACATATTGAATGCCAGCACCACTGCTGATAAATATGTGGTTCTTCTGACGGATGGAACATCAGATGCTCCAAGAAATGCAGTTAATTCCGCTACGGCTGTTAAGAATGCAGGCATCAAGCTAATGACCATCGGTGTCAGTCTGACAGACGAAACACAGACATGGCTGGCTGGATTGTCATCTGGCACAGGATACTCCTTTAATGCATCTAGCACTCAGGAAATCAATCAGGCATTTGCTTTTGTGAGTCAGACCATTGAAGATACGCTTCCGATTTCCGGAGCTGTTGTAAGAGACTACATTGATCCAAGGTTTGAACTTGTGACAACAGAAGCAGAAATTGCAGCTATGGGCGGCGAGATCAAGACAGATGAAACAACCGGTCAGACTTACATTGAGTGGAACAATGCAGTTATTGGTAAAAAAGGTACAGATGGTACACCTGGATGGAGCAAGAAGATTCGGGTAAAAGCAAAAGATGCTTATATCGGTGGCAACGATGTTGTTACCAATGGACCGAAATCCGGTATTACAGTCGGAACCGATGACCGGAAGTTTAATCAGCCAACCGTAAATGTAAAAGTTGATTTCGAAGTCAATAATGGCGAAAAAACGATTTTTAAAGGTGACAAACCGGGAGACTATATTGATGAAGCGAAGCTGAATGAAGTAACAAAGCTGAAATCAGCAACAGGTACAGAATATACGATGCTGGATGATGTGAAAATCACAATAAAATGGTTTAAAGATGCAGGTTGTACAGAGAAAATCAGTGAAACGGAGATCTTAAATACACCATTGACGGAAGAAACTGTTTATTATGCAAAAGTCACAGTAACTCCGAAGTCAGATGGTACAGCATCAGCAGCAAATTCCATTGGCGATAAGAATGGAAACTGTACTCAAGACGGCAAGAAGTATTACGCAGTTGATTCAAAGGGTGTTACAAAAAATGGCACTTATACAATTAAACTTGTATCCGGTAAGATTAATATTACTAAGAAACTGGAAAATGCACCAGACACTGAGAAAGAATTTAACTTTACAATTACCAGAACAGATGTAACACCGAAGCCGGAAATTGCGACTGTTAAGGTAACCGTAGCAGCAGGTCAGACAACAGGAACGCTTGCAGGTGATGAACTGAATAAAGTTTCCAATCTTGCAAGAGGAACTTATGTAGTAACTGAGAATGAGGCAAGCGGTTATGATGTAAAAGCTGTAAAAGGAATTCTTGAAGGTCTGAGTACAAATTGTCAGATCGCTGATACGACAGATGATTCCATCACATTTGTGATGGGTCGTGATAACGTTGGAAATGATGTCATTGGTATGGATAAGGTTGGAAATATAACACCATCCACTTACAATAATCCAGCCGGAATACTTGGTGTAGTAGAATATACCAACGAAGAAGTGACAAACGGCTGGGGAATCAAAAAAGTAAGTGCAAGCAGTGATGATCCATACCTCTATCTTGAAGGTGCAAAATTTAAGCTGACATCAACAGCAGATACTTCCGTAGCATATTACGGAAAATCAAATAAAGACGGTTTGCTTATATGGTATAACACAGAAGAGTGTGCAGATACAGCCCAGGTTACAACACTTCCAAAAGGAACTTATACAATGGAAGAAAAAACTGCACCGGCTGGATATGTACGCAGTGCTGAAACATGGAAAGTAGAGATCATGAGAAACGGCACATTGAAATCCATTACATCATCGGTAAATGGTACATCTATTAAAACAGTAACCGAAGAAGCAAATGGTAAGAATGTGATATATTATCTTTACCAAAACGAAGCTGTATACGCCCTCCCATCAGCCGGAGGCACCGGAATTTACTTGTATATGATTGGCGGCATGTTACTTATGTTCGCAGCCGTATGGATCTTATATAAAAACAAATGCAAGGAGGTGCTGGAAAAATAATTGTAAGAATTAATTTTTCAGTGGCTTCTTGCCACACAAAAACGTTATTATCCCATATGAGGGGACAATAAAAAATGGGCAAAGCCCTTAAAAGAAAAGGAGACAAAAATATGAAGAAGATGAGAAAAATCTTTGCAGTGTTATTAACACTGGCTATGGTACTCGGAATGAGTATGACATCGTTTGCAGCAAAAGCAGGCGCAACGCTTGAAGTAAAAGGTCTTGCAACATATGCAAAACAGAAAGTAGATATCTATGAAATTTACAGATTAGATGACAATGATAATGCTTGGGTAGCAGCAGACTGGACAAAAGATACGGGTGTAACACCGGATAATTTAGCTGATTCTAATGTGATTAGTGCATTAAGAACGGCAGCTCTGGAGACAAAGGCTACTGCAACAGAAGAATCAAAAGAGCTTTCAACAGGAAAATTTGCTAGCAACGTTAATTTTAATAACTTGCAGGCAGGTGCTTATTTAGTAATTGTTACAGATCCTACTAATAAAACAGAATACAGCACAATGGTAGCAAAAACATATAAGTATGATGCAAATAACAATCTGATTGCACCATTAGATGCATCCGTAGTTGCAAAAGCAGGAGGATATCATACAGGCAAAGAGGCAGATAAAACAAACGTTGAAGTTGGAGATTTAGTTACATATAAAGTAAAAACAACAGTTCCTTATCAGGAAGTAAGACCGAATGATGACAAACTTGTAAAAGAATTCAAGGTATCTGATACATTAACAGGTGCTACATTCTACCTTACCGGAGAATCAGTAAAAGGAACAGCAGCAGTTAATAAAATTACTGTAAATGGAGCAACAGTTGAAGGATTCGCAAAACTGGATGAAAGTTTACATGGACAGCGCTCTTTTAATCTTGATTTAATGGGTCTTGTAAATGCTGATAACACATATGCAGGTCAGGAAGTAGTTATTACTTATACAGCTCTGGTAGATAAAGCAAATACTGTTGAAAACAAAGCTACCTCTACACAGGATCCGAATGGTACAACTACAAAAACATATTCAGGTAATGCAAAAATTACAAAATTAGAACTTAATACAACAAATGTATTAAAAGGTGCAGAGTTCGTTGTATACAGAATGAACGATGCCGTAAAAGAGTATGCTGTAATTGATAATGAGGGTTGGATTACAGGTCAGTGGATTGCAGAAACTACAAAAGATGAAGTTCCGGCTGGATTAGGAACAACACTTACTACCGCTGATGACGGAACTGTTACTGTAAAAGGTCTTAAAGCTGGTGATTACTATTTCAAAGAGGTAGTTGCTCCGGATGGATACAGCATTAACAATAATGATATTGCATTTACAATGGCAGAAACAAAAGATGAGACTACTGGAGTAGTTACAGGCGTTGCTCCAACACAGCCAGAGCTTATCAAAATGTACGACTCCAAACTTTCCGCTCTTCCATCAACCGGTGGTATCGGTACAACAATCTTCACTATCGCTGGATGCGTTATCATGATCGCAGCAGCTGGCTTATTCTTCGCAAGCCGCAAAAAAACAAACAAATAATCTTTCATGATTATTTATAACCAGATATGGAATCCGGGGCACTTGCCCCGGATTCATAAAAAATAATACAACAGCAAGGAGAGTTCGGATGAAAAGCAAAACAAGCAAATTAATGATTGGAATCATATTTTTAGCCGGTTTGTCCTTACTGCTGTATCCCTTCGTAGCTAATCAGTGGAATAACTACAGACAGAAACAATTGATCAGCAGTTATGAGCAGACAGTATCTCAAAAAGAAGCATCCAACGGAATCGACTATGATGCGGAGCTTAAGAAAGCAGAAGCCTACAACGAAGCCTTACTTCCAAGTATCCTTCCTGACTCTTTCGCCATTGCAGATGCCAGTGAAGAAGACCAGACCTACATGAACACACTGAACATTGCCGGTGATGAGATGATGGGAATTGTAGAGATCCCAAAAATCGATATCAAACTCCCAATCTACCACACCACAGAAGAAGATGTTCTGAAGCAGGCCGCAGGTCATCTGGAAGGAAGCTCCCTTCCGATCGGTGGCAAAAGTACACACGCCGTTATCTCCGCACACCGTGGACTTCCCAGCGCATCTCTTTTTACAGATCTGGATCAGCTTAAAAAAGGGGATCATTTTCTGATCCATGTATTAAACAAAACCTTATGTTATGAAGTAGATAAGATTTCCGTAGTAAAACCGGAAGAAACCTCTGCTCTTGCAGTCGAAGAAGGAGAGGATCTCGTAACACTTTTAACCTGTACTCCATACGGAGTCAATACCGAACGACTTCTGGTCCGTGGTCACCGCGTACCTTACGAAGAACAGAAGGTCGCAGACGAAAAGACACCACTTAGTGGCATCAGTCTTCATACAAATTATCTTCTTTGGGTAATTGTTGGTCTTGCAGTTACCGCATTCTTCATTCTTGTGTTATACTTAAAGGAGAAGAAGTTAAAACAGAAAGCTCTCGAAGCCGAAGAAAAGACCTCTTAAAAAAGAATAGGAACGAGAAAGGAACATTTGCCTATGAAAAGAAAAATCTCAACCTTCCTTTTCGGTCTGTTATTCTTGATAGGATTTGGGATCCTGATTTATCCGACGGTATCCAACCAGTGGAACACCTACAGACAGAATCAGCTGATCAGCAGCTATGACAATACAATCCAGGATATGGAACCCGAAGATTTTTCATCAGAATGGGAGAAGGCGAAAGCTTTCAACGCCACCATCCAAAGCAACAACCTCTTCGGAGATGTGTTTGGAGAAGAAGATGGTGATCTGAAGGACACCGAATACTGGAAGGTTCTGAATATCGCAGATGACGGCGTCATGGGATATTTATCCATCCCGAAGATCAATATCAAGCTTGCCATTTACCATGGCACCGGTGATGATGAACTTCAGACAGGAGTCGGACATCTGAACGGGACAAAGCTTCCGATCGGAGGCGAAAGTACCCACAGCATACTCGCCGCACACCGCGGACTACCGAGTGCAAAGCTATTTACCGATATCGACCAGCTCAAAGTCGGTGATAAATTTTACATCCACATTCTGGATGATATACTTGCCTATAAGGTGGATCAGATCCTCCCGATGGTAGACAAAGACGATCATGAAACACTGGGGAAAGCACTCCAGATTGAAGAAGGAAAAGATCAGGTAACTTTATTTACCTGTACACCATATGGAGTCAACTCTCATCGTCTTCTCGTAAGAGGAATCAGAGTTCCATATAACGGCGAAGAGGATGCTACCGAATCAGTTACAGATTCTATGGTAAAAGCCATTCAGAATTATTATATGCTTTATTTAATTTTAGGACTTTCAATCACGATTCTTGTGATCATTCTCTTAAGATTTCTTTCCAAGAGAAACGCTCACAAAGAATAACCAAGATTTCTTAAGGAGGACATGAGGCGATGATGAATAAACGATTAAAACAAGGAACAACGTTTTTGTTAGCTCTCGCTCTTGCATTTCCGCTTCTCACTCTGCCTGGTGCCAGAGCTGCGAATGCGATTGAGACGGACCGGAAGTGTTCGGTTTCATTCAGTGTAAGCGGAGAGGGCAACGAACTGACAGCTGCCGACACTGACATTAAAGTGAATCTTTATAAGGTGGCAGATGTAGACGTATCCGGTAACTATACCGCAACTAAAGATTTCACCGGACTTAATGTATCTTCGGTAAGTGCCGATGATAAAGATGCAGCAGCAAGCGAATGGGCTGACCGTGCCAAAGAGGCACAGAAGATGCTGAAAGAGTCCGTAGAACCAACCGCTACGGTTACTTTAGCAAAAGGGATCGGAAGTAAGGATGGTCTTGCTACCGGACTTTACCTTGTAGATACACCGGAAGTAGTTACCACGAATTATACCTATACCTTTACCCCTTACCTGGTATCACTTCCGACCAACAATTATTACAGCAATGGTAACGATACCTGGATCTACGATCTGACAGATACCAACGCAATTGGTCTGAAACCGGAAGAACATGCAAGATATGGTGATCTGAAGATCAATAAAACACTTGCAAATCATAATGCAACAACCGGTAAGAAAGCAACCTTCGTATTCAAGATTGAGATTACACCTCTTAAGGGTAAAACAGAAACCCGCATCGAATCACTTGACTTTGAGGCCGCAGGTGACTCTTCCGTAACAATTACAAAGATTCCTGCAGGAGCTAAGGTAAAAGTTACAGAAGTGTACAGTGGTGCAAGCTACAAGCTTACCTCAGCAAATGATCAAACGGCAACGATTGTAGCAACTGATAGAGGTTCAACTAACACTCCTGCATCCGTTTCCTTTACAAATGATATCGATGACAATATGAATGGCGGCTACGGTGTAAAAAATAATTTCAAGCTGGACGAAAATGGTCAGTATCAGTACACCGAACCGGCAGAAAAGAACTAGGAAGGGGGAGTCGGAATGAGAAAGTTACATAAGAAACTACTTATCATGGCAGCGGCAGCACTTGCTCTTACCGGAACCCTGGCAGTTGGAAGTGCAATGGCATACTTCACAACTTATACAACAGCCGGTGGCGGTGTGACGATGAATATGGGATTTACCGAAACCATCCCTAACGAAACAGTCGATAAAGATGGCAAGCACGTCACCATTACAAATACCGGTGATTATGATTGCTTCGTAAGAGTAAAAGCATTTGCCCCAATGGAACTTACCTATACTGCTCCAAATGGCGGATGGGAAGACCGAAAAGATGGCTACTGGTACTATAAAGATGTTCTTCCGGCAGGCGAAACCACACCGGAACTCAATATCACTTATAAGTTCCCGGAAGGGAATGACAAACCGGAAGAATTTAACATCGTAGTCATCCAGGAATACACCCCGGTTCTCTACGACGAGGACGGCAATCCATACGCCGACTGGAATCACGTAATCAAAGACGACAGCACACAGACAACAGAGTAGGAGGTAATGAGAATGAAAAAGAAAAAGAAATCATTTCCAAAGAAACCTGCCCTGGTCCTGACAGCCGCAGCACTCCTGCTGGTTGGAAGCACTGTCGGCAGTACACGCGCCGCACTCACTTACTACAGTGAGAATTATTCCGCACAGATGAATATGCAGAGTATCGGCGTATCTCTTCTGGAAAATGACAAAGTAATCAGCAACCGGGATTATGTATCGAACAATAAATGGAAGGGAACCTCAGAGGGCGATCTTCTCACAGATCTTCTCGGAAAGGATGATACATTTACACCGGGCAAAAAATATAACGAAGCAATCAGCGTCAAGAACAGCGGTACGATCGACACCTTTGTACGTGTGATCATCACAAAGAGCTGGCAGGACGAAGAAGGTAAAAAGAACACCGAACTTTCACCGGAACTGATCGAGCTGAACTTCCTCACAGACAATGGATGGCAGGTTGCAGATGCACAGTCCACGAAAGAGCGTACCGTTCTTTATTATACCAAGGCAGTTGCAGCCGGAGATACCACACCGGCATTATCCGATACACTCCGAATCAATCCTTCGATTGCATCGGATGTAACAAAGCATGTAACCGAATCTGAAAAAGGTAAAACCATCACTTATACTTACAAGTACAATGGCTACACCTTCCACATTGACGCAGAGGTGGATGCAGTTCAGACACACAACGCAAAAGACGCGATCAAGAGTGCCTGGGGCGTGGACGTGAATGTATCAGACGACGAAACAACAATGAGCTTACAGTAGGGAGGTACAGAGTATGAAAAAGAAAATTTTGTGCCTCGCCATGACAGTGATAATGGCAGCAGGGGTACACACAACTGCATTTGCAAAAGATTATCAGGGAGCCGACGGATGGCAAGTTAATTTCACCGGCGGCAAGATGGAAAGTAATTTTAAAAGCTCTGATGTGACTGACGAGCTGGCGAATATCCAGCCGGGCGACAGCATCGAGCTCAAGGTTCAGCTTAAGAACTCCGACAGTACGGATACCGACTGGTATATGACCAACGAAGTGATCCAGACACTGGAGGATGCACAGTCTTCCGCAGAGGGTGGTGCTTACGAATACAAGCTGACTTATGTTGGAAGTGACAATGCCGAAAAGGTACTCTATGACAGCTCAACTGTCGGAGGGGAAGGTGCTTCCAAAGCAGGAGAAGGTCTGAAGCAGATTGATAGCTCAACCGAAGAATATTTCTACCTCGGAAGACTTGCTTCCAATAATACCGGAACGGTACACCTTACCGTCGGTGTTGAAGGTGAGACACAGGGCAACGGTTATCAGCTCACACTCGCAAAGCTCCGCATGAATTTTGCAGTAGAAAAGGTTTCAGCCGGCAAAACCATCACCAAGAATAAGATTGTAAAGACAACTAACACCGTTAAGACCGGTGATACCGCAAGAGTTCTTCTCTTCTGTGTACTTGCACTGATCAGTGGACTGATCCTTCTTGCATACGGTATCTACACACTCAATAAGAACACAAAAAGACGCAGACAGAAAGGAGAGTAAGCAGATGAAAAAATGGAAAAGATTACTGGTTTCTCTTCTGACTGTATCCATGACACTCGGTGCATCCACAATGAGCGTTATGGCAGATGATACTACACCGTATACCTACAAGGTAACATTATCCGCAGGTAACAAAGGAACAATTAACGGACAGAACAAGATCGAGCTGGCAAACATTGATTCCGGTTCTATCGTTACGTTCAATCTGAATGATATTCAGGTGACTGACGACAAGTATTATGTCAAAGGAATCCGTCTCAGCGGACGTGACAATGACGAAGCACTTGCGGCTCCTTCCTTTACCGTTGATAAAGATACTGACTATGTAGTCGCTTACGGAATCAAAGGCAACATGGTTGCCTATACCGTAAATTATCAGGATGCATCCGGTAAATCACTGGCAGAGAGCCAGACCTTCTACGGAAACGTCGGCGACAAGCCGGTCGTTGCTTACCGTTACGTTGAAAATTATATTCCGGATGCTCTTGCACTTACGAAGACTTTGAGTGATAATGAATCTGAGAATGTATTTACGTTTACCTACACACCGGGAGCTACAGACCGTATCGTTGAGACAACAACTACCGTCACAACAACAGTTCCTGGAACCGCAACTCCTGCCGGTGCAGCAGGTACAACCGGAGCTGCAGGCACAACAGGTGCAGCCGCCGGTACCGGAACTGGAACAGGTACTGCTGGTACAGCAGGTGGTACTACAGCAGGTGGTACTACAGCGGGTGGTACTACAACAGGCGGTACTGCCGGTGGTACAACGAATGCAGACAATTCTCAGGATACGACAGACGATACAACCACCGAACCGGATGAACAGACACCAAAGTCTCTGGTAGATCTGGATGATGAAGACACTCCAAAAGGAAATATTGATGCGAAAGACAAGACGAGCAAGACTCCGATCGCAGCAGGGATCGGCATTATCGTTGTTGCGGTAGCAGCTCTCGCAGGACTGATCGTATTCTTGAAAAAACGTGCAAAATAAAAAAAGCGCGGCACTAAAGGAGAAGTCTTTTTTGAAGAGAACGAAGAAAAAGAAAAGCCCGGTGGCTGCATTTTGCAGTGCACTGGGCACTGTTTTACTGACAGTACTGATTCTTGCCTGTATTCCGCTGACGCTTCCGAAAGCTTTTGGTTTTCAGATATACACCGTGATCAGTGGGAGCATGGAACCGGAGATCCCGACGGGAAGCCTGGTCTATGTCCGGCATGAAGAACCAGACACGATCGTCAAAGATGATGTCATTGCTTTTTACAGCAACAATGCAGACGGCTCGATCATCACCCACCGCGTAGTATCCAACAGCCCGGCGATGGGACAGTTTATCACCAAAGGGGATGCCAATGAGGAAAAAGATATGAATCCGATCCCTTACAACAACTACATCGGAAAAGTAAAGCTTTCTGTTCCGGTTGTCGGCGGTATCGCACAGGCTGCAACCGGCACTGCCGGAAAGATTGCCGCTGCATCTATGATCGGTCTTGCTGTGATTCTTGAAATCGTTGCTGCCATGCTTGACAGACGCGATGACGAAGACGAATAAGAGAGAACGTTTTTCATTTTAACTTGCTAAAGTGTAAAACATTTGCTAAAATAATATCAGATTGTATTGTCAGAAGAAGATGGGGGAATTTCACAATTCTCCCATTTGTCATATATTGAAAAGAATGGAGAGGTGAACGGATTGTTATCCAACCAGATTTTACAGAGAACAATCAATGAAATAGGGGATATCATCGAGTGTAACTGTTCCATCTGGAACACAGACGGAGTGATGCTTGCAGCTGTAGGTAAGGAGAAGCCTGCAGTAAAAAAAGCTGTCTGCTCATTTTTAAAAGAGCTGGAGGTTACCGGCGTAGCGGAGGAGCACCTGGATGAATGCTATGGTCTGTTCCCGGTTTATGATGATGATGAACTGACTTATATTTTCGTGATCGAGCACAATAATGAGATTGATGTGCATACCAGCGGACGCTTAAGTGTCTGCCAGCTGGAGAGCCTTTTAAGATCCGGAAGCGAACGTCTTGACCGTAACCGTTTTATCCAGAACCTGCTCCTGGATAACCTGCTTCTCGTAGATATCTACAATCAGGCGAAAAAGCTTGGTATTACAGTGGAGCAGCGCAGAGTCGTCTATCTGATCGAATCGAAGAATCCGGATGACACGATCGTCCTGGATATGATCCGTGGGATTTATTCCTCGGGAACCAGTGATTTTGTTACTGCCGTAGATGAGGGACATATTATTCTGATCAAGTCCCTTGACAGTACGGATGATTATGATACGATCCGTTCGACTGCCGATATGCTGGTGAATGCGATCAACACCGAAGCTATGGTCAATGTCCGGCTTTCCTTCGGAACCATCATTCCCGAACTCAAAGAGGTCTCACAGTCTTACAAAGAAGCTGGCATGGCTCTGGATGTGGGACGTATCTTCTATCCGGAACGCAATATTTTATCCTACCGCGAACTCGGTATCGGACGGCTGATCCACCAGCTTCCCGTTTCCTTATGCGAGATGTTCCTGGAAGAAGTATTTGCCGGAAATACCGTTGATCAGTTTGACGAAGAAACCTTATCCACAGTTGATAAATTTTTTGAAAACAGCCTGAATATTTCGGAGACAGCGAGACAGCTTTTCGTCCACCGGAATACGCTCGTCTACCGGCTGGAGAAGATCCAGAAGCAGACCGGGCTGGATGTCAGAGTCTTTGAGGACGCCCTGACATTTAAAATTGCTCTGATGGTCGCAGACCACATGAAATTTATAGAAAACAGAAAATAGGAGGACATGATATGGTGAAATTATACGAAGGCGGTGCCTATCTTTTACACGGTACTGAGGTAATTGCAGATGCACCCGATGCACTTGCTGCCGTAAAAAGCAAGACAGGGATTGAGACAACAAAAGAAGCTGCTGCAAAAGAGACAATGGCTTATGGGATCTTAAGTGCGCATAATACTTCCGGTAATATGCAGCAGCTTCAGATCAAATTTGACAAGCTGACTTCGCACGACATTACCTTTGTCGGAATCATCCAGACTGCAAGAGCATCCGGACTGGAGAAATTCCCGATTCCTTATGTTCTGACCAACTGCCATAACTCTCTGTGTGCAGTCGGCGGTACGATCAATGAAGATGACCACATGTTTGGACTGACCTGTGCGAAGAAGTACGGCGGTGTCTATGTTCCGCCTCATCAGGCCGTTATCCACCAGTTTGCCCGTGAAATGCTCGCAGGCGGCGGCAAGATGATCCTTGGTTCTGACAGCCACACCCGTTATGGTGCACTCGGTACCATGGCAATGGGAGAGGGCGGACCGGAACTTGTAAAACAGCTTCTGAATAAGACTTATGATATCAAGATGCCGGGTGTTGTCGGAATCTATCTGGACGGCGAACCGGTGAAAGGTGTCGGACCGCAGGACGTTGCCCTTGCGATCATCGGCGCAACCTTCGGCAATGGCTATGTCAATAACAAGGTCATGGAATTTGTCGGACCTGGCGTTGGCAAATTAAGTGCAGACTTCCGTATCGGAATCGATGTTATGACGACAGAGACAACCTGCCTTTCTTCTATCTGGAGAACCGATGACAAGATCAAAGAGTTCTACGATATCCACGGAAGAAGTGATGACTTCAGGGAACTGGAGCCTGGCGCAGTCGCTTACTATGACGGTCTTGTATACGTCAATTTGAGTGAGATCAAGCCTATGATCGCCATGCCGTTCCATCCGTCCAATGTCTACACCATCGAGGATGTCAATGCCAACCTTGCAGATGTTCTCCACGATGTAGAGCAGCGCGCGCTGGTAAGCCTGGACGGTGCTGTGGATTACTCTCTTCAGGACAAGATCGTAAATGGTAAGCTTTATGTCGATCAGGGTATCATCGCAGGCTGTGCCGGCGGCGGTTTTGAAAATATCTGTGCTGCCGCAGACATCATCCGTGGCAAATACATCGGATCAGATGAATTTACCTTCAGTGTTTACCCGGCAAGTACACCGATCTACTTGGAGCTTGTGAAAAATGGTGCGGTTGCTGACCTGATGGAAGCCGGTACGATCGTGAAGACTGCCTTCTGCGGACCGTGCTTCGGTGCAGGCGATACCCCGGCAAACAATGCATTTTCCATCCGTCACTCTACCCGTAACTTCCCGAACCGTGAAGGAAGCAAGCTGCAGAGTGGACAGATCGCATCTGTTGCCCTTATGGATGCACGTTCCATTGCCGCAACTGCTGCAAATAAAGGTTTCCTTACTCCGGCAACAGATTTTGATATTGAATACAAGAACCCGACCTACCACTTTGATTCCAGAATTTACGCCAACCGTGTATTTGACAGCCACGGCGTTGCTGATCCTTCGGTTGAGATCAAATTCGGACCGAACATCAAAGACTGGCCGGCAATGAGCGCTCTTCCTGAGAATCTGATCCTGAAGGTCGTATCTGAGATCCACGATCCGGTTACAACGACAGACGAACTGATCCCGTCCGGCGAGACTTCTTCTTATCGTTCCAACCCACTTGGACTTGCTGAATTTGCACTTTCCAGAAAGGATCCTGCCTATGTAGGACGCGCGAAAGAGGTCCAGAAAGCCCAGAAAGCGATTGAAGCAGGTACTTGTCCACTGGATGTACTGGATGAATTAAAACCGGTGATGGCAGCAATCCAGAAGTCTTATCCGGAAGTCGGCAAAGGAAATATCGGTGTCGGAAGTACCATTTTCGCAGTCAAACCTGGTGATGGTTCTGCCCGTGAGCAGGCTGCTTCCTGCCAGAAGGTCCTCGGCGGCTGGGCGAATATCGCGAATGAGTACGCAACCAAACGTTACCGCTCGAACCTGATCAACTGGGGCATGCTTCCGTTTATTACCGAAGAGGAACACACAAAGCTTTCTTTCAGGAACGGTGACTATCTCTTCGTGCCGGATATCCGCAAAGCAGTAGAAGACAAAGCTTCCACGATCAAGGCTTATGTCGTAGGCGATGATCTGAAAGAGATCGATCTGAAACTCGGTGATCTGACGGATGCAGAACGTGAGATCATCCTCAAAGGATGTCTGATCAACTATTACAGAGGTTAATTTTTCTCAGACAATGATATGATTTAAAAGGGACGGAAATTTTTCTGTCCCTTTTTGCAACACTTCCGACTTTTTTATACTCTTATATACAAAGAACCTGTTATGAGAGGAGGGACCTTATGATCGATGCAATTGCATTTAAAGAATTATATAAGACGGTTTATCAGGATCTGTATCGTTTTGCGCTCTGCATGATGCATCATCCGCAGGATGCAGAAGACGCCGTCAGTGAAGCCGTTCTTTCCGCCTATGAGAACATACATAAATTACGCAAAGAAGAAGCATTCCGTTCCTGGATCTTTCAGATTCTGGCAAATGTGTGCCGCCGGAAGTTAAAGAGCCGTGAACGGACCGAGACCGAGCTGAAAGAAGATCATGCTTCTGCCACATACTGTGACGGACTCCGCACAGATGTGGAACGTGCTTTTCTTATTCTCGATGAAGACGATCAGCTGATCATCGGCTTATCCGTCTATGGCGGTTACAACAGTAAAGAAATTGGAAAAATGCTAAAAATGAACCCGAATACAGTCCGCTCCCGCAGAAAGCGTGCCCTCGAAAAGATGAGCTGGCTTCTGAAAGAGTAGGATAAAAGAGTAATAGGAGGTGTTTCATATGACAGATCACGAAAAAGAAATACTGGATAAAATAAAACAATCTACGGAAAAAACTCCTGTTCCGGAAAGCCTTGCGCCGGATCAGATTATGAAAATGCTGGAAGATCCTAACAGCACTCAGGCTTCCGGACATATCCCGAAAAAGCATGGATTTTCCCGCGGCCAATGGATGCGCGGAGGACTTATCGCTGCCGCACTGGTACTGGTTGTCGGCATTGGCGCCCACATCCGCCAGCAGAATCTTTCTTCAGACTCAGCCACTTCTTCCACAAAAGGCAGTTCTTCAATCGGTACATCCTCCGGTAAGCTTGCCTCTTCCGATACTTTAGAGACGGCAACCGATTATGATGAAGTCTACACATATCTACAATCTTATCAGAATGAGTTGGATTCTTCATCTGTTACCGGTTCAACCGACAGCGGAATTGTCATGTATTCAAATGAAACAGCCGACAGTGGTGCACGCACCGATAGTTCCAGCTCCTCTTCGGATTCTGCAACAGCCTCTGCACGTGCTGTGGATACTTCATTTTCCGATACCAACGTCCGCACAGAGGGTGTCGGTGAAGCAGACATTGTAAAAACGGATGGAAATTATCTTTATACACTGAAAGCAAACTCACAGGAGATTTCCATTGTAGATATCCGGTCTGATCAGATGAAGGTTGTTTCCGGCATTTCGCTGAATGAGAATTTTCAGACATCCGAATTTTACCTGAGTGACCAGAAGCTTTTTGTCCTTGGCAACATGCAGAACACGCAGGTTGATTCTGACAGTAAAACCTTGTACCGCGGCAGCTGTACCCGTATCCAGACTTATGATCTGGCAGATATCAACAATCCGAAATCCATCGGAACCGTGGATCAGAGTGGTTACTACCGCACTTCACGTTTTAAAGACGGATACCTGTATGTATTCAGTGACTATTATATTTACGATACGATCACCAAAAAAGATTATCCTTCCTATGTTCCGCTTGTTGGTGACAATCTTCTGAAGCAGTCGGATATCTATCTCCCGACGAACCATGCAGCAGACCAGTACCTTGTTGTCAGCTCCGTTTCCGCTTCCAGTCCGGATAAGGCAGCAGACCAGAAAGCAGTCATGTCTGAGAATGGCGAAGTCTATGTGAGTGAGAACAACATTTATATTTACGAATATACAAACAGCAGTATCCTCGCAGATAATCTTGCGGCAAAGAATCAGACGATCCTCCGCAAGCTGTCTTACAATAAAGGAAAACTTTCCGGCTCTGCACAGGGCAAAGTAAAAGGATATCTGAACGATTCCTTCAGCATTGATGAGTATGACAATACGTTGCGGCTGGTGACAACGGTTACGCATAATGTCGGAAGCTCTTCACAGTCCAATTCAGTCTATGTGCTGGATGCAGATTTGAAAACAATCGGTAAGATCGAGGATCTTGCCAAAAATGAACAGGTCTATTCCGCAAGATTTTTGGGCGATACCGGTTACTTTGTAACTTATGAACAGACAGATCCTTTATTCTCCGTAGACTTTTCCGATCCGGAGAATCCGAAGATCCTTGGCAAGCTGAAAATTCCCGGCTTTTCGGAATACCTGCATTTTTACAGTGATAACCTGCTTCTTGGCATCGGTATGGATACCGATGAAAATGGCATTACAAACGGGGTAAAGGTCTCTATGTTTGATATCAGTGATCCTTCGGATGTGAAGGAAGTCAGCAAGTACACACTGGATCAGTACTATTACTCGGATGTCTTTTCTGACTACCGTGCAGCACTGGTTGATCCGGAAAAGAATCTGATCGGCTTTCCGCTTTCCGGATCTACCAACCAGTATGTGATCCTTTCTTACGATAAAGATCAGGGCTTCCAGGTACAGATGCAGGAGGAAATCAACGGTAATTCTTATCTTGGAACCCGCGGTGTGTATGCAAACGAAAAGTTCTATGTGATCAATGGAAATGCAATTGAAGCATACCGGATGGGAGACTATGTGAAGATGGATGATCTGCTGCTATAGTGCAGCTTTGCAGAAGGAGCTGCCGCTCCGCATACTTTGTACACCATTCCACATCATTGTATACACCAAAATCGTATATAATCGAGTAGGCTGACTCCTACTCGATTCTTATACTTTGTACATCATCTCGCTTAACAGCTCGATGATGTACATTCGCCAAATGCAGATCCTTGTGCAAGCACAAATCTGCACTTGGCTCATCGTATACACAAAAACAGGTGCCCACTGGGATATATCACTAAGATATACTTACGTGGACACCTGTTTTATATTTTCATTTACCTGTTATTCCACACCGTTAAAGCAGTAGGTACATACCTGGCATGCATCAATCCCGATTGATTTGATCAGATCATCCAGTCTGTGATAACGAAGTGAAGTGAAATTCTGTCTCTTGCGGATTTCCTCCAGCATTGCTGCATACCGGTCACTGTTCGGATCCGCATATTCACCCAGTACATTGACATCATTGTCACCTTCCCACTCACGGATGATCCTTCTTGTGATCAGATCCAGATCTGATTTGGAACGGGAGAAGTTCAAATATTTGCATCCGTACAAAAGCGGTGGACATGCCGGGCGGACATGCACTTCTTTTGCGCCACTCTGATACAGGAACTCTGTCGTCTCACGGAGCTGTGTGCCACGCACGATAGAATCATCGATCAGCAGCAGGCTCCTGTCTTCGATCAGACTATGTACCGGGATCAGTTTCATTCTGGCGATCAGATTACGCTGACTCTGTGTTGTCGGCATGAAGGATCTTGGCCAGGTCGGAGTATATTTGATAAATGGTCTTGCATACGGAATACCTGATTCATTTGCATAGCCTATCGCATGGGCAATACCCGAATCCGGAACTCCTGCAACAATATCCACGTCGATCGAATGGTCATCTCTCTGTGCTAAAAGCTTTCCACAGTTGTAACGCATCTCTTCTACACCAACCCCTTCATAAGAAGAAGTAGGATATCCATAGTATACCCACAGGAATGAACAGATTCTCATCTTTTCACATGCAGGACTTACAGTCTCCACAGATTCCGGTGTCACGTAGACGATTTCCCCAGGTCCCAGCTCTTTGTAATCTGTGTATCCAAGGTTGATATATGCAAAGCTTTCAAAGGAAACGCAGTATGCATTCTCTTTCTTTCCAATCACAACCGGTGTACGTCCGAGAAGGTCTCTGGCTGCATAAATTCCATTCTCTGTCAGAAGCAGAAGCGTCATCGAGCCTTCAACTACTGACTGCACATAACGGATTCCCTCAACAAACGAATCCTTTTTACAGATCAATGCCGCAACCAGCTCTGTAGAATTGATCTGTCCATTGGTCATAGACTGAAAATGTGTATGTCCATTTTCATAAAGATTCCGGATCAGCTGATCCGCATTATTGATCTTACCTACTGTCGTAATTCCAAAGCACCCCATATGCGACTGGATCAGAATTGGCTGTGGATCATAATCTGAAATACATCCAATTCCAATATTTCCATTCATTGTATCAACATCTTTTTCAAATTTTGTACGGAACGGCGAATTTTCAATATTATGAATCGCTCTCTTCCAGCCATCACTTCCGTAAGTAGCCATACCTCCGCGGCGGGTTCCAAGATGCGAATGATAATCTGTTCCATAAAAAAGATCCAGATTACATGCTTCTTTTGATGCAACGCCAAAAAATCCTCCCATATCTATAGGTCTCCTTTCTTTATCCCAATGCCATAGCCTGTATTTTTCA
>ENA-UOJP01000912-UOJP01000912.1-human-gut-metagenome-genome-assembly--contig:-C102-NODE-912-length-43682-cov-135.336787_pt1 | contig 43682 bp, 58 predicted proteins | sample MGYA00242353_ERZ723900 | MGnify/ENA metagenome assembly ERZ723900
ACCTAATCACTTGCCAAAGTGATTATTATCAAGCCCCTATTATGGGCGCACCGAACGAAGTAAAAACAGCCATCAATGAAAATGAAATCAGAGAAGAAAACGACCACCGACAATAAGGCATTCCGCCAAAACGGCAATGACCTTTTTGAGAAAATGACGGCATACATGCCGCGATACTATTTCCCGACTGCGTTGGGGAAAGATGCTCTTCACGAATTTACCGATAAGGAGTTTCTCCGCATCAGGGATATCATCTGTCGTAAGTACCACTTAGCCGGGACGAGAAACATCGAAGAAAATGCAGGAGTATCTCCGTTCGAACTTGTCCGGGAACTCTTCGAACAGGAAGTGCACAGGCGTATCCGTAAGGATTACACGCTGCTCAGTGTCATCTCCGTCAGGGAATCGCTTATAGAGAAGATCCGCCGCGCCGTGGAAAAGGAGGACAACATCATCGGCACGTTCTACCAGAATCGCGGCGCACATTTCAGGGACGCGGAATTTCCGGAGTATGACACCTCCCCGATCGTGGTGATCCACAATTCCGGGTTTTACGGTTACGGCGGCTATGAAAGTGCTACCGTCTACGAACTCTTCATCGACAGGACCGCCAGGCTGCTCTGCACGCTCAACGGTGAAGCCGGCGAGGACTTTGACGAACCCGTCGGGCATGTACAAATCGAAGGGCTGTTCGAGATTGTCCACTGGCTCGAAGAGTACGGTTTTATCTCGGACGATGACGATGGGATTACCGTATGCGACGAGTGCGGTTCGACCGATATCCAGATGCAGGCATGGGTAGACCCCAACACCCGTATATTCATCGGTGCCACGGGCATCGACCGCGACGACAACTGGTGCGAGGAATGTGAAGAACTCCTTCCGTTCTGCTCCCGGAAGGAGTTCAAGGAACGTATGCAGAACTGGTGGGAAGGACTGGCCCCCTCGGAAATGGAGCGTATCGCAGGACTTCCTCAGTCCCAAACCTCCTCCGCGAACCGTTCTCGGAAGGTTGCGGAGACCTGCAATAAATGGTGGAACGGGAAAAGCTACGATGAGAAAAGACTAATCTGGAAAGAACATAATAACAACGAGTAACCATGTTATATAACCTGCTTAAAGATATTCGCCGGCAACTGGGTGCAAAAGCACCCCTGACCGCGGAAGAACAGAGCCTGCTTGAGCGGATAAGCCATGCTGTTCCGCATATCCGCAGGGACGGAGATGCAGAGCAGTTGCAGCCCGGCGAGGTACTGGTACGCATCTGCCCGGACACCGGACGCCCGGTGCTGGTGTGCCACGACGGTAACGGTCAGTGTGCATGCCTGCACAACGGAACTGTCGAGGAGGACGCCACGGACGTGAGGCTGTGGCTTTCATCCCTCGGCAGGGAGTGCAACGGCAACCGCAAACTGTTGGAAGCGGTTGTGGACCTCGCCTACAATGCCGGGGCGGACAAGCTCTGGGACGAAAGGGATTCCCGTGCCGTGGTATCGGAAATCATCCGCTGGGCAGGGGAATTCGAGACAGCGCATGCCGGCACGGACTGGAACGAGGAAGATTACCTCCTTGCCATCGACAGGTTCTACCAAGAAAAGATATCTGATTTATAACCCCAAAAAGTAAAATATGATACAAACACTTTTAGATGACATCAAGGCATATTTCGATGCCAAGGAAAGACTTACGGAGCAGGAGCGGCAATTACAACAACGCTTGTCCGGGGGATATTTCCCGATCACGTCCGTACACCGCGACGACCTGCAAGGCGTCGGGTTCGACGTGGAGAAGATTTCCGACGACGACATGAAGCGACTGGCCCGTAAAATGGCCGACGACTATTGCGAGCAGCTGTTCTGGAGCAGCATGGAGATCATCGCCGGGGACATTCTGGGATTCCCGAAAGTGGAAACGAAGGACGTCACCTGCCCGGAATGCGGTTCAGAGCGGGTCCGCTACGACCTCCACGAAAGCCGCTTCCACTGCGAGGCATGTTCCCGGGCATGGGATGACAAGTTGTACGTGCTGGTGGAGTTCCCCGAAGACACCGCCTCTTTCGAGGAGGAGGGAATCGGCTACCCGGCATGGAACAGCGAGGACAACGGAGCACGTTATGTGCCTGAATACGATTATATTCGTCATTTTCGGAAAACCCCTGCCGAAAACTCCTATTATAAGCCTTTGCGTTGGCCTGAGTCCCAACTATACCTTTCCCCGAATAAACCGAAGGAAGCAATCGATGCGCTGAGTGAACCGATCAACGATGAAAAAGGTATTGCGGATTTCGGCGAGCAGGCTGTCTGGGTACCGCTCTGCATTGCACAATAGCAAGGAGGACGAATAAGATGGGAACAGTCGATATATATACGGAGACAGGTGATTTCGTCACTTGCTCCGATTGCGGCAAGGTGATGCTCCTGCCGCATGGCGCGGATAAATGTCCCGCCTGCCGGTCGGAGGGCAACCTTTCATGGACGGACGCTACGTTGCAGGAGGCTGATATCGACGGGTTGCTCGAACGGCATTATAATCTGCACCAGAAGAGCGACCTGAATCCGGAGAATTACCTTTCGCTTTCCGTACTGGCGACCGAATACATCCCGTATCTGGTCGGGAAATCCCAGACCGCCCGGGAGACTCTCGCCCTGCTGCTGGACATCAGCGCTCTTTTCGAGAAATACTGGCGGGACACAAGATGTTTCCAGTCAGAAAACATCTACACGCCGGCTATCGATGCACTGCTCGATAAGCTCGACGGGAAACTGAAAGAGGGCGATGCGATTCCGATAGAATATCAGGATTGCCGCTCACTTGCCGAGTTCTTCCGGGCGGTTGCCGACGATCGTCCGGCAAAGGAAGAGGTGTTGTTTTCTTCGGATAATGAGGGAAACTACTATTTCAACGGCCGCAAAATCAAGGTAGAACATACTCATGAGTATGCCTATCGTCTATTAAAGACAAAAATTGAGACCGACAGCCGCCGTCCGGTAGATTTTTATTTCAGCTACCTGGCTCGTTTCGGGCCATATGGTACATGTGGCAATCCCTTCTATCCGAGTATCACGGACTATATATGCAGGCGTTACCTGCCTGAAACCACAAAATGAGAATTTTCGAAAGGCGATGGACGGCAGTTCACCGCCTTTCTCATTGCATAACCCTTTAATATCAATCATTATGGCAGCAGCATTAGCAACAACGACTGTCCCTGTGCAGTTCGATTTCCAGAACAACAATGTTGAGGTGATGACGCTCGACACGCTCCGCCGCACGCATAAGGAGAATGACATCTTCGGCAAGCCCGTCAAGGGAATCTATCATTATGAAGTAATAGAACGCATGGCCGGTATCTGCAAGAAGTACAACCTGAACTACGAGGTGGAGGAGATTTTCGCCGCCCAGAACAAAAACAAGGCGCAGCCGGGCGTGGTTGTCCTGCCGCAGGTGGAGCAGGAGTTCGGGGCATTGGCTGTCGAGGCCCATATCCTGCGACGGGTGTACACGACGATCCGTATCAAAAACTGGGAGACCGACGAGCTGACCACCACGCTGGTCGTGGCTTTCCATCAGGACGGCATACAGGCCGCGATAGGACCGTGCGTTAAAGTGTGCCACAACCAGTGTATCCTCTCTCCCGAGCGCAGCGTGTCGAACTATGGCAAGGAGAAAGTCTCCACCGAGGAGCTCTTCGGCCGTGTGGACGAGTGGCTGTCGAACTTCGAGGTGCAGATGAACGAGGATCGGGAGCGTATCCGCCGCCTGAAAGCGAAGGTAATCACCCCTGTGGAGATGTACGCTTACATCGGTCTGCTGACGGCGCTGCGCGTCTCGCATGACAGCTCCGACAAGCGTCTCTCCTCCCAGGTGGAGACCTATCCGCTCAACCAGTCCCAGATATCGGTCTTCACCGAGGACCTGCTCAAACTCGCGGGGGAGAAACAGACGCTCACCGCATGGGACATCTACAACGTGGCGACGGAACTCTACAAACCCGGCAAGACCGACCTCCCGGCGATGATCCCCCAGAATGGGGCATTGGCCGAGGTGTTGCTTTCCGACAAACTCAATTAACGATCCACGGCCATGGCAGAAAGAACATACAAACGGGCGACGCTCGAAAAGCGTCTTGAACGGCTCGAGGAGAGTCTGCACAAAGAGAAAATGCGCCTGCACGGGGTTATCGACAACACGGGCTGGGGCGCGGGAATGCGGCGTACGAAATGTACGCCGTCTTTCCGACGGGAAGAGGAATTGAGAGAAAAAATCCAAAATGTCAAACAGCTTATCGCCAAGTGCACCCAATAGATTATGACACGTATCAAAGGACAACTGACAACGGCGGACTACCTGTCGATGGATGCTTTCCGGAAGCTGATCGATGCGCTGGAAGAAGACCGTGAATATCTGTGGGCTACCTACTGCTGGCTGTCGTTCTGCACGGCATTCCGCGCCTCGGACGTGCGTTCGCTGCGCTGGAAAGACGTGCTCAACCGCAGCCAGCTGGTGAAGATAGAGCAGAAAACCGGCAAGAGCCGCAGGGTGAAATTCAACCGATGCGTGCGGGAGAAGATCCGCAATCTGTACGAGTTGCAGGGGTGTCCGGATATGAACCGGCTGATTTTCATGAACCCGAAGACGGGCAATCCGTATTCATTGGAACACATCAACCGCCTGCTCAAAGTGTGGCGCGTCAAATACCGGATTCCCGTCCAAGCCTTCTCCACCCATAGCTTCCGCAAGACTTTCGGGCGCTACGTTTACGAAACGAAGAATCGCAATGCCGAAGGACTGGTCCTGCTCAATGAGATATTCCGTCACTCCAAATTAGAGACGACACGCCGCTATATCGGACTGGCTCAGGAGGATATCGACAAGGTGTTTGGCTCCATCCATCTCTGACAACATTTTCAACAATGTCCGGAAACCGCTGTTCGGGTTCCGGGCTATACTTAATTTACAATACATCAAATGGAAACCGTAAATAATGGATAAACCAATATATATCGACACATATTTCCGCATCGAATCCGGTTATGACGGAGGTCGCATGTCGGAAGAGAAAGCCGGAGCATTCTTCGCCGAGGTGAAGCGCCTTTTCACGGAACAAGGGTTCGGCGTCAAGGAGGGTAAATACAAAAACGACTGTCCCGAAGTGTATCTCGGCAAGACATGCCTGTACTGTCACCCGCAAGAACTCTCCGGTCCCGTAAAAAAAGAGCACATCGGACGCATCGAGAAGATTCTGGCGCAAGGAACAACCTTCCGATATCTGCGGACCGACACCTACGACGATATCCTCGACCTGACGGAGAAGGAAGAACTGACGTATTACCACGAGGTACATGATATGACCATCGGGGATGTCTTTTGCGAAGCCTTCCGCACCAAACGGCGGAACCTGTACAAGAACCGTGAACAGGTGCTGGAGGTGCTTGTCGAAAAAATCCGGGTCAAGACGCTCCGCGAAAAATACGGTTCCACGAACTCGTCTCCGGCATGGCGTTATACCCGTGAGGTCTACAAAAAGATGCTGGCAGAAGGACGGCTTGTGGAAGGCAGCAAGCAGACCGCTTCCGGAAAGCTGATGCTTTGCCGTACGGCAACCGAACGGGAGTTGAAAACCAGTAAACAAAAAGACGATGGAACAAAAGGCGCAGAATAACAATAAGGTCAGTATCAAGGACGGGCGGAATCAGGAGGTCAATACCCTTGTGATTACCGAGGATTACGATGAAGTGGTCGAAGTGACCACTTCCCCCGACATCAATCCGCTGACCTTCAAACGAAGAGTACGGTGTCTGATGATTTCGGGAATGACCCGGGCTCAAGCGGAACATTATGCCATAACCCGTCCCATGCAGCTCTCGCTCTTCTATGACATCGGCAGGGGAGCCTTTGCCGTAGATTCCGAGGCGGTGGATAACACGCTTATTTACAATCCCTATACTGGTGAAAAGATTCCGGAAGAGTCAGAAAACGAAGAACAGCAAGACATAAAAAGACAATGAGCATACAAATCGGAAAACTGTTGCCGGACGGCAGAGTCCGGCATATCAAAGCGCTCCATGAAACGCTTTCGAAAGAACTTGTGGGGAAACTCCGGATGTTCTATCCTAATGACAAACGGGTGGATGCCCTGCTGTCGCTGGGCGACATGCTGGCACTGGGACCTTCACCCTATGGAAAATGGACAGGATACGGCGATGCCGTCCACTGCTACTCGAGAATCCGCGACGGGCGGGAGGCACCCCAGCAATTCGTATCACGCATCGCGGGCAACACGGACATTTTCAGCCGCATGGAGGACACGTGCCTCCTGTTCGATAACGGTAAATGGTACGTCATGGACAAGGGCGAACGACGTGAACTGCCGCCACTTATCGGGGACACGCCCTCCCATGACAGCATGAAGCCGATAACCGTTTATGTAAACAACCGTGCCAGACTCGAGAAGATCGAAACGCCGCATTGGCAGGGGCTTCAGGCGCTTGCCGAACGGGAATCCCGGATACTCTATGTCTATCGCGGCGCCGTCTTGTGAGAATCGTACGATCATCCAAACTTAAAAAGAAACTGTATGCTACACAATAACATCGTATCGGCCATAGAATGGCTGCCGGAGCACCTGTTCACGGAAGAGATCGTGGAGGCAGCCGTCGAGAGTAAGGATATAGAGGTGCTGAGCCATATTCCGGGACGCTTCCTCACGCCCGAACGTATAGAACGCATCATCGCGGGCAGTACGGACAGCTGGCACAGCTTCGAGCTGCGCAATATTCCGGAGGTGTGCCGCTCGGAGGCTGTCTGCGACTACGCCATGCGCAAAAACCCGAAGAACATCACTGCCGTTCCCGAGTCAATGATCACCCGAGGAATGGCGGAGGCGGTCATACGAAACGGACGCGGCGATTTCGACATCCTCGCCTTCATACCCGAACGCCTCTGGGATGCGCAGCTGGCATACTCGGCTTTGCGCAACTATATCTACGACCCGTATTACACGGACAACAGGTCCGACGCCATCATGAAGACGGAACTTATCCTCGGATATGTCCCCGCCGGGGTAAAGACCCGGGAGTTCTATTACGGAATGCTCGACGAGATGAAGATACAGACCGCGGTTACCGATGCCGTCGCGCCATCCCGCTTCAAGACCCGGACATACTACCGCAAGATGGCGGAGCATGACCTCTCGCTCATCCCTGCCGATCTGTATTCCTATGAGATTCTCCGTGCGGCCGTCTGCTCAGCGGATGACAAGAACTTCATCACCGATCCCCAGATCTTCCAGCCGTTGTCGGTATATCTGGACGAAATGCTGGCAGACCGGCTGATGCAGAAGCACCCCTACATGTTCCGGGATCTGCCGAAACGATTCAAGACCCCGAAACGGCTTATCATCGCCATCGATAACAGCAAGCGGGAGACGACCTGCTATATCGACGGGGAGACCGAACGGCACCTGCTCACGGCGGAAGTATGCAAGGCATACGTCCGAAGGAACGGCAGTTGTCCCACATTTCCCAAGAAAGTGTGGACGCGGAAGTTCGTCGACTACTGCATGAAACACGGGACATCGTTCTGCTGGTACAGCCAGATGCCCAAAGAGTTCCAGACCTCCGCGAATACGCAGGCGGCATATGATTACAACCATTACCGCATTTGTGATTTCGCCAAGCGGTTCATTACCCCGCAAATGGCAAAGGAGTGCTATCGGGAGAAAAGCTATGCACGTGCCATTCCCAGACATTTTCTCACGGAGTTCTGCCGGCAGACAGGACTGCCCGAGAGGTTCTACGGAGGGGAGACCCCGATGCTGTCGCTGAAAAATGACCGTATAGACTATACCTACTGCAAGATCGGCAATACCTATCTGGCCTTTTACCTGAAAGAACAATACGAACCCTCCTCGGCACGCCTGATGATGACCCGGTCGGATTCAAAATACTGCACGCCGGAGAAGGTATTCGATGTGCCTGTCGGAACATTCCACCGCACATGGCTGGAAAAAATCGTGGCGGAGCATGACCCGCGTTTCGTCAAACCCAGCGTGGACAAGTCGCTGAAAGCCGTGCAGGCAATCTGCTATTACGGTGTCGAGAAGTTGAAAGACCTGAACCGTACGGAAATCTTCCGCAACACGTTTATGGACGAGACCATCGGCTACTGCGCCCGCCGCAGGGACCTGACCTATCACAGCGACAGCTGCGAGGCACTTATCGAGGGCTTGAAGTTCAAGATTCGGGGAATGGCTGTCCCCACGACTTTGGCGAAAGACATGACCCCTTATACGGCTGACATGCTACACCAAAAGTTCGGCTTCTGCTATGTCGGCATGACGGCATTCGCCACAGACTACGGGCTGGATATGGAGAAGGCTTACACCCCCGCACAGATGCGCCAGATCGTGCAGGAAAGGGGCGCCAAACCATCTTTAAGAAATTATCAACGGGAACTTAAACAAATACACATCATCTGACATGAAAAAGTATCGAATAGCCATAGAAGAAACGCTCCGCAAAGTCGTGGAGATTGAGGCGGAAACGCCGGGATTGGCGGTCTGCCAGGCGGAAGACGAGTACAATGCGCAGCGGCACGTGCTCACGGCCGATGATTTCATCGGTGCCGACATTGCACTCTCAACCGATGACGCCACAGTCCGGGATACTCTGGACAATGCGGATTTCGTCGGGTACGTGCAACACCGGTTCGAAGAATGCAGGGAGTCTATATCCATCGAGGACAAGATCCGGCTGGCGTTCGGCAGTTTCGACAACGCCCTGCATGAGTTCGGCGAATACCGTGAAGAGGCAGCCCGGAACCGTCCGCAGGTCTACCTGCTGTACCGGAGCGACGCATGGCACAGCCGCTCCTCGATGGAGCTTATAGCCCCGTTCTCCTCCCTCGAAAACATGATGGAGTATCTGCGACGCAAGAAAAAAGAGTTCCGCCTGACTGCTGACGACCTCACGGAGTTCGAGAACAACCGTCAGACACAGGGGCGTGACGAGAACTACCTGTACGAGTCGGATTATCTGGATGTGCTGCCGGAACAAGAACCCGAACTGCCGCCGAAAGACGACGCTTTCTACGACAAGGTTTTCACCTGCGGGCAATCCGAGCTGTCACGCCGGGATTTGGAATCCCTGCCGGAGCCGTTCGATACCTACCATGTTACGGACGAAGAGATGGAACAGATCGTCTTTGAAACGGAAATGGAGACCCGCGACCGGCTACGGCTCGGTAAAAGAAAGCCCATAGATTTTGACAATGACCGCCATAGTGAAATCTGGTGGGAAGAAATGGAAAAAGCAGTGGTAAGGCACGGCGTACCGTACTACGAGGACGAATAACGAAAATAGAACCTGTTCATCACATGCCATAATGATGACGGACCGTCGCGGCTACGGCTGCGGCGGTCTTTTTTTTATTCAAAACGAGGTGAATATTCTACCCCTTATATAAAACGATTACCTACTCTTAAAGAAAAGGATTTATGAAACAGACAAGACAGGATTTTTTCACCGTAAACGGGGAAGGAATCAAAATCATGACATTTGCGGAGTTCGCCCGGCATATCCTGCGTATGGAATGCGGGGAAAGTCTGGAACTGTATGCCGTTGTGAACCGGCAGACACTGGAATGCTCCCGGCCGCTCTCTGTCAGAAAAGAACAATGGAACGGTACGCCCTTTTACCTGCTCGGCGGGCACGGGCAGGAAGTCCGTACCATCAATTTTGCGGGTCGTCCGAAAGAGGAGTTTGAAACGACCTGCCATGATGCCCTGGACAGCTACGATGCCGTGGAAAGTATCGGGGCAGTCATGTCAAGACTGCGTGAATTATCTTCGGAAGAACTGCATAAGCGGATTACGGAAGAAATGAGGATCGGCTGTAAATACCTGCTGGTTTACCGCAGCGAGGAGGAGATGACGGCCGCACTCGACGGCAAGATATACACCATCAGCGATACGGACGGTAAATTCCTTTGCGACCTGTATCAGCCGGATTACCTCCATCTGGAAAACGAGGGCGATATTGTGGACACCGCATCCATTCCGGACATGCACTTCTATTCCGATTGGGCAATCGCCAACCCTTCGGTACGCGACAAGGTGCTCTCTTCCCGGATGGTGATTATATATACCTACGAAACGATAACGCTATGATAGAGACCGGCAAAAGGATAGAAACGTCGGAAGGTGTGTTCTATGAGCTGGAATACGGAGGGGAAGGAAACATCTACAAGAACGAGGATGCCTTTCTCAACCGCCCCGATGAAGTATGCTATATACCTGAATACGCGGCAGAAGACCACGAGGGGTGGCGCGTGCCGGAGAGCAGTAACGGCTGTTTCACGCATAACTCACTGCTCGCCCTGTGCAAGGGTAATGAAGAGGTGTGCCTGGACCTGTTTTACAGCCTTGAATGGACGTACCCGACCACCTTGCTGGAAGAATGGGACTCGAACGGCTATTTCGATGAGATCGAGGGCTGGTATGACAGTAACGATTAAATGGAACGGCATATCATGGACAGGAAATACAAAATCACATACTCGGGAAAAATCACGGGCAAGACCCCGAACTACATATTGAGCCTGCGGGCGCATCTGAAAGGCGTCTTCCCTGAAACGGAACGGTATGGTAAGGAAGAATTCGACCACTTGCTTCATTGCATCAGCTCGTTCATTGATGATTTTACCTTCAAGGTACGCAATTCCCGATACCGGGGAGACATCCTGAGAAGGACTATCAGTAACGACTGCCTGAAAGTGTTCAACCTGGGTGACGAGAAAGTGATACTGACCGTCTCCTTCACCCCACTGGAAACATGAAACCAATATTATGACAGATATGGATAAAATACAGAAAGACAATGCGGAGCCGGGCAAAGCCCCGGACAAAATGAGTGCCGACAAGCTGCATCTGTTCGCCACCAAATATGCCTTTATCGACGGACGGCTGCACGAGGCCGAGCAAGCCATGCTGAAATTCATGCTGGAGTTCCTGGCACGATATGGCCGCGTATCACTCGGCCTCACGGAAGAGGAGGAACTCGATGACAACAACTTCCCCGTCACGACAACCTTGTACGGGAAGCACGACACACCCCGTATCAAGCTTACCGATGTCTACCTGACGGGTGACGGGGAATATCTCCTTGCCGACGGAGTAGATGCGGAGACCGGGGAAAAACGGGACGGATTCTACATCTACAGCGAACAATATGCCGATATCTTCCAGTTTGTCGGCCACGCTTCGGAGATGAACTGACGAATGAGGAACAACCATAAAACGAAATATCAATGGACTGTATCAAAGATTTACAAGCCGCCATCCGCAACATTCTCGTGAACAACGGCCTTGCGGAACTCTGTCTGGGAGAGCCTGACGAACTGGACGATCCCACCTATATCATCTGGTATGACAGGCACTGTGAGCCTAACGAAGACCCGGTATTGAAGGTCTACCTTGAAGATGAGGGCATTGCCGTTGAGGTCGAAGCCCGCAGTTTCGGGAACACGATAACCGTCTACGATTATGACATAGACCGTATTGAATGGTGGAAAGGCATTCATGCCAATATTCTGGAAGTGCTGGGGCGTGACGGCAAGCGCCGGTGTCCGGCCTGTGGCAGGACGGTCAAGGAAAAGCAGCGGTATTGCAGTGCCGGATGCCGTGATTTCATGACTCCCGGACCGACCGTGGAGCAGATCGCGGAAAAAGCCAACCGAAATATCCGAGAACTGGCAGGATTGGCTGCCGGAAAGGACAAGGCATACCGGAAGCGGCTGATAGAGAAATACACCATCGGTCTGTCATAGTCCGGATTGTTATACCTAAAAGATGTAAATATGGCAACAAGAACTATTTATCTGACCGTACGTCTTGACATCGACAACCCGAAAGTCAATGAAATAACGGACGAAGATATTGACGATATCGTCAGTGAAGTGGACTATGAATTCAAAAACTGCGGAGATTATGCAATCGAGACGGAAATCTGCGGACGCAATGACGAGAGTGGTCTTTAGACGCTACTCCGACGGGCAAATCATCGCCCTCTTTCCCGATGTCCCGTGGAGTGGGAGGCGGAACGAGATTACTTCCTATATGCACCTTGGACAGCATGGCACGGCAGACTACCGTCATGTGGTCACCACGACCAAACCGGCGACGGAGAAAGAGTCTGCCGGGCTGCTGAACGAGTTGAGACAAGTTGGTTATAATAACATAAGAGTTATAAAACGGATAAAAATAGAGAAACTATGACGGAAGAAGACCAAAGAACAATACTCGACAACCACTACGCAGGTTGTCTTGACTTCTGGAAAAGACAGGGCAGGGATGAAATTACGGCCATGGGACTGGCTTTGAGTGAACTGGGGAAAGTCTCGACCAACCCCTTGTCCCCGCGTGGCGAACCACTCGCCCCGGCCATCATCGCCGAGGTATCGAGTAAATACCGCAAAAAGTTGGATGAGGCCGTGGCGGCGACGCTTGATACCGACGACGAAAACATCCGCCGCTGCGACCACTGTGGCAAGCCCATGAGAGAGGGGTATTACCTCGGCGGCGAGTACGCATGTTCCGATGAGTGCGCACTGGCTCTTTACCACGGAGACAAGGCGCAGATGGAAGAGGACCTGAGCCATGCCGAAGAAGAGGACGGCGAATGCTACTGGACCAAATGGGAATCCTTTTACTTTGATTAGCGTACCCCAAACAACAAGCAACAGGAAGAAAGTATGATGAAGAAGAACTATAATGTCAAAACCATTCTCGAATCCCTGAAAGAGGATGTCGAGAGCGGGAAAATATCCGTTCGGGAAGCCGCTGCCGAACTTCATAAGGCCGGCTGGACGAATTTCATCGACATCGATGCCACGAGGAAACTGTTGAAGCTCCCGCATAATAGTAGGAAACATTCAAAACGATAGAGGACATATGATAAAGATAACCATGATTTTCGGCGAAGATGCCGTGCGAAAGTACGAAGAGAACAACGAATTGCCTTCCGAAGAATGGCTGATGGACAACGGAGGTGTCGTAGACGAGAAAGAGTTCAAAACCGAGGCGGAGTACAACGCCTATGTCGCAGGACTGAATGACGGCGACGGCTGGACCGATTACCAGATCATACGTCATAATGACGAACCGGAAGAGACAGACACAAGACAGCCTCTCGACAAGCAGTTACGCGAACTCACGGATATGTTTGTCGCAGAACTGAGCTGCCTGCCTCTCAGACCCGACGGGTGGCTGCCGCATGTCGTCTATGTCGAAGAAGAAGGCGACTATCCGGTCTATACGATGTATAAACTGGAGGAAATCCGCAAGGACGGTTCATGCGTACTTTTCAATCCGAAAAGCGGCGAACGGTTCGACAACCGTCATTTGTACGAGATCAACATCGACTGGCTCGATACCGTATTGAGGTGGTATTACGAGTGCTGTTCCGTGCAGGGCATTGAACACGAACCATCATGCATACGAAAGACTCAAAAATTATAGCCATGCCCTTCAAAAGTGAGAAAATCATAATCTGCGGGACGCAATACGACCGCAGGCAGAAACTGACACCCGAACAGCGGGAGGAGATATTCCGCCGTTATCACACGAACCGCATTAGCCAGCGACAACTGGCCTGCGAATACGGTGTCAGCCGCCGACTGATCACCTTTATCGTAAACCCGGAGAATGAAGAGCGTAACAGGGAACTGCTGCGAAAGCGTAAGGCGGCGGGGCTATACAAGCCGGACAAGAAAAAGTGGGCAGCGACGATTCGGGAGCACCGCAGATACAAACAGCAACTTTACAGACAAGGACAAATAGAACTATGACACCGAGAGAACAGAACAACAACCTACGGGAATCGCTCATCGAGAGCATCAAGGCGGTCGTGTTATGCGGACCTCCTCAAGGCTGGCTGCCGGTACGAATTGCGACGATCGACACCACGGAAACAGCCTCGGAAGGCGAAAGAACCATACCTGACGCCGGTATGCTGAACGAAATCTTCGAGACAGGGGAATGCTCTGTGACAACAGACTGTCCGGCAGCGGAGGAACCGTACGGACTCTGTGAGATGACAACGGAATCGCTCATCACAATCTGGGAGCGATATGTCTCACAGGCAAAATCGCAGAACCTTTGGTATGACCATGCTGTCAGCTATTTGCAGGCAAAGACCCGATGCACAATGAACGAGGCTGCTGCATACGTGAAAGATGAGTGGAAAACGGATATGCTCTTTACGGAAAATCTCGAAGAGTTCAAACGTCGCGGCCGCAAACGAATACCGGCGGAAATAAAAATATTCGCATATCACATGAGCCGTCTTGACCGCAACGCGACAGATGCAGAAATCATCAGCGACTATGAAAATAACAGCGATACGGATTTCCCCACGAGGGCAATGACTCCGGCAGAATTTGCAGAACGTATCAACGACGAGGGGGTCGATGATTTGCACTACTGGGTACGCGCCATAGAAGTTCCGATCGTAAAGTAAACAGTGATTACGAGAATCCAGATATGAGAACGGAGAACGAATTATTCGCAGAAGATTTCGAAACGATGACCGTCAACGACGTGCCGGTATTGTTTACACCGATCAAAATCGACCGACGGTTGATTCCCGAAAACGTGTTCGCTTACGATATCCGCGAATCGGACGACGGCGACAGACTGGCTACAATCGAACCGGCTGTTCGGGTGAATCATGCCGGCACCATTCTCTCCCGTAAAGAATTCCTAATGGAAGACTGGGGCGGTGCGGAGATCGAAGACTATAATTTTGAAGGGGATGAAATGACCTTGGAAGAATGGCTTGAACAAAATCAATAAAATACAGACTATGGACATTCAAAAACTGACAGAAAATTACCGGAAACGCTTCGACGCGTTCTACGGGCAGGACGCCACGGAGAAATCCGGCAGGAAGAAAAAGAACACACGACCGGAACGCCCGAATTTCCTTGACGAAGTTATCCGCCCGGTGCTGGATGCGCTGGCAGACCTTATGCCCGAATACGGTTTCGCCAAGACCACGGACAAATATGCCATGTTCGGGGAATACTACCGCATCAAGGCCGGGATCGTCCTCATAGGCGGATTCTCCGTGGATGAGGATTTCGGGCTGGTTTTCACACCTCTGTTTCATGGGGCACCGTGCGGGGAAGAGCAGAAAATAACCGATTTGCAGCAGCTGGTAGAGGTGCTGCGGAAGGAGTTCGAGAGAAGGGAGGTAAAGGCGAGAACGTAGAATTGTGTGGATAAAACGGATTTTATGCCGTAAATGTCATATATTTGTTGTTATGAAAATCTGTATATGTCATTTCGGCTGAAATCCCCGATATTGAATCGGATAGAAATACGCCGGATGTTTGGCTTGTCGTACATAAACCCCATATATTCATGAAGAAAGAATCTCTAATCGAATGCGGTTACAAACAGATGAAAGGGAGGCATGGAACGGAAACCCTGATCTTCTTTCATGTAGGTGAATATTATGAGGCATACTATGACGATGCCCGAACAGTCACCCGGACAACCGGCGTGCCGCTATTCAATATCACTGCCATACGGATTCCTGCCGCAAGGATTCCCGAGGCGGATATGGAAGCATGTCGTAACCGGTTGCTGGATGCGGGATACGCAGTCTGTGTGTCCGATGTCCGGGGTGCATCCGGCCGCCACATGATAAAAGTCGATGAGTAATTTTTTCAAAAAAGCCGATGAACTCGTATTCATCGCTGCGGCGATAGGACCCTGGGCGTTTATCGTCGCCATTGTCATTATCGTCGGTCTGGTAAAATGGTGTCTGCCCGACAAGGCGGATCCGATGGATAACGACATAAACAAGTCTCGTGAAATCTTGGAGCATGTCATGGTGATGGACAGCACCTACAACGGATTCCGGGTGGTGTATGTCACCGAGAATGCCGTGACGGAAAAGCGATTCAGGGAGATACGCTCCCGGCAGCATATCCGTGAGGGGTTCGAACGCCTGAAGCGGGAGGCTCCTGAACATTTCGGCGGAAGTTTGAGAGATGTGGACATCTGTGAGTTTGCATTGTACGCCCGCAACTTCCACATCGATGACGATATCCGGATACACAACATTTTCATCGCCGGTCACAGGATGGAGGATTACGTGCAGCCGAACCCCAACCTGCCCGGGTGTGTCACGTCGATGAACTACGGCACCGAACAGGGTAACCAGTACCTCAATGACCAGGATATCAATGTCTATATACCCAACGGCGGACGGCGTTACCGATACTGGAAATGTCGTTATCTGCTGCAAGTATCTGATACAGACGAGCGTTTCAGCCATTTTACGGAGGAGGAAAGACTGTATTGAAAGCACTTTTTTCTCTGTATATATTACCTGTAAACGATTGAAAATTAACGATAAAACACTTTGCCGACACGCGTAATTGTCGTATATTTGCACTCAACGTAATTGAACGATTAAACCAGATTGTTAATTGAAACGTGATAGATTGAATATGAAGACAGCGTGATATGACATCAGAAAAATCGCAAATCAAGTTTGCGAAGTCGGAGCGTACGGGAGAACTCATCGGGTTCGTTTCGCGGCACTCCAAAACACGTCAATTGAAAGGAGTCAGGGAAGACTCGAGATTCGGCAAACAGATTTGTGTCCTTTCGGAAGACCTGAAAGGAACAATCGAGCCAAATGTTCTTTATTCGGTGGAGCTGAAGCCTATGCACAAGGCGAATGGATATGTGGTCGTTGCCGCCACACCGGTTCAGTTTCAGGCAAGAGTGGAGAGCATAATCGTTCCCAAAGCATTATACAAAGTTACGGTGACATTCGGCAACAAGACGGTCTATTTCGACCCCAAAGACGGTAAAAGCCCAATGAGCAAGACTATCGACGGGGTTTTAGACATCCTCAAAGAGCGCAGGGACATCCGCAATCTGGAAGGTGTTATCGAAGATTTTACTCGACAGGCACAAACTCTGGTACGCCGGTTCGAGATGGACGGGTTCATTTACACGGCGGGGAACAGACATTCGGGAGGGAAAGGATGAAACGGCCTTTGTCGGGTATCGCGACCGATGGAGCTCATTCCACGAGGGAGAGATCGACAAGCTTCCGGGCCGTCGATCTCTCTTCGGGGAAGGAGTTGTTCCGCGAAGAGATAGGCAATTGGACGAACAACATCGGTGAATTTCTCGGCATACTCGCGGCTGTCAAATACATTCTTGAACATTCCGATATTCCACGGATCATCTATTCCGACAGCATTACGGCTATCACATGGTATCTAAACCGCCGGACCGCTTCAACCCGCCATTGTCCGGCACTGCTGAAAGCGGAAATCTTTCTCAAGACCATGGAAGAGCGAATCAAGGATATCCGCATCGAACATTGGGACAACAAACTGTGGGGCGAAAATCCTGCGGATTTCGGAAACAAATAAGTAACAAGGTATGGCGAAACTGAAATCACAAGCGCAGAAATATGTAGAACTTAAGGAAGAGGATTATCTCAGGCTTATCGAGAACACCATCAAGATGGAAGCCTTGAAAATCGCGGGTATCGAAAAGATGCCCATTTACAAAGCAATGGAACATATCCTCGAACACGAACATATCGACCTGCTCATCAAGCCCGTTTCAAGAAAGTATTCTTGAATTTCTATGATGGACAATACTATACACCATAATTTTGCGTAAAGTATTGTCCATCGAATTTTGTGGACATATAGGTCTTTGAATTATTCAATCACTAATCAAATCTAAATAAAGCGAATCAGGTTCTTCGTAACATCTGTGCCGACTCGGATATCAAACAAAAATATTGATGGGAGCGGCTTGAAGTATATTATACTATTAACGACAAAGAAAAATGTTGGAAGAAATGAACTCCATTTTTTGACGCGTTTTACTGATTCAACAAATGTAATGCAAATAGCATTAACCAATATAAACTGATGATAATCAATACAATAAAAAGACAAGTTATGTACGGATACATAAAGTAGGTACATAACTTGCTTTTTCCTGTCTATAACCAAGAGGCTCAGGTGAAAGCCGAGAAATTGGTTGTCAGTGTTTTACATTCCAAATACTTTATATATTTTTGTACTCGCAATTAGTTGGTACTCAAGGTCTCCTATGTATGGCTACACCGACAAATTCGCAATCTTTCAAGAAATAGATACTGATTCTCAATTAGTTAATAAAAACACCCCAAATTCTTAAAGGGGAACGGGAATAGTTTGTATGAACGTTATCCATAAGATAGGAGTTATACTCTTCCTTCTCTGCCCGTACATCAGTCTGTACGGGCAAGAAGGAAGAGATACCCTCACGTTTCGGATAGTAAGCTACAATGTAGAAAACCTATTCGATTCCCGACATGACACACTAAAGAATGACTACGAGTTCCTGCCGGATGCCACCCGGCATTGGAACTACTCTAAATACAGAAAGAAACTGGATAATATAGCCCGCGTCATCATCGCCACCGGAGGATGGACGCCGCTTGCCCTTGTTGCCTTGTGTGAGGTGGAGAATGACAGTGTGATGCGCGACCTTACCCGCTACTCTGCCTTGCGCGAAGCAGACTACCGGTATGTGATGACACAATCTCCCGACAAACGCGGCATCGACGTAGCGCTGTTGTATCAACGTAATCTTTTCAAACTGCTTTCCTATCAGAGCCTCCCCGTAGACAAGCCCCGGAAGAATAGCCGTTCCACACGGGACATTCTTCACGTCAGCGGATTGTTGCTGAACCGGGATACGCTTGATGTACTGGTAGCTCACTTCCCATCCCGTTCGGGAGGGGCAAGAGAGTCTGAACCCTACCGGCTACTGGCTGCCCGAAAGGTGAAGCATGCCATAGACAGCCTATACACGATACGCCAACATCCGCAAATAGTCCTTTTAGGGGATTTCAACGATTATCCGGAGAATAAATCGGTAAAGGAGGTGTTGGAGGCAGCATCACCGTCAACATTGCAAGACTCTCTACATCCACAAAAACTTTACCATCTACTGGCAAGAAAAACCAAGACACGCAAGCACTTCGGCAGCTACAAGTATCAAGGAGAATGGGGACTGCTGGACCACATCATCGTATCGGGTACGCTGCTGCAAGAACACGCACCGCTATATACAGAGGAAGCGAAGGCAGACGTATTCTGCCTGCCCTTCCTACTGACAAGAGACAAGAAATACGGAGGGCAGCAACCCTTCCGCACCTACTACGGGATGAAGTATCAAGGAGGATACAGCGACCACTTGCCTGTATATGCGGAGTTCCGGTTGATATATTAGTCGGAATACTGATACAGTTTCAAGTCAAACTTCTGTACCATCACCAGCAAGTGGTCGAAGATGTCGGACTGAATGCGCTCGTACTCTTTCCATACCTTGTTGCGAGAGAAGAAATATACCTGGATGGGTACCCCATACGTCGTGGGTTCCTTCTGGCTGATAATCAAGTCCATCTCCTGGTTCACCACCGGCAGGCTGCACAAATAGCGTTCGATGTAGATACGATAGAGCTGCGCATTGGTTGGCACCTCTCCTTCTGCAGGCTGATAGTCGGCCATCAAGGGGACTTCCTTGCGGATATTATCCAGCATTTCCGGAGTGCAGAACTTCAAGGTAGTCATATCCAGAAAGATATTCTTGTTTACCCGTCGCCCGCCACTTTCCTGCATGCCGCGCCAGTTCTGGAAGGAGTTGTTCACCAGGGTATACGGCGGTACGGTCGAGATGGTTTCGTCCCAGTTGCGTATCTTGACCGTGTTCAGCGTAATCTCCTCTACAACTCCATTGGCAACGCCACCCGGCAGCGCTATCCAGTCCCCTATCCGCAACATGTCGTTAGCAGAGAGCTGCACGCCGGCTACAAACCCCAGAATGCTGTCCTTAAATACCAGCATCAGTACAGCCGCAGATGCGCCCAGACCGGCAAACAAGGTCATAGGAGACTTGCCTATCAGCACTGAAACCACTATGATGCCTCCGATAAAAAACAGTAGCACTTGCAATACCTGCACGAAGCCTTTCAGCGGACGGTTCTTCTGCTTGTCCTTCATGTTATAAACATCGAGCATCACCAGCAACAAGCCGTTGATAGTAAGCAGCACCGCCACAATGATATAGACAGCACACACCTTTTGTGAGAACTCAAGCATCTCCTTTCCACGCACAAAGGCCATGGGCAGCAGGTAGTAGATGAGGATTCCCGGCAGAATATGTATCAAATGGTGTATCACCCTGCGTTTCATCAGCAACGTATTCCACTGATGGGGAGAGCGCCGGGTATAATGCTTCATACCGCCAACGAAGATTGCCTGGCACAAATAGTCCAGCCCTATCGAAAGCCCCACCATCAGCAGTGCAATAATCGTCTCGTCAAACATATCGGCAAACTTCGGGTCTATCCCCCAACCTATCAGGACTTTATTCATCCATCCTCCTAAACTCATCATAAGCTCTCTTTTTTTTGAAGTGTCTTGTTTGTATAACAATCCAAAGATAAAGATGTTTTCAGAGAACGGCAAGCATATACCCTTTTTTCATCAACGACTCAATCCTCACGCTCGGGTCGTTTTTTAGCGACCGCCGCAGATAGGACATCTGTACATTCAAGGCAAGGGAGTTGGCATACGAGGCAGTGCCCCACACAGCATCCAGCAACGTATCGCGACTGACAGTCTTATTCACATTCAGCGCAAGCAAGCGAAGGATATCGGCTTGACGGGAAGTAATCAGCACCTTACTATTTCCCGTACGAATCTCGTTCGTACTGTAATTGAATACGGAATGGCCGAAAGCATACATCTCATCCTCCGCCACGCCGGACAACTGCGAAGTGAAACGCTCGCGGATACGCGCTGTCAGCTCTTCCGGATAGAAAGGTTTGGCAAGATAATCGTTCGCCTTCAGTTGGAATCCTTGCAGGCGGTCGGCCTTATCGCTACGGTCGGAAAGGAAAAAGATCAGGACGTGTTTATCCATCTCGCGGATGCGTTCAGCCACTTCAAAGCCATTGTAACCGGGCATATTGATATCGAGCAATACCAAATCAGGCTTTATGAGCGGAAATTGTTCCAGAGCAATTTTCCCGTTTCCGGCATAAGTCACTTCATAGCCTTCCTTCTCAAGAAAGCGCTTCAGCAGCATTGAATATTTCAAATCATCATCGGCAAAAAGTATTTTCAAGGCTTTCATATCATTGGTTATTTTAGAGTAAGGATTATGCGGGTTAGCACGGACTTATTGGGGAATATTAATTTCAATCATTGTTCCCTTGCCTGCCTGACTATTTAAAGAAATGCTTCCATGATGCGCCTCTACCAGCAACTTTACATAGCTCAACCCCAGACCAATGCCGGGCAACGAACGGTCGGGAAGATTACTGCCCCGATAGAACTTATCGAATACACGGTTCTGTTCGGAAACCGGAATGCCGATGCCATCATCAGACACCCGTATCGTCAATTGGTGATCCTGCAAAAGGCAATCTACAACAATATGCACAGACTTGCCCGAATACTTTACGGCGTTCTCTATCAAATTACTGATAATATTAGAAACATGCACCGGGTCTGCCGTTACCAGAGTCTCCGAACTGAAATGGGTTTCAATAGCAACATCCTTACCCTCAGGAACATGGTAAAGCCGGACAAGCTTTTCCAAACTCGTCTTTATATCAAATGTACGGACGGAAAGCTGCGTGTGTTCATCATCGGCACGCGTCATATCACGTAGTTTTGAAAGATAGGCCGACAAGTTATCCAGCTCGGACATGGAATCGTGAATCACTTCATCCATCGCTTTCTCATCTGTTCGCATAGACTTGTCATTGAGAAAGGCGATACACATTTTCAGAGCCTGGACGGGACGTTTCAGTTCATGTATCATAGTGTTTACAAAGCTTTTTCGCAGTTCGTCTATCCGCCGTTGCTTCAAGATGGTTTTTATCTGAAACAGCAGACAAAGCCCCAGCAGAAATATCAGACATGTACTGCCCACTAACTGCCAACCCATACGCACAAGTACCACATGAGGTGAAACCTTCACGGAAACAAGCACAAACTGGCGTTTCAGGGGATTATAAGGATACATTACTTCTATATATGGATTGAACAATGTACCTTGCCGTTTCAGTTCCGCATTCCACTGGTAAATGGAATCTTCGGAAACCACCAGATGCGTAGTAAACGTTTGTTCGTCCAAACGTATGGCAAGCAAGGAATCAAATTGCTGCAACGCAAAAGGCACATCCAACTCCAAACGATAAAGATTAATAATAGAGTTCAAATTAGGAGCATCTTTATCGGACATATTGATTTTGAATGAATCCTTCGCAATGAGCCGCTCTTCCGGCAAAAGGGTGTCTAACGCCAATGCCCATTTCCTACGCTTTGCCTCTCTCTCTTTATCATCTGTACTGGCAGAGTCCTGCTGCTCTATTTTGAGAGTTTCTATATTCTTTTGGCCCAAGCTCTCCAAGTCCCGCCCTTTCAGAACACCCAAAATTAATTCGTCGATAGTGGTCCGCTTTTCCAAATCAATGGATTTGCTCAGGTGATAGAAGAACATATTGGTATTGCTAAGCACCTTTTTGGGTTGGGGAGTACGGATAGAGTCATACTGTTGGGTGGTCTGCAAGATGCAATCATAAATACCATTGATTTGTTCATCATTCATATACTGATACTGATTACGCAACCAGTAGACCTGTCCGCAGGTAATAAGCAGTATCGATGCGATGGAGAATATCCAAACGATCTTAATCCGTTGTTCCATAATTGTTCTTTTTTAGTCTCACTTAGAAAGACTTTCATTTAGTACCGGCAAAGGTAGAAGTTAGCTTGCAAATATAGGTACGTGCGAGGCAGATATTATGCATTGAGTAATATTTCAGTAATAACTTTCAGCCTCTTCTGAAGCAAAATCCGCATAGTTTTGCAGTACAATAATCGCTGGAAGCAATATGTAAAACCTCTAAAAATGTAAAAACTATGAGTGCAAGAATTATTTTCCTCAATCTGTGTCTCGCCATATTGTTCGCATCACAAGCGAAGGCACAAATCATCGTTTCTGATGGAACGAAAATACAGAATGATACCATCGGTGAAGCACAAATCCTTGTGCAATATGAAACGCGCTGTATCAGTAATACGGAAAAGCCGGAAAATGTTACGGAAGAAACCATGATGCTGGAAGTCGGTAAAAATCTCTCTAAGTTCTACAGTTACACCAAGTATGTTTGCGACTCTGTACTGGCAGTAGACTTCGCCAATAAAGCCTCGCAGGAAACGATTAATGAACATCTGAAACAATACGGAACAAGCAAACTGAGCGAACGAACCTTCAGAGGTTATCCTGCCGGAAAAGTAACGACTCTCGATGAAGTGGCAGGCATATCCCGCCTGCGTTGCGAAGAAACGGATGAACGTCCGCAGTGGAAGATACTGGCAGAAAACGATAGTGTCCTCTCCTACCTTTGCAGCAAAGCCGAATGTCAATTAAAAGGCCGTACATGGACGGCATGGTTTACTGCAGAAATACCCATAAGCGAAGGTCCATGGAAGCTTTGCGGACTGCCCGGACTGATACTGAAAGCCGAAGACAGTGAAGGGCATTATTCATTCACTGCCACAGGTGTAGAGCAATGCCACACATATCGGCCGATACTTTTCGACGGAAAGAAGCACGAACCGATGAACCGCAAAGCATACAACAAAGTGCACGAACGTTATTATGCCGATCCGGTAGGATTTATCACCGGAAGCATGCCGAACGTCACCGTTAAGGTTAGTGATGAACACGGCAATGCAACCAAGAACCCGAAAAACGTTCCTTATAATCCACTGGAACGATAATATTTCTCCACACCCGTAAGCATTCGTGAAATCTATCGCATACTGAATGCATTTCAGTCGTATACTGAACCCTATTCAGTCGTATAGTGAATGCCATTCAGTCGTATAGTGAATGCCATTCAGTCGTATACTTAAACATCCTCTTTTTACGCATTGATAATCAATAAATTACGAAATCACCATAATCGTATAAAAATTTCAACAAACTTCAATTGCCAAACAATCAATTATTGCAGTGTATGAATAAAAAAACTATCATTCTATTTTTCCTGTTTCTCTTTAGTTTCTTGTCGCCTACCTACGCCCAGACGTTGAGCGGCAAGATAACAGATGCAGAAACCAATCAACCGCTGGAAGCTGTAATGATTAGTGTATTACGCGGAAACACAACGATAGACTATGCATTGACCGATGCCAAAGGACAATTTTCTTTGCCGTGGAAGCATAGCGGAATGCTACAACTCAATATTTCTTTGTTAGGCTATAAGAGAGAAATGCGGAATATCAATGCGGCAGGAATCCTGAATCTCAGCCTACAACCGGAAGCCATCGTATTAAAAGAAGTACAAATACGTCCCGGACGTATCAATACCCGAAAAGATACGGTGAGATATGACTTGGCACAGTTTGCTTCATCTAAAGATGTGCACATAAAGGATGTATTGAAGAAACTTCCGGGCGTGGATGTAGATGAAAACGGACAGGTTAAGTATAAAGGGAAAGCCATCGACCACTACTTTGTGGAAGGAATGGACGTGACAGGCGGACGTTATAACCAAATCAACAACAATCTGAACGCCAAAGCCGTAAAGAGTGCGGAAATCATGGAGAACTATCAGTCAGTAAAGGCCTTGAAAGGAAAAATCAATTCCGACGAAGTGGCATTAAACCTAAAACTCGATCCGAAAGCACGCGATCAATGGATAGCAAACGGTACTCTGGGAACCGGATGGAGTGACAACAACAAAATCCTGTGGGAAGGCAGACTGAATGCCCTTCAACTGGGTAAAGGAAAACAGAGTGTCTATAATTACAAGACGAATAACAATGGCAAGGACCTCAGCAACGAGCAAACCAAACTGACCGGAAATGGCCAGCAACAAGTTCCGCTTTCCGGTTTTCTCTCCCAGCCGGGCATCAGCGCACCATTAGACAAGAATCGCTTATTATTCAATGAAACCCACACCCTGAACGGCAACCGTATGTACAAATGGAATGATGACCGCAGCTTACGCCTGCAAGCCGGATATACTCATGAGCTAATCCAACAGCAACGGGGAAATACCCAAATCTATTATCAACCGACAGATACCATACAAATAGACGAAACCTACCATTATCGTCTGAGAAGTGACATCGCTAATCTGGAACTGCGTTATGAAGATAACAGCAGCCGGAATTATATATCCAACCGCTTCACCGTAGACGGAGAAATAAATCGCGGACGTTCGGAGGAACTGGGACAAACTCTGCAAACGTCACAGCTAAGTGCCGGAAACTACTTCAATCTTATCCGAAACCGGGAAAGCGGAACCTGGGAATTTCGTTCGACGACACAGTATGCTTACCAGCCTGCATCCTTACTACTCGAAGAAGGAAAAAGTAAATTCAACCAGCACAACTTCTACACAGATAACAGTGCCGCATATCTACGAAAGTATGATGGATTTACCCAACAATATAAGGCAGGAATACAAGGAGAACGGGCTACCCTGAAATATACTCCGACAAGACAGCCCAATGATTTCAATGCTTCGCATCTGTCATTGCATATTACCCCCTACTTCCAGCTGGAACGTGGAAAATGGCTGGCTACACTTTCGCTTCCTCTGAAAGCAGATCGGTATTTCTCACAACAGCGTTCGTTCCTGTTCTTCAATCCGTCCATGTATTTGCGCTATAAACTGGATTATCATTGGACGTTCTCCCTTTATGGCAGTCTGAAACGCTCGGCAGAAGACTTCTCCGACTTGTATCCGGGACTCTACCAAACTGATTACCGCACCTGGCGAGACGGCAACGGACTTTTCCCTACCAGCCTCACGCAAACCTACAATCTCTACGGAGAGTACAAAAACACTGTACAGGAATTTTTCATCACTGCCGCACTAACCTACAGCCGCAGCAACCGGAATACTCTTTTCGAACAGAGTGTTTCCGAAAATGCCATTGTCTACACTCGTCGTGAACTACCGAACCATAACGATAGCTGGAATCTCAGCAGTACTTTGTCCAAAGGTATATACGACTGGCATTTGAAAACCTCACTCACCCTACTACTCAGTCGCAGCAGTGGCGAACAGCTTACCCGCCTGGCTGACAGCGAGGGTAACCGGCAAAGTCTTCTGCAGACCTATCGTTATGATTATCTGAAAGCAGAGCCTAAAATAATCTGGTCTCCCGCAGATGTTTTTGAAGCGGAATATCATGCCACATTAGGCTATGGCGGCAGTAAGATAGGAAGTGATACCCGTCTCACCCCGTTACTGGACTTCGTACAACGGCTACATCTCACATTCAGTATCGGGCAGGTAGACCTACGGCTATCCGGCGAGCATTACCGGAATGACTTAGGAGGGGACGCACATCTCAACACCGTGTTCGCAGATGCATCCCTTATCTATAAAAGAAAAAAATGGAGATTGGAAGCAAGCCTCAACAACCTGTTCAACAAAAAAGAGTATGCTTACACAACGTATTCCACCACGCAAAGCTACACTTCACGACTAAATATACGTCCGAGGGAAGCAATGGTGACGATAAATCATCAGTTCTGAGCCTGCAATATCATCACCGTGGAATATATCAATATCCCAACTATCGTCAATCCGCCCACCAATATGGGAGCATAAATATGGGGGACTTTCTTCATGGTCTTATACCCGCTGACTTTCAGGAAAAGGCGATATACAATGTATGCGGCAATCAATCCAACCAATGTTCCCGCGATGAGATCGCCCGGATAATGCACTCCCAAGTAGACACGTGAATAGCAGGTCAGCAACGCCCATCCCATCATAAACACAGTGAGCCATCGTTTACGGAAAAGAAACCAGACAAAGAATGCCAGGCCAAAAGTATTGGCAGCATGACAGGAGGGGAATCCATAACGCCCTCCTCGATGTCCGTTTACGATATGCACCATGTCGGATATGGGATTTTCCAGATTGGCGGGACGAAGGCGTTCCACATACGGGCGTATCAATGTTGCCCCCGTCTGGTCGGCAATGGTAATTACGAGTGCCAGACCGACCATGCAGCACAAAGTCACTTTCCAATGGAAGTTGCGCAGCATCACATACCAAATGGCAGCATACATCGGCACCCAGACCCACTTACCGCTGTAGGCACTCATAAAGTAATCGAAAAAGGTGTTGTGCATCCCATTGATGAAAAGGAATATGTTTGTGTCTATATCTATCGCCCCTTGCAAGGCATCCATAAGTGCTGTCATACTTTATACTCTTATACTTTAATTATCTTCCTCTATCTTTTTGCTATATCGTCATACAATTTCTGCAGATAGGCTTTGCCCAACGGCAAGTTCTTTCCCTTTGCCGTGCCCTCATCCACTACCACAGCACCTGCCTGGCAATTGAATATCACCTGGTTGTCCGCTGTCACCATACCGAAAGCATCGGGTACGGTAAAGAACGCGAAATGAGGGGAAGCGGGATTAAGCATATCTTTACTGAAAACAAACTCTTCATGGGGCAGCGCCAATTGGGCCAGCAACGTGGCTGCAATGTCATGTTGCGAGCCATAGACGTCAATGCGCCTCGGCTCTCGGATGGCACCGCCCACCATCAACAGAGGTATCCGGTAGCGTTCTACCGACAAATTGTCGATATGTTCGGGATAAGCTCCCAAGTGGTCTGGAACAAACACAATCACCGTATTCTTCCACTGGGGGAGCTCACGGAACTGTCTTACAAAATCACCTGCACAACTATCCGTATAGGCAAAGGCGTTCAGCCGGTCATTCTCCAGACGACGGAAAGGTACTTCAAAAGGCTCGTGGCTGCTGGAGGTCTGCAAGACACGGAAATAAGGAGTTTTCTCTTCTGCAGTTCCTTCGGCAGCTTCGGTTTTCAAGTCTTCCAGCAGACGGTTGAATACGAGATGGTCGTGCGCCCCCCACTTACTTAAACGTTCCGTTACGGGAAAGTCCTGGTCGGAAACAATATCTTCAAAGCCCGATGACATCAGGTAGGAACGCATATTGGTAAAGTCGGCATCACCGCCATAATAATACTTGGTACCATAACCCGCCTTCCGCAAGCTGCCTGCAATGGCAGGAATGGACTGCGTTTTACGGGGATACTTCATAATACTAGTAGTGGGCTGGGCAGGATAGCCACTCAAGATAGCCACCAGTCCACGGTCCGTACGAAAACTGTTGGCGTAGAAGTTCGTAAAGAGCACCCCTTCCTTACTCAAGCTATCCAGATGGATGGCAATATTCGGCTCACCTCCCAAAGCTGTCATCAACCTAGAGGAAAAACTCTCAAGAATCACAAAGAGTACATCGGGACGCTGAGTATTGAATAAAGTATGCAGCGAATCGGCAGATTGCCGCACAGAATCCGTCTCTTCCGTTTGACCACCGGCAACTGCGGGTTCAAGCATGTCTTTAAAAAGCCGGTCGGCCTCCGCAGCTTCCATAAAACGGTATTGCTTGCTAAAGTCCTTCTGCTTGGCAAGAGATTCCATCAGACTGAATGCAGGGTTGATAGCTGCATGGTTCAGACGCTGCTCGGCACTGAAATAGACTTTCCCCACATTCATGGTAGATACTGTAAAGCCTCCACGGATAGGAATAAACAGCAGCCCCGTCATCAGCAACAATATACCTGACACCTTCAGGCGACGATAAGGCAGTTTCATCCGCAGCAACAGGTTCTTCTGCAGCAAGATGCCGTAGAAAACAGCATACAGCACGACAGCATAAACAGCCATTGCCACAATTCCCCCCAGCACCATCCAAATGCTGACACTGGCCACTGCGTCTTTAGGGGAGGAAAAGAAATAGAATAACGGAGTAGCATCCAAACGGAACCCCCAATACTCGTATAATCCTAAATCGACAGTAAAAATTATGGAGATAAGTACTGAAATGAAGAGGAAATAGCTGCACCAGATGCGATAAAGGGATTTAGAAAGTGTCCATACAGAGGTTATGAAAAGAAAACCGGGAATAGCTGTCAGATAACCAGCCAGAGATAGGTCTAAAGGTAACCCATGCCAAATGACACTGAACCAGTCCGCACACGAGGCATCCGGGTACAGCGATTTGTAAAACAGCATAAACAGTGGTTTTTGCAACACAAAAATGCAGACAAACAAGCAGTATGTCTTAATAAATCCTATGAGCCTATCTTTCATCGGTGCCTTATTGTATATCTAAATATAAGGCGCAAAAATAAATCTTTTTATTCTATTTCTCACCAATATTAGTCAATAATTACATTGAAAGATAGGCTTATAGGATATTTTAAGTTTATCCGTTCACGCGTTTGTAATCTTCAAGGAACTTCCTCAGACCGGAATCGGTCAGCGGATGATTAAGTAAACCCTTAATGGCCGAAAGCGGACAAGTAGCCACATCAGCACCCACCTCTATACACTGCATGATATGTGCCGTATGACGGATAGAGGCGGCAAGTACCTGGGTGGTATATCCATAATAACGGTACATCTCTACAATCTTCGCAACCAATGCAATGCCATCCTCACAGATATCATCGAGACGCCCCACAAACGGAGAAACATACGTTGCACCTGCCTTGGCTGCAAGCAATGCCTGACCGACAGAAAATACCAGAGTACAATTTGTACGGATACCTTTGCCCGAGAAGTATTTAACGGCCTTGATACCTTCTGCAATGCAAGGCACCTTCACTACGATATGCGGATTCAAGGCTGCCAATTCTTCACCCTCTTTAATCATGCCTTCATAGTCGGTGGCTATCACCTCGGCACTTACATCGCCTTGCACAATATTACAGATGTCCACATAGTGCTTACGCTGGTTCTCCACTCCTTTGATACCTTCTTTTGCCATAAGCGAAGGATTAGTGGTAACTCCGTCGAGTACGCCCAAGTCATAGGCCTCCCGAATCTGTTCCAAATTTGCCGTATCAATAAAAAACTTCATGATATAAATGTTTAGATGGTTGATATTACAAATATAACGATTTACATCATAAATGGTTCCCGCTAGTCCTTTATTATCTTTCCCTGACGCAATATTATTCGGTCAGCGGTTTCGCTTCAAGAATAAACGGTTAGTAATTGTTTGCGGCAATTCATTCTCATAGTGGGTTACCATAATCATCGTTTTATCCCGACGATGGCAGAATGCCTCTATTATCTTCTTGACCCGACGGCGGTTGTATGTATCGAGTCCATGAAGCGGTTCATCCAATATCAGCAGTTCCGGGTCCTTGACAAAAGCACGAGCCAATAATGCCAGACGCTGTTCTCCACTGGAGAGTTGCAGAAAAGGCTTGTCTTTCAAGGCTGCAATACCGAAAATATCCATCCACCACTCGCATACCGACATCTGTTCGGCATGAGGACGTTTATACAATCCGATGCTGTCGTGCAGACCGGAAGCGACAATCTCTATGGCAGGCAGATTCTTCAGATAAGCACGATGCATTTCCGGACTGACATAACCAATGTGTTTCTTGATTTCCCAAATACTCTCCCCCGTTCCGCGCTTCCGTCCGAAGAGACTGATATCGCAGGCGTATGACTGCGGATTATCCGCACAAACCAAACTAAGCAAGGTAGACTTGCCAGCACCGTTCTCGCCACTCAGCGCCCACTTCTCACCACGCATCACTGTCCAATCCAGCTCCTTCAGAATGGTACGGTCATCGTAACGGATGCTAACCCCGTTCAATTTCACCACTTCGTCCGAAGTGAAATTCGCATGTTCGTAGGGCAAATCGAGAATACGCCGCTGCAATTCCTCCAACGCTCCGGCCTCTTCCTGAATACGCATCTGATTGCCCGCACAGAATGCCTGCACATACTCCTCACGTTCCATCTTTTCGCCCACCTTCATCTCCTCTACCGGCACAACGTGTGTAACAAATGAAGGTATGTCATCCAACATGGAAAGCACAAGGACAATCTGCAACTCGCCCAGCCGGGTAAGCCGATCCAGCAAATTAAAAAGCAGTTCACGGGTAGGCGCATCCAGCCCTATGAAAGGATTGTCCATGATAAGAATTCGGGGAACAGTCAGTAAAGCTTTAGTCAACTGAAACTTGCGCAGCTCCCCACTGCTGAGAAGAATGATTTTCTTGTCAAGCATCGGCTCTATGCTGAAAAGTTCAAATAGCTGCCGTCTCAAGGCATCGTCTTTTACCTCTCCCAGCACTTCGCGTACTAGCGGAGCATCCTCTTGGTCGTGGGCATTCCAACGCTGTTGATAGTAATAATTGGCATCGGCAGAACCGTAAGTATCACGGAAGGCAATGTATTTGATATTGTCATAGGCAGTTTTCGTGAGGGAGGGAGAGAAATCATAGGTGAGCTCACCATCACGCAAAGGATACTTTCCCGTCAGCATATCCACCAGGAGGCTCTTTCCGGCTCCGTTCGGTCCTACAATGGCAATGTGTTCTCCTGCCAGGAAATCAAGAGTGACAGGCTCTGTCAAACGAACAAGCGGGTTGCGTACTACGCCCCCCGCTATGTGTATTGTATGTTGCTGCATCATCCAATCATCATTTATACATAATCAGTGCCGATTGGGCCGGAACAACAACTTCGGGGCCGTACAGTGTGCCCAAACCTTGTTCATTGATAAAGCCATCCTTGCAGACCACTGTATATTTACCTTCGGGTACGGTAAGTTTGGCAGGCTCCTTACGGGCATTCAAGACTACTATAATATCTCCCCATGCATCACCGTTGGCATTTTCTTTCAGACGGTAAACCACCACATTGCTGCCGTCAACCGGTAGAAATTCCAAATGCTTACGCACCAAATCCGCATCACCCATACGGAAAGCCGGATGCTTCTTACGAAGCTGTATCAAACCTTTATAATAAGCAAATACATCTGCATGCTCCGCCTTTCGTCTCCAATCAATCGCATTGATGGAATCGGGACTCTCAAAACTATTGTGTACTCCCTTCTTGTCACGCATCACTTCCTCACCGGCATAAATAAACGGTACACCTTGGGAAGTGAATACGGCTGTTTGCGCCAGTTTGTCAAGCTTTGCCAATTCTACGGGAGTAATACCCGGGATACTTGCTTTCAGCCTATCCACCAAGCACATATCATCATGGCAGGAAACATAGCTGATCATCTGTGTAGGTTGTTCCGCCCACGGAGCCTTACTATAATTCACAGAGTCATTATTTACTTGCGGATGCCTGATGGCTCCTACAATACCAAACTTTATGCTCTCCTCTCCTCCCGGCAATCCGGCAAGGAAAGCACCTTGATGATTGTCATTGAACGGACCGCGCAAAGCATCACGCATTTCGTCAGAGAAAGCAGCAACACCCGGCATCTTATAAGTATTGGCTTTCATTGCCAGAGAATCTTCCGCCATCTGTGGAGCCGATGCCGCCCATCCTTCACCATATATAAATATAGTCGGATCTACAGACGTTGCCGCCTTACGGATTTCGTTCATTGTCTCGATGTCATGGATACCCATCAAGTCAAAACGGAATCCGTCAATGTGATATTCATTAATCCAATGTAATACAGACTCTATCATGTATTTACGCATCATCGGACGGTTGCTGGCAGTTTCATTGCCACAAGCCGAACCGTCTGCATACGTTCCGTCCGGTCGCTGACGGTAAAAGTATCCCGGCACTGTACGTTCAAAATTACTGTCGGATGTATTGAAAGTATGGTTATACACCACATCCAGAACAACACGGATACCTGCTTTGTGCAGAGCCTGCACCATCTGCTTGAATTCCCGGATACGAACATCCGGTTTGTAGGGGTCGGTAGAATAAGAGCCGTCAGGCACATTGTAGTTCTGCGGATCATATCCCCAATTATACTTGTTCTCGTCCAGCCTTGTCTCATCAACGGAGGCATAGTCATAAGACGGAAGGAGATGTACATGTGTCACTCCCAATTCTTTCAGATGGTCAATGCCGGTTGCCAGCTTGTCGGGACTTACCGTTCCTTGTTCTGTCAATGCCAGGAACTTTCCTTTATGCTCAATACCCGACGACGGGTCGATGGACATATCACGATGGTGCATTTCATAAAGAATCACATCGGCAGGAGAGGCCAATGCCGGACGTTTATCATCTGCCCATCCTTCGGGGTCCGTGGATTTCATGTCGATGATGGCGGCACGCTTTCCATTCACCCCTACAGCTTTGGCATTGATACCCGGAGTGTCCCCCAACCACTTATCATTGATTTTCACATTGAATGTGTAGAATTTACCTATCAAGTCCTTTTCAACTTTAGTTTTCCAAGTTCCTTCTTCAGAGGATTCCATTGAAATAGTTTCATAGGCATGCCCTCCGTCTCCTGCTTCGAACAACATCAGGCGAACTTCATCCGCCGTAGGTGCCCACAATGTGAATTGCGTGGCAGCAGGTGTATATTCCATCTCTGTCAGACTACCCGAACGGACAGGGTAAAGTTCGTACGAAGCATACTCCGTCTTCGCGGGAGTGCAGCTTACAACCGTCGTTGCGGCCACTCCAATGATAGCAAGTTCATTCAATTTCATGATATTATTTTTAGATTCTACATTTCAATTCTTATCACTTCTTCACCTTATCCGGATTTTTGGCAATAAAGTCTTTCCAGCCATGATAGCCTTTCTCCACCGTGGGACGCCCCATCTGCAGAAAGTGACAATAGGCAGCAGCAAGCCCGTCCGTTGCATCCATAAAAGTAGGCATATCCTCTTTAGGAAAATGCAGCATACGCTGCAACATGTCCGCCACCTGTTCCTTGGATGCCTGTCCGTTTCCGGTGATGGCCATCTTTATTTTTAAAGGAGCATATTCCGTAATGGGAATATCCCTGCTCAAAGCAGCTGCCATTGCTACGCCTTGCGCACGCCCCAACTTCAACATGGACTGTACATTCTTTCCGAAGAAAGGGGCCTCAATAGCGAGCTCGTCAGGCAAATAACTCTCTATGATACTCAGTACCCGTTCATGAATATGACGTAACTTCAGATAGTGGTCTCCAAATTTGCGGAGGTCGATAATTCCCATGGCTATCATTTCCGGCTTGACACCTGCCACACGCAATACTCCATACCCCATAATGGTGGTACCAGGGTCTATACCCAATATTATTTTCTCTTTGACCGGTTGTATCACACTATTACCTCCATCAATGTAGGAAAGCCAATCACTTTATCTTTAAAGATATTCAGTAATTCCTCGTTCAGTTTCACTCCTTGCTCTTGATACCAACGATGCAGTTTGGCAGAGTTTTCTACCTCAAACTGAACAGAATAGCAGATGCTTCCTTCTTCAATATGACTCAAGATACGGGCTATACGTGGAGCATACAATGTTCCGTTCTTTTCTACCTCGGGAAGATAGTGTTCCTGCATCCATATCAGGAAGTTTTTGTCTTCTCCTTCCTCTACATGATAAGTGGTATTATATATCAGCATAACTTATTTTTTCAAATTCTTTCGCAAACATAGCAATTATTTCAGAATAATGCATTATATTTGCACCATCAAAAACGAAAGCAAGCCTGCAAACGTTGGCAACGGGGCGTTAGCTCATCTGGCTAGAGCGCGACACTGGCAGTGTCGAGGTGATGAGTTCGAGTCTCATACGCTCCACGAATAAGGCATACAGTAATAGCTGTATGCCTTTTTTTGTGCCTATATGCCTAGTAACACCCTATTATGGCACATTCTGAAACATCAAACAATGGTTCTATTAAGAAAGCTGAAACAATGGTTTCAAACAATGAAATCAAACAATGTTTTGTCCAAGAGATAACTCCATACTATAACCTTGTAAAACCTAAAGGGACAAAACCAACAATGGTTTACTTCATAGTAAGAATCAAAAAAGAACAAGTGCGTATATCTACAAGATGTAAGGTGTACCCTAATCAATGGGAGAAGAACAAAGCTAAAGTAAGTAAACTACTTCCTAAACTAGAATCAGATAATAATATGATTCTTAATAACCAAATCAAAATATATAACCAAAGATTTGACGAATACAAATATTTAGTAAATTGCGGGCAAATTGAAATGAACAAAGATACTTTAAAACATTATATCTATAAAGGACAAATTATGAAAGAAATAAAAGAAGCATTGAATATACCTCAAACATTAAAAAAATATATTTATAATGATATATCATTCACTGACGCTACAAGGGAAAATAGAATAAGAGAGGTTGAAAAATTTGAGAGCTTTTTAAATGGTAGAGTATTGAATAGTTATTCAGAGCTAAATACAAAACTGTTTAGGGAGTTTCAAGAATGGTTAATTGAGAACGTTGAAGGTAAAAATGAGGATGGAACAGCATCCCCAGCAACATTAAATAAAATAGTTTCCAACTTATTAGGGTCAATAAATAAATATTTGGTAGCCAATGAAATTATTTCTAAATCACAATTTATAGATATAGTGGTTACGCCTATCAAGCAGACAAAAAATGATAATAAAATAGCCTTAACAGAAGATGAAATCTATTTATTACACAATTACCAATGTGAAACTGAAAAGGATGAGCAAATAAGAGATTTATTTTTATTAGAATGTACAACTGGACAACGCTTTAGTGATGTAAACAAAGTAACCAACAATATCATACATAAGGATGGCAGAACATATATCAACCTTGTACAAGATAAGAACAAAGCCCCTATTCAAGTAGATATACTATTTGAAATGGCATTAGAAATAGTACAAAAATATGACTATAAACTACCAAACATTAGCAATAAGCTACTAAATGAAAGAATTAAAATAATAGCTCAAAAAGCAGGCATTAAAGGAAGTGAAGAGCTTTTTTTTGACCATATAGACAAAAGCAAAGCCTATACTATTACAAGAGAAAGGTATGAATGCGTTTGCAGTCACACTGGTAGAAATACATTTGTTACAATGTTATCATTACGTGGATGGCATTACCACGAAATAGGACGTTATACTGGTCATAAAAAAATAGAAACGATACAGCACTATGATAAATCCAAAGTAGGTACTAAATACAGAGTAATGTTTGAAGCTCTTCAAAAAGAATGTCCAGAATTACTGCTAAAGCTAGTTACTGACAAAGTTAATAAAGAGACCAGCAAAGAACCTAACAATCTATCAACCAATTCATTATTAAATGACAACGTAAAAGTTAAACCGGAATATTATGCAATCAATAGCATTACGTTCGATATTTTACTAGACACTCAATTTTTTGCATCCAAAATCAATAAGGCTGTTGAACTACAATCACAAGTAGGTCACTTGAAAGATGGGAAACTATGTAGCTATGACAATGAAATTGCGTCCCTTATAAGCGAGATAGAAAAGTTATCCCAATCTTCCACTTCTGATTCTGATGTGGCAAAGCAATATGTGAAACAGTTATCTGTTTGGAAGCTGTCAGACTTGCATGACTGTTTTAGGAAAATGATTATCAAGTGCGTTGAGATTGGTATCAGTAGGGATGCAATTATGCAGTTTATCAATAAGGCTTTGGAAATAGGCTTGTTGGATAATGAAAGATTCATCAATATAAAAGAAATCACTACAGCCTTATTGGATAAAAGAAATCAAGACTGACAAGTTTTTTATGAAATTAGGATTTCTGGTAAGGCTGAACAGCATATTCTCCCCGAACAGCTCCGGTTATGGGGAGAATTTTTGCTTTATTGCCCCCTCAACCCAAATATTCCACAATTTCTACTTGTCGTTTGGTGATGCAGTCGGGACTTTATACCTTTGCACTGTGATTGAAAGTCAGAAATGACCGAGTTCCTCGTCACCCAGATTCACCACTACAAACCTAAATCCACTTCAAATGAAAGAACTGACCTACGCAGACATTCGTAAAATGGCACTGGAGCACGGTATCAAGGACACAAGGCTGCACATTGGGCTTTGGGCTTCTGACCGATACATCAAGAAACGAAAAATGATTCAAGGCAAGATGTACATGGTTTACCTGCCGTATCACAAACCGGAGCAGGAATAGTTTTCAAGTTCCAAACTTACTTCCAAGCTATCAGAAGAGGACATATCCTCACTCCATGAAGCTCCCTACACGAAGTTTTAAGAAAGTTGTCAAAGTGTTTTGGCACCTCACCAAAGTGCAGTATCTTTGCAACATCAACATGAGATAAGGGCGGTATCACTGAAACCACTGAATTACCGACTTGAGGCACATCTGAAATCTACTATTTGAATTTACGCCACTCACCACATCAAGATTCATATTTTATATACTTTTATAATTTTATGATAATGAATGTACAATTTACAACTTCAAGCTACTTTATTGAAGACATTCCAGTAGCAATTTTAAACAAGAAAGATATTATTAAGCTCAAGATGCAACGGTATGCGGACGTAAAGGTTTACCTCTACAGTTTCGTGCTGCCAGACTATATGTCAGATGAATATGTATCAGAGCAACTGGACGCACTTGCATCGCATCAGCTATTTCCGTATTTCATAGTGTCTATAGCTAATACGACCATTTGTAACCCAAGACTTGTCGCCAATACCATGAATGGCATAGTGCACGTGGTCTTATGCTTTGAGCATGAATCCAAAACTACGAATAATTGAATAACATTATGAATGACAAGCAGGAACTTACATTCAAGCAACTACGTGAGCTTGCACTAGCCCACCATGTAAAGGACAGCAAGACTGTTATTGGAATATGGGCTAAGCTGAACGGCTATTCCAAGAGACGCAAGCAGAAAGATAACAAGGTTTACACCGTTTACATCAAGATGAGCAATGATAAATCCAATAAAACTAACAACTATGAGAACGCATAGACTACCACAATTAATCAAGTACATTGACGTTAGAGGCGTTAACAAATCAATGATTGAATTTAAGGCAAATCTAGACAAACTGAACGACTTCTTTAGTATATTTCCCAAGTGGGGAATTTCTGTAACAATTAAACTGCTTAAAGAGTTAAAGAATGATTCTGAAGCCATGTGTAACAAATATTTCAGTATCATATCAGAAAGAATCTTGAATGAACTTTCTGCACGACCAGACGGTCTGGATATTGAAAGTTACAAGAAAGAGATTCGCCAATTGGAAGCTTGTTTTGATGGTATAAGACATCACATGGAAGATGAGCATTTCGGATTCTTCATTCATGAAGGATTGAACGAGGACATGTTTTATGTCTCAAATAATAAAGTTTATGGAAACCTAAACACAATGTACTTCTATATCAACGAAAATTCACGCTATGCAGAATGTGGAGATGAATCTTTTATTTTAAACAAATTGCAGGACATCTGTCACGAACTGAACGAACTCAGACAGTATGACATTTTGAATGCGTTACCAAAATTGATAAAGGATAGTCCCAACGAGGGATATGTAGTTGACTCAAACGCTTTCGACGAATGTATGGATAAGGTATTGTACAAGAGATGACAATAAAATGTATAAGGGAGGACTGTGCAAACGGTTCTCCCTTTTCGTGTTCATACCCACCAGACATATATCCCCAACTGTATATGCAACCAAGTCCAATAACCTGCCGCCATGCGAGCCAAGAACAGAAGTGATAAATACAGATGTACATCTAGTCTGGAATTTACCTATTCCCTATTTTGAGACTCCAATAAGTATTCCCGATTTTAATACCGGTACACTCCCTAAAATGATACCCTAGTAACATACCTATTATATAACATACCTTATATATGAAAAATGAAGTTCCTGCGGAACTACAATTTTCTGGAACGGGAGTTACAGATAATTCCATTAATCAAATGAATGACAACCAATCAATTCTAACGCTAAAGCAGTATGATATGGTATAAACCAGACAACATTATTTTTAAGAACAGGAAGGAAGCCAAGAAGTATTTTGGAACTAATAAATATTACAAGATTGAACGGGAGAAGAAAGATATAATATTTATAGACGACCACAAATCCATAGCTACTAATGGGGGCAATCAGACAGACATTGATAAGTAAGGATATTATCAGTTTCAAGAAGACACTGAACGCTTATATCTACTCCATTATAAAAATGAACAGCAATTATTATAACGGGGTATCAGAAATCACCTATCCTAAAATAGCTGGACTATCAAATATATCAGAGGGCATTATAAAGACACATCTAAGTGAGAAGGATGAGAAGGGGAAGTTTGTTTTTAAGGACAATCCACTATTTCTAGGCTGGGAATATTTCTATGTTAACAGTAAAACCCATATCAGATATAAAATGAATACCAAGCCAGAGAACTATTTCATATTGAGGAATGACTTTATTCTGGATAAGAATCTAACCCCTAAAGAAAAAGACTTCTTGCTAAAGTTCATGGCTATTTGTACTAATAACACACATTACTTAAAAGCAAGCAAACAAGACATTAAAGATAAAATAGGAGTAGGTAAAAACAGCACTGTAATTGACAGCCTCATCAATAAAGGGTATATAGTTCTTATTAATGGATATTATATTGCCAGATGCAAAGACATGCCATTATCCAGAGACTTGGAAAGAGCCAATATCTATCAAATAATAGAGGACTTCTGTATAGGACACGGAGTTATACCACCAGCCTATGACAGAAAGAAAATAAATCTTATTCTTACTAAATACACTACTGTTGGCAAAAGCAACCGTCAAGACTTCAAACAGACACTAATTAAGAAATGCAAGCATATAGAGCAAGGGAATTATCAGTATTTATTAACTGCACTAGGTCTATATAAGAAGGAGATTAAACCATATCCCCAACCAGAAAAATTTGAAATCATATTATAGGGGAAAGCTCCAGACTGGCAGATAAGGTCTGGGGCTTTTTATGCCCTCAATTATAAGTAAATACCTTGTTCATTTCTATCATTCATATTAACAAATCTTGTAACCAAAGATGAAAACTATCAACTTCGGCATATTGACCTACCATGTCTATGTAGTTAATCGCATACGACAAGTCCACTTCATAACCATAAAAATCTATTAAATCTTGTATTAATTCTTCTGGGGTAATCATAATGTTACTTTTTATTCTAAAGAACGATTGTCCATAATCGCTTGAAGCATATTAGAACATTTTTCATATTCTTCTTTATGTTCAATTCTAAATTCGCTACATTCAATGGCTATATTTATCCACATTTCATTACCTCTTAGTTTAAGAAATTTTTCCCATTCTTTAGGCGAGAAGTAGGAATCTGGTAAATTATCAAATTCTTCCATAGATGAGAGAGAATATCCTTTGTGAGCTAAGAACATATCTTGGATAATCCAATTATGAAACATATCGTAATACTCTGTATATTGATTTACTTTTAGTTCATTGCGAGATAAGAAGGTTTTGATTAATGCAGCAGAATCAGAAATCCATTCACCTAAAATCATTCCATCTTCACAGAAACCTCTAGCTAAATCTTCTAATTCAGGTTTTATACATCCAATGTGGTTATTGCGTAAATAAAATAATTTTATTATATCAAGGGATGTGTATTGCTTCTCATCCTTATTTAGTTCCAAGAAACGTTCAATGTACCGTTCAAAGAAATGAGAAGAAAAAATCAGTAACACATTTGTTCCTTTAAGCGGATAAGCTGCCCATGTAGTTCCTCCATACCTAAAAGTAATGTAGGCATGAGGAATTACAACATTAGCATCCTTTTTAGATTGTGCATAAAAGCTGAAGAACCATTTATTATTTTTCTTTGTAATAATCTCTGTATTCCATATCCATGGATAATATGTTTGCTTCAATCTCATTTTATTGAATTTTGGATTAAATTTAGTCCAGCGTGCATGGACTTCCTTGTAATCAGACTGAATTTCCTTTGCCAATTCGGTCAATGTCATTGTTGGTAAAATCATATTAATAAATATTTAGAATTGAGATTAATAATCACACAACCAAACATATTATAGCGAAGATAATGATTATAATTAGAATAATACGCATTTTATTGCTGTTTTCCTTAATATCAGAATTTGTGACTTCCACTTGAGAGCTATTTTGTTTATCCATGCAATTAAATGATACAAACTTCTCGCCAGTGTTTAACCAACTAATTTGGCTTGGTACTAAATTCTTTACTCCTATTGTTGTATTAACAATCTTAAGATTGGCTGATTTAGGATTAATTATATTTTTCATTGGCATTATCCACATTCCAGAACATTCAAAGGCATGATTTAAAGTTACCACAATTAAATAATCTGCATTTTTGCCTATTAGATTGTTTATTCTTCTTGTTTCAGAGGTCCGTCTTTCACTATCATATACTCGCCTTGTTTTGATTTCAAAAGTTAATCCTCCTTGACCTATTGCATCCAGTCCCTTCTCATTCTTATTGCTAGATAATTTTAGGTTCAAACGTTTACAAGCATAATATTCTCCAATATCCCCTACTACTTTACGGCTTCTAATAATCCCTTCTTTTTGTAAATTCAAGTAACTTTGAGCAAAATTTCTGATAGCGACTTGTTCTTTTTGAAGTAATTTTAATCGAGCTATATTCTGAGAAAATGAAAGCACAGAAGAAGCGCCAATAATGTATTCTTCCGTATTAATTTTATTAGAAGGGATTTTTAATATGGATATAGGATTGTAATATATATCAAAATATACAACTACAAGATAGTCAAAATCTTGATATTTTAGATTAGAAATATGATGAGTAAAATTATTGTTAGATATAACTTTAGATTTAATTTGATATTTATAGCCTTTAGGACATACTCCATCGTATGCTTTTGTGGATTTACCAGCTAAACTTAGTTTAAAATACTTGGAGGCAATAAATTCTCCTATTTCTCCAGTAAAGCTATCTGTACGAATTATTCCTAAAGTGAAAAGTTTATCACTGCAATTGGCAAATTCTTTTAATAAAGTTTCTCTAACTGCTGTTTGCTTTTCCATGAATAAAATTTTATTGTTTTATTAATGGCTATAAAGGTAGAAATAAATAAAGTATTAGCAAATTTTGGATTCTTATAATTAGTCCATCTAAATTATTGATGAATTGATTTACTATTGTGTTTATGCCCAACTCAAAAATATAGGTACTTAAAATCACACCCCTCCCCCTTTAGTTCTGGGAAGTGTTTCCATATAAGGTACAGAGCCATATAGGGTAGAATTACTGGCAGTAGAAAAACGGTTGGCATGTATATCCATATCTGGTGTATGTCTTAAGCGCTTCTGTTGTGTTACCCCTAACTACCCTCACCGTATCTTTAGGGGAAATGAACACCAGATGCGAAATCACCTTCCAGTCCCAAACGCTTGAAATTCTGTAACAGCCATTACGGGCAGATACAGATTTATTACAGAGATGCACATGCGTACAAGGCTGGGAGGCTTTTTGTTTCTGGTTATCATTCCCTTTTAATTCACTCATTACTAATCATAAATTATCGCTTATGGAAGATTTGAAGGCAATTCTGACGGTTGGTGCAATACTCGTTGTACCGTTCATTGCAGCACCAAAGGCAATGTTTGCCATAGTGCTGTACATTATCATTTATATGGCATTCAGATGGAGAAATTTCTAATTATCAACTTAATAATTTACAGATTATGGAAGCATTACAGATTATGCCAGTCATGGCACAGAGAAGGAACAGCAATTTAGGAGAATTTGCAGAGGATGCAACGGTAGTTGTGGAAGAAACAGCAAAACCAAGTATTACTTTCTTGGAAGCCAATACAGATTCTATTACACTGGAAGAACTTGCAAACAAATGTGTTGTGCCTACTTGGGCAAACCAGGAATTAACCGTTGCACACCAAGACTTTGTTTCTTGTGTGCATGAGGCTGCAAGCTCATTCTATGCAGGTGAAAAGGTGAACTTTCCAGAAATAAGAGTTTCACATATAGTACGTGGCAGAATACCGTCCGCACTAGGCAAGAAAGCAAGTGAACTGTTAGAATGTGAAAAGACACAATTCTATCAAAGACTTGCTTTTGCCTTTACCGTTCCAACCATTTTTGAAACGATAAGAGGGCAAAGGCTTGAATTGTGCATAGGTGGGGTAAGGAATTACAGTGATTTGAATTTGTACCGTTCTTCCAAAGGCTTGGAAAAGTTCTCTGTCTTTATTGGCTGGAGAATGAAAATCTGTTCCAATCAGATTCTTACTGGTGAAGGTGTGAGGTTCAACATGGAAGTAACCAATATCAGTGAGCTTTACAGAAATGTACTGGAATTGTTTAACAGCTTCAATGCCGCCAAAGAAATACATTTGATGCAGACATTATCAGATATTTATCTGTCTGAAACACAGTTTGCACAAGTGATAGGCAGAATGCGAATGTACCAAGCTCTTTCACCAGCGAGACAGAAAGCAATACCAAGACTTTTAATCACTGACAGCCAGATAAACAGTGTTTGTCGCGAGTATTACACGAATGAAGTGTTTGGAGTGAAGGATAATGCTATATCAATGTTCGATTTCCATAACCTTTTGACACAAGCAAACAAAATGAGTTATGTGGACGCTTATCTGCAACGGGCTGTAAACGCTACAGAACTGGCAACGGGCATTGCATCCGCTCTGCATGGTGATGAAAGATACAGTTGGTTTCTTTCTTAGCTGT
>ENA-UOJP01000914-UOJP01000914.1-human-gut-metagenome-genome-assembly--contig:-C102-NODE-914-length-43597-cov-9.685269_pt1 | contig 43597 bp, 45 predicted proteins | sample MGYA00242353_ERZ723900 | MGnify/ENA metagenome assembly ERZ723900
CGGATTCCGGACTTGCACCGGTTAGAAACGTGCGCCGCCGGGCGCACCCCAAAAAAGCCAACCGGGTGCGGTTGGCTTTTTTCTCGCTAAAATTCAATTTTCCCCTGAAACCATCCTCTGCTCAGGAATGCCGCAGCGGCCTGAATCCCATTCCTATCCGCGCAGCCGGCTCCGGCCTCCGTTTGATCAGGCTCCCGATCAGGCAGCAGAGCGGGAGCAAATAGAGGTAACAGGCCGCAAACAGACTGGCCGTGGACGCCCCGATGGAGGCCAGCGGGGCCGCGGCTGCGATGGACCAGGGAATCAGTGGCGCCACGACGACAGCCGTATTTTCCAGGTTCACGGCCATCTCACCGCGCTCCCGCTCCTGCCCGCAAAAGAGCTGGTGAACCAAAATAATCGTCAGGGTCTGATTGCAGGCGATCGCCGCCACCACGACGGTGGCGAACAGCATACCGCCGTAGAGCGTAAAGCTTCTGCCCGCCTCCTCCATATGCAGCTTCAGCTGATCCAGAAGATGGGTCCCTTCAAACAGCCCGGCATAGGACGAGGAAATCGTAATGATCACCGCCAGCCTCACCATGGACATCATCCCGCCGCCGTTCATCATCGCAGCCAGCTCCGGGTCTGCGGCCCGGTATCCGTACACCGCCGTCTTAAGCAGCTCCAGGGGACCGGTGTGCTGGAGAAACATGCCGGTCAGAAACGCCACGGCGATGCTGACGGACAAGGTCATCCGCACCTTGACCCTAAACACGGACAGGATCAGGATAACGGCAGCCGGCAGAACCGCCAGCCAGTGGATCACAAACCCCCGCTCAAATATGGGCCGCACATTGAGCGTCACCCCACCGTTGGTTCCTGCAATTCCCATCAGATAGTATAAAAGGCAGGTCAGCCCCAGCGGCAGAACCGAGCTGGCCGCCATCCTGCGGATATTGTCGTAAATGTCCGTGCCCGTCAGCTCGCACACCAGCAGCGCGCTGGTGGAAACCGGCGAACAGCGGTCGCCGAAATAAGCGCCTGAGATCACCGCGCCCCCGGTGATTACCGGGCTCATCCTCATGGCGGACCCGATGGCCATGCAGATCACTCCCATGGTCGCCGCCGTCCCCAGCGAAGTGCCTGTGAGAACGGACACCAGGCAGTTGAGAAGAAATACGAACATAAAAAATGCGGAGGGCCTTATGAGCTGGGACGAATAGCTCACAACGGCTGGTATGGTCCCCGCCGCCCGCCAGAGCGCGGTCAGCATGCCGATGAGCCCGAAGGTGATCAGAATATTTCTGACCTTCCTCACGCCCGAGCCGGACATCCGCAGCAGCTCCGCCACGCCGTGCCCCCTGACAAGCCCGTACCCAAAGAAAATCAGGTACCCCGCCATCAGCGCGTACACAAGGGAAATTCCAGAGAGCAGGCACACAAAAAGGCCGATCATAAAAGCGGCCAGCGAGACAGTCTCCAACATGTTCAGTTTCCTCCACCGTTCCGGGACGGCGCAATTCCTGCCCGTCTGTATTCAACTCCTATCATACCCTTTAACTTGAAGTTATTCAAGCATAACCCGAGCTGATTTTACGCTTAATACCGCTAATTTTCCAGAACCTTTCCCCAGCCTGTTTCAATCCCCTTGTATTTGTAGTAAAATAATTTCTGGACATGTCCGCGCCGTCATTTGTCTGCAGGCTGCGCCGGCGGCCCACTGTATCCATTAAAACCCGGAGAGAAACAGCCATGAAAACCGTGAAAAATTCCGCGGCCCTGATGACAGAAGGGCCGATCTGGAAAAAAATCATTGCCTTTGCCCTTCCCCTGTTTCTGGGCAACCTGTTCCAGCAGCTTTACACCACCGCCGACTCCCTGATCGTGGGGAATTTCCTGGGCAGCAGCTCTCTGGCCGCGGTCAGCTCCTCCGGCCCCCCGATTTTTCTGCTGGTGGGTTTCTTCAACGGCATCGCCGTGGGCGCGGGCGTCGTCACCGCGCGCTATTACGGCGCCCGGCAGAGTGAAAGCGTGTCCCAGGCAGTCCACACCACCGTAGCCTTTGGCATCGTGGCTGGAGTCCTTCTGACTGTGCTGGGGCTGATCTATACCCCGGTGATCCTGCGCCTGATGGGCACCCCCGGGGATGTTTTGCCGGAATCGGTGGTCTACTTCCGAATCTACTTTTCCGGCTCCCTGGCATTTGTCCTCTACAATATATTTGTGGGTATTCTGCAATCGGTGGGCGACAGCCGCCACCCGCTGATCTACCTGATCATCTCCTCCGCGGTCAACGTGGCGCTGGATCTCCTCCTGATCGCGGTCCTGGGCTTTGGAGTCGGAGCCGCCGCCCTGGCCACTGTGATCTCTCAGTTTCTCAGCGCCTTCCTGTGCCTGGTTCGCCTCACCAGGACAAGAGCGGAATACCAGATCATCCCCCGGCGGATCCGCTTCGACGGCCCCATGCTGCGCCAGATCGCCGCTAACGGCCTGCCCGCCGGTTTCCAGAATTCCATCATCGCCCTGGCCAATGTGGTGGTGCAGTCCAATATCAACAAGTTCGGGAAAATGGCAGTGGCAGGCTGCGGGGCATACTCCACCATCGAGGGGTTCGGTTTTCTCCCCATCACCTGCTTCGCCCTGGCCATGACCACCTTTATCAGCCAGAACCTGGGCGCCAGGCAGTACGGCCGGGCCAAACAGGGCGCCCGCTTCGGCATACTCTGCTCCATCATTTTCGCAGAGCTTGTGGGCCTTTTCATCTACCACTTTTCACCTGTCCTGGTGGCTGCCTTTAACCGCGACCCCCAGGTAATCGCCATCGGCACTGCCCAGGCCCACACCATCACGTTGTTTTACTTCCTGCTGGCCTTCTCCCACTGCGTCGCGGGTATCCTGCGGGGCGCGGGAAAATCCACGGTGCCCATGGTGGTAATGATGGTTTTCTGGTGTATTGTGCGGGTCACCTATATTACCATCGGAATCCATTTCCTTCCGGATATCCGCATTGTATTCTGGGCTTATCCGCTCACCTGGAGTTTGAGCTCGCTGGTATTTCTGGTATATTTTTTGCAGGGAAAATGGGTGCATGGGTTTGAGGCGGCAGATACTTCTGCGTGATGGGTGCGCAGTTGTCAGGACGCAGCGTGGTTTTTAGATTAAACAGCGGAAAATCCCTTGGGAGACTCAACTCTCAAGGGATGTTTCATCAAACTCTAACTTTAAATATTATTTATGGTATGTATGCGAGTCCCCTACTGAAACAAGATAATTAAGCCACCTCTAATTCGCTCCATACTGTTATTTTTAACCTGTTTCTTAGGCCATAAACTCTTTTTCTCAATTATACTATATGGGATTCATAAAACAAAGAGCCGTCCTCCCGCATCCCCGCGGCAGACGGCTCTTCAACCCTCTAATTTACCCTCAATTTATTCCGTATCCAGCGCACGCTTCAGAATACCGACCAATCCCTTTTCCTCATAGATGGTCTCCCCTTCGTCCCGGACCGGCATTTTGTCCATGGTTTCACAGTTCATGGTGCTCTCCCGCTCCACCTTGCGCTTGTAGTCTGCAAGATATTGCTCAATAGCGGAAATCTTATCCGCCTTGGCGGCGTAGTCCTCCGCGGTCAAACCCAGGGCGCTCAGAATAATGTTTAAGTCCTGCTCGGACCAGTCGCCCAAAAAGGTGTTGGAAAGCATGTCAATACGCGCTCTGACTGTGGTGCACTCTAAAAATTTTTTAATCATCGATATCTTCCTCCATCTCAAACCGCACTTGGCGGCCCACCCAAGCAAAAAAATAATGTTAGCAGCTTTTACACTGCTAACATTATAATGAATCTCAGGTATTTTTTCAATCGCTTTATTCACCAAATACAGCCTTGTAATCCGCCTGAAACTTAGCAATTCCCTGGTCGGTCAGGGGATGCTTCGTCATCTGCTCCAACACCTTGTACGGCACGGTGGCAATATCGGCTCCCGCCTTTGCACAGTCGATTACGTGGATCGGATTGCGAATGCTGGCGGCGATGATCTCCGTCTCAATATCGTGCATCTGGAAAATCTCGGTGATCTCGTAGATCAGGTCGATTCCGGGCATGGAAATGTCGTCCAGACGGCCCAGGAACGGGGAAACGTAGGAAGCTCCCGCGCGGGCTGCCAGCAGTGCCTGCGCTGCGGAGAACACCAGGGTCACGTTGGTCTTTACGCCCTCGGCGTTCAGAACCTTAACCGCCTTTAAGCCCTCCACGGTCATGGGGATCTTCACCACCATGTTGGGGTGGATCTTGGCAATCTCGCGGCCCTCGGCGATCATACCCTCGGCGTCCACGGTGGTGGCCTTCACCTCTCCGCTGATGGGGCCGTCCACGATATCGGTGATCTCCTTGATCACCTCCGCGAAATCGCGGCCTTCCTTGGCGATCAGGGACGGGTTGGTGGTAACGCCGCAGATGATGCCCATGTCGTTGGCCTTCTTGATCTCCTCAACGTTCGCTGTATCAACAAAAAATTTCATTTTCTTCCTCCTCATATGGGAGGCCGGCAGGGCCATTCCCGGCCGCCGCCGGCCGTCTTTGTTATGCCAGGCTTCTCATCTCAGCGATCTGGGCCTCGGTCAGGTTCAGAATATCGCTGTTTTCCATGGATGTGTTGGAATCCTCGATCAGGATCATCTTGGTGTCCTTGCAGGTGATGGTGTTGTGCCATAAGGTGGCCGGAATGTTGTAGACTTTGTCTTTCTCCATCTTCACAGCGCCGAACTCCAGTCCGCCCTCTGTCTCGTTGGCGTACACCAGGGTGCAGGAGCCTTCCACCAGCACGAACAGCTCGTCGGTCTTGTTGTGGCGCTCCAGGCAGTCGATGCCGGTCACGTCGTTGGCCGGTTTCCAGTTCTTGATGCCAACCGTCCACTTCTCGTTCTCAAATACCCGCTGCATTCCCTCGCCGGTAAACTCATAATTTAAAATATTCATTGCCTCGTCCTCCGAAATGAATCCTGATTTATTTGAGCAGCTCTTTCGCCTTGGCAGCCACGTTGGCGGCGGTCAGACCGTATGCCTCGAACAGCTGATCCGGCTTGCCGGACTTGCCGAACTTATCCTGAATGCCGACCATGGCGAATTTCGCGCCGTCGTGGCCCGCAAGCACCTCTGCAACCGCGGAACCCAGCCCGCCGATCACGGAGTGCTCCTCAACGGTCACGATGGCCTTGCAGGTCTCGTTCATTTTCAGCACAATGTCCTTGTCGATGGGTTTGATGGTGTGCATGTTCACAACCGCGGCGCTCACGCCCTCTTTCTCCAGCTGCGCGGCAGCTTCCAGCGCCTTGGGAATCATCAGTCCGCAGGCGATGATGCACACGTCCGTGCCTTCCTTCATCACATTGGCCTTGCCGGGGATGAAGGGGGTGTCCGCCGTTGTGATGTCGTCGCACACAGGTCTGGCCACGCGGATGTAAACCGGTCCGTCGATCTCAGCGGCGGCCATCACGGCCTTCTCGGTCTCAGCGGGATCACAGGGAACGAAAATGGTCATGTGGGGCAGTTCTCTCATCAGCGCGATGTCCTCGATGGACTGGTGGCTTCCGCCGTCCTCGCCCACGCACAGGCCGGAGTGGGAGAATCCGAACTTCACGTTGCAGTTGGTATAGCAGATGGAATTGCGGATCTGCTCAAACGCACGTCCCGCGCCGAACAGGGCGAAGGTGCTCACAAAGGGAACGTAACCGGTGTGGGCAAAACCCGCGGCCGCGCACATCATGTTGGCCTCCGCGATTCCCATGTTGAAATGGCGGTCCGGATACACGTCCTTAAACATACAGGTCTGGGTGGCATGGGCCAGGTCGGCGTCCAGCACCACTACTTTATCATTTTTAGCGCCTAATTTTACCAGCGCCTCACCATAAGCAACTCTCAATGACTTTCCCATTTACTCCACCTCCTGCTCACTTAACGCCTTCTCAAACTGTTCTTTGTTCATGGGGCTGCCGTGCCATCCGAACTGGTCTTCCATAAAGGAAACGCCCTTGCCCTTGACGGTGTTGCAGCAGATGAATTTCGGCTTTCCGGACACGGGGGCCTTGAGCGCCGCCACGATGGCGTCCATGTCGTGGCCGTCCACCTCGAAGCACTCGAAACCGAAGGCGTCGAACTTCTTCACAATATTTCCAAGGCTCATAACCTCGTCGTTGCTTCCGTCGATCTGCAATTTATTGTAATCCAGCATGAAGGTCAGGTTATCCAGCTTGTAATGAGCCGCAGCCATGGCCGCCTCCCACACCAGACCTTCCTGGCACTCGCCGTCGCCCAGAACCGCGTATACCTTGTACTCCGCCTTCGCATGCTTTGCGGCCAGAGCCAGGCCCATGGCCAGGGATGCGCCCTGTCCCAGGGAACCGGTGTTCATGTCCACGCCCGGGGTCTTGGTGCAGTCCGGGTGGCCCTGCAAATGGCTGTTAATCTGGCGCAGATCGGCCAGGTCTTCCTTCGGGAAGAAGCCTAAGTCGGCCAGGATCGCGTACAGGGTGGGGCAGGCATGGCCTTTGCTCAGCACAAAACGGTCGCGGTCCGGATCCTTGGGGTTCTTCGGATCCACCTTCATCACCTCATAGTACAGCGCCATCAGCATTTCCACGCAGGAAAGTGACCCGCCGGGATGACCGGACTGGCAGGCGTAGAGCATCTTCAGGATCTCTGCCCGCAACTCTTTTGCTTTCTTATCATACTGCATAATTGTTTTCCTCCTCATTTATCGACGTCAACTCACCTTAAGGTGGGATGGCTGACAGATTGATTGATTAACCCTTCACAGCGCCTGCGGTCAGGCCCTCGACCAGCCGCTTCTGCGCAAAGAAGAACATGATACAAACCGGAATGATGGTGATAATGCCACCCGCGGTCAACAGATCCCACTGAACGCCCAGCTGGCCGATCAGGCTCTTTAATGCCACCGGGATGGTGCGGGTGTCGGTGTTGGTAAACATCATCGCAAAGGTATATTCGTTCCAGGATGTCATGAAAATGTAAACTCCGGTTGCCACCAGGCAGGGGCCCAGGATGGGAAGAATGATCTTCACAAACGCGGAGCCTCTGTTGCAGCCGTCCACCAGGGCCGCCTCCTCCAGGGACATGGGCAGGTCGTTTAAGAAGCCCAAAAGCAGCCACACGGAGAACGGAATGGTAAAGGTGGTGTAGGACAGTACCAGAGAGGTGGGGGTGTACAGCAGTCCCAGCTTGCGCATGATAGTGTACAGCGGGATCAGCAGCAGCACTGTCGGAAACATGTTGTTGCACAGGAAGGTGCACATGAGAAGCTTTCTTCCCGCGAACTGGTATCTGGAAAATGCGTAGGCCGCCAAAGTGGAGGCTGTCAGCGATACGATGGTGGTAAAGCTGGCCACGATAAAGCTGTTCTTCATGGCCGCCAGGAAATTCACCGTGGTGGTGAACAGCTTGCTGTAGGCCTCAAAGGTCACGGCGCTGGGCCAGTATGTAACCACCGCCCCGTAAAGCTCATCCTGGGGCTTCACAGAGGTCACGAAGGTCCAGTAGAACGGGAACAGGATAAATACCATCAGCAGAATCAGCGGAAGGAATACGATGAAAAAGCGTTTTACATTGGATTGTTTTTTCATGTTCTCACCCCTCTTCCCGGAAATTCATTTTCAGATACGGAATCGCCACTACCAGCAGCAGCGCCGCCATCAAAAGCGCCATAGCCGAAGCATATCCCAAATCCAGCGCATTGCCCTTGTTGAAAATGTAAACGCTTAAGGTCTGTGTGGAGTAGGCCGGTCCGCCCTCCGTCATGTTGAAGATTACGTCCACGGAGTTGGCCACCCAGATCACACGCAGCAGGCCGGTGACGAAAATCGTGTTCTTGATGGACGGAAGCGTCACGTAGATCAGCTTCTGCCAGGCCGTCGCGCCGTCGATGTCGGCCGCCTCGTACATTTCCGTGGAAACGCCCTGCAGGGCCGCAAGCAGCATGAGCGCGAAGAACGGAATACCCTGCCATACGATGGTCACGATCACGCTTGGGAACGCGGTTCCCACCTGGGACAGGAACGGAATCTTATCCCCGATGGCGTGAATCTTTAATAGCAGGTCGTTCAGCACGCCGAAGTTGCCGTCGTAAATCCAGCGCCACATCAGGCCGATCAGCACGCCCGGAGTCACCCAGGGAATCATGCTCACCGCGCGCACCATTCCGCGCCCCACGAACTTCTGGTTCAGCAGAAGGGCGAGAATGAATCCGAACAGAAACTGGAAACCAACGCCTGCCACCACCCACACGATGGTTCTCCAGAGCGCTCCCCAGAACAATGGGTCTCCGAAGGCCTTGGCGTAGTTGGCAACTCCGTTAAATGCAATCTCCTTCGGTCTGCGCAGGTCGTAATTTTGGAAACTCATGGAAATAGCGTTGATGACTGGTATGAACACCACGCATAAGATGATGAGAACTGCCGGAGCAACCAGCAGGTATGGCCATATGGATCGTTTCTTGACCATTAATCAACTCCCCCTTCTGATTTATGGGGCTGCAGTTTTCGCTGCAACCCCATCGGTTAGTTACGGTTATCGGTATAATCCCTCCTGAAGGGTCTTCATGCACTGCTCAGCGGTGATGCTGCCGGTCAGGGCCTGGGATACGGTGTTGGGCCACAGGGTGGAAATCCACTCGGTTGTGGTGTCCAGGATGGGCAGGATGCCCGCATAGCTCTGTCCGTCGATGGATGCCTTCATGAAACGGTTGCTCTGGAAGAAGTCGCCCGCCTGCACGGTCTTGCTGACCGGAACGTTGCCGGTGCCCTCGCACCACATCTTCTGTCCTTCACCCGCCGCTAAGTAGGATACCCACTCAAAGGCAGCTTCCTTATTCTGGCAGGACTCAAAGATAACAGTCTCGGTGTCGCCCATGGAGGTCCACTGGCCCTTGCCTGCCGGGAACGGGAATGCGGACACGTCGTCGCCGAAGGTCGCTTCCATATCTGCGGAGGAACCGGTGTGGTGGATCGTCATGGCGGTTAAGCCGGACTTAAAGTTGGCGATAATCTCGTTGAAGCCGTCGCTGGTCGCCGTCGGCGGCACATAACCCTTGGTGTAGATGTCGATGAAATCCTGCATGCCCTGAACTGCCTCAGGCGTGGTCATATCCTCGAAGTTGCCGCCGCGGCCGTAGACAAAGCTGCCCCACGGCTCCTGTCCGCCCTTGGCGCCTCTCATACCGAAGCCGTAAACGTCGGTCTTGCCGTCGCCGTCGGTATCCATGGTGCACTTCTCGATGGCGGTGAGGAATTCCTCGTAGGTCTTGGGAACCTCCACGCCGGCCGCCTCAAAGATGGACGGTCTGTAGTATACATACAGTACCTGAATATTCCAGGGCATCACATAGATGCTGTCGCTGCCGCCGGCCTGCTTCATAATATCGTAAATGTTCTCGTCAATGTCGTCCTTTTTGTCCCAGCCGTCGATCATGGGGGTCAGATCGGCCAGCAGGTCGTTGTTCACAAACAGTGGAGTGGAAGTCAGCTTCCAGGTTGCGCAGTCCACGTCGCCGCCGCCCATCTTGGCGTTGAACAGGTTCTCGGAGTAGGCGCCGCCGTCCCAGGGGCTCTCCTCGCCCACAACGGTGATTCCCTTGCCGTTCTCAGCGTTGAACTTCGCAATGATCTCCTGCATCAGAGCGGAATAGTCCGTGTTGTCCGCCCAGTAGCGGAACTTGATGGTAACCGCCTCGCCGGTTCCCTCCGCCGGAGCCGCGTCTCCGCCCGCCGCCGTCGTGTCAGCCGCAGCTGCGGCGGTGTCGCCGGCCGGAGCGGCAGTGGTTTCCTTGCTGCCTGAGGAGCAGCCCGCCAGCATCCCGGCAGCCATCAGAGCCGCCATGGTCATCGCCAGCGTTTTCTTTGCAAACAGTCTTTTTTTCATTTTCGTTCCTCCATTTCTCTTACATCATTTAATGTTTCCCACACATGCCGCTCGGCCTGAAACTTGGCTTCCACGAAATCGCCTGCGGCAATGGCTTTACAGATTCCCATGTGGCTGCGCTTCGCCCGCTTGAAGCTCTCCAGATCGTCATGCGTCTCCACATGGCTTCTGCGGATGGATTCGATGATGATCGGCACCACCCGGATCAGGACTTCGTTGTGCGTACACTCCGCCACCCCGGTGTGGAACTGGGCGTCCAGCTCCGCCGTGACCTTGCTGTTCACCTCGCAGCGTTCCATCTCCGCCACCAGCCGCTCCAGGTTCTTGATGTCCTGGGGCGTCGCCCTATGACAGGCCAGCCCGGCGATCTGCGGTTCGATCAGCATACGCGTCTCAAACAGGTTCTCAATCAGATTCTCCTGATTGGTGAAATGCAGTCCCAGCGGGTCCTCCCCGATTCCGGTTCCCGCGCTGACAAAGGTTCCGCTTCCCTGGCGGATCACAACCACGTTCTCCGCTCTCAGGAACTTCATCGCCTCCCGCAGCGTGGAGCGGCTCACCCCGAACAGGTCTGCCAGCTCCTTCTCCGTCGGAAGCCTGTCTCCCGGCTTCATCTGGCGCTGGATGATCATGGTCTTGACCTTCTGGGCCGTGGCCATCGGAAGCACATCAATATTCTGAAATTCTTTTAAATCTTTGCGCATCGGATCCCCCTTTCCGCGTGAACCCCGCCGTCATTTTGTCAGTTTCAAGTCGACATTTGCAAGTGATTATTGTGTACATTTTCATTTCATCTGTCCTTATACTACCATAACATATGATGTTTGTAAATAGCTTTTTAACTATTTTTTAAATTTAATCCGCTTTTTAGGTTGTTTTATCGTGTCTTTTGTATATTATTTGCATAATCATCCCATAAATTCATCATACCTTTAATGTTTATTTCATACAAATTGGTATGTTGTTTTTTGTTTTGTACAAATTTTTGCTACATTTCACGCACTTTACTATAGTGCATTCTGCACAATAAAAGCAACAAAATTACAGGTATTTGTAACATATTTAATGCAAAATATACAATTTTTATTGACCCCATCCCCGGTTGCTGTTATAATATGGCCGAAATCAATTACGCCGGATTTTTGCAGGGAGAATCCATATGGAGGGACATATTTTATCAGCTTCATCGCCAAGACGCTGGGCGTTTCCGGAACCGTCCTATACAGGGCCCTGTACGGTAAACCGGGTGTCAGTCCGGCCGTGGCCGCCCTGGATTCGGACGGCGTGGCGAGGCAGGGCGGAATTTACATATTTACATGAAACATTTTCAGGGTTCAGAATCATTCTAAAGGAGAAAATTCATATGAGCAGACATACAGTTGCCGTCATGGGTCTTGGCGTGCGCGGGAGAATCCACATTCATGGGCTTTTGGAGAATCCCGATTATTACGAGATAGTAGGGCTCTGCGATATCGACCAGGCCGCCATGGACCGGGTGGCGGCGGAATATCATCTGGAACAGGTCCCCAGGTTTTTGGATGCGGAGGAAATGTTAAAGACCGTGTGCCCGGAGGTGTTTGTATTTGTCACCTACCCGGACATGCGCCTGAACCTGATTGAGCTGGGGATCAAATACGGCGTGAAGGCTGTTTCCCTGGAAAAGCCCATGGCCGAATCCCTGCAGGAGGCCCGGGAGATGGTCCGCCTCTGCCACGAGAACGGCGTCAAGGCCGTGGTCTGCCACCAGCAGAAATATTTGTCCCAGTTCCAGCGGATGAAGGAGAAGATCGATGTCGGGGTCATCGGAGAAATCCGCAAAATCCATGTGGAAACCCAGGCCTGGTTCTCCCAGCTGGGCACCCACTATGTGGACTACACGTTGTGGGTCAACGGCGGGCATCGGGCCAAATGGGTGGCCGGACACATACACGGGCCCGCCACCCTGGAGGACTCGCACCCGGCGCCGGATTACCTTTTCGGCACCATGGAGCTGGAAAACGGCGTCCGGGCCTACATCGAGTGCGGCTATTTAAGCGAGGCCCACAACCCGCCGGAATTTTCCAGCAGCGACAACCGACTAACCGTTTACGGCACCGACGGCTATATGTACGCGGAGACCGACGGCTTTTGGGGCGCCTGCACTAGGGAAACCGGCGGCCGTCTGGTGACCGGCAAGGACCCGGGCTGGCGCAATCACCAGCAGGTGCCCATCCAGACCCCCTACTATACCCAGTTCGCTCGGTGGATCGAGGACGATTCGGCGGTTCACTCCTGCAACATCGACACGGCCTGTCACGGGTTCGAGATTCTGGAAGGCATGTGCCTGAGCGCATTAAACAATGTGCGCGTCGATCTGCCCATCACAGACCTGGGCTATACTCCGGTGCTGGAGCGCATGAGACGGGAGCTTCCGCCCTGCGGCACTGTGCTGCGCAAGCTCTATGACGGGAAAACTCCGCGAAAGGAACGGGATTAACCTGTAGGAGAACAGAATGAACAAAAAATTGAGATGTTGAAACAAACACTGTCAGGCCGCCTGCCCTTTCATTATAATGTTCCCATGCACAATGTTTTCGCAGAGAAAAAACCGTATAATCAAGGAAACGTATCTCTTGTCATCAACCTGCCGGTTGGTGACAAAGTATGATAACATCTTACAAATTCCGCACAAGCCGGATCGCACACAGAAAGGATGTGGTAATCATGTATGGTTGGAGGGCAAGAATCGGGTTAATCAGTCCCATGCCCGGAGAAAACATCGAGCACGCGTTTCATATTTATGCGCCGGAAGGAGTTTCCTTCTCGTCCATGAAAATGCCGTTCCCCGGCCCCACCCCCGAGGGTCTGGCGATTCTCACGGATCAGCTGGAGAGCACGGCGGCGAAATACAAAGGGCAGAACCTGGATTTGATCGTGTTCGGCTGCACGTCGGGAAGCTTCATCAAGGGAATAGGCTGGGATCAGGAGTGCATCAAACGGATCGAAACTGCCAGCGGCTCTCCGGGCCTCACCACCAGCACGGCCGTGATGGAAGCGCTGAAGGCCCTTGAGGCGAAAACGGTGGCCGTACTGACCCCCTATCCCGACGCTACCAACGAGGCGGAGCGGGAATTTTTGGAAAACAATGGCGTCCATGTGACCAATATCGCCGGTATGGACATGTCCGGCGTTCCGGGCGGCCGGATTCCCAACGCGGAAAAACCCTTCCTCTACCGCAATTCCAAGGCCATGGATTTGAAGGGGGCCGACGCGTTCTTCCTCAGCTGCATGGCCATGGACACCCTGAGCTTCGTTGGCGCGCTGGAGACGGATCTGGGTCTCCCGGTCATCACCAGCCATCAGGCTACGCTGTGGAGCGCGCTGCGCCACTGCGGAGTCAGAACGAGGCAGCCTGAGCTGGGGAAGCTCTTTACCATCTGATCCCGGCTAAAACCAACTATTACACCCAAATTTTAAGAGCCAGGCATTTAACGCCTGGCTCTCAACATGTTGAAAATTTAAATCAATAATTTGTAATAATAAATTTGCTACCCGGATATGGCAGATAAATCACCTGTATTTCCGAAAAATACCCGTCTACCACATACTCCTGCCTGTTATTTGTTTTCGTATAATCAAACATGTTAATCGCATTGATTATATTCTCTTCGTCCGCTAACGGCGAAAGCAGTAATAATGCAAAATTAATCCGTTCTTTTAATTGATCCTGATCACTGCTCATAACCAATTCGAATCTCACATCATTCCTGTCTTTATAATTATCAACGTCAATATTAATATAGCCAATCTCATTGGTTCGGAAACCGTAATCATAAAACAAGCCGTTATCCCATGTACCGCTGACATCAAGTTTGTATTCATCCGGGTAATTTTCTAAAAAAATGGAATTTAAGATAGCCGGATAAAGTTCGCCGCGGGGCACATCGGCATAGGCTAAATCACGCGCCTCCGTCCGTCCCGGGTCAAAGTTCACAAGGCTGTCATCGGGTTTAAACTCCATAATACTGCCGTCTCTGCCCTTATTCCCTCTTCCCGTAATCCAGTAATAGGTCTGATCATCTTCTTTGACATAAGCGGAGGCAACATATACGCCATCGACTTTAAATTTCTCCTTGTTGTCCTTTATGACCCATTCCCCGTCGCTGCTATTATATAATTTCGTGTTGCTCTCACCTTTTAATATGCTGTTCCAGGTCCCCCTTGAACTCGGCATAAATGTATCCTTTATGATCAGGGGGTCTCCCGTCGCTTCACATATATCTTCCTCTGTCCGGCTTACCGTCTCTGTTTCTTCCGCGCGTCTTTCCGGGGGGTCTGAATATCCCTCGTCATATACATCCTCTGTCTTAGGCCAGGTGGCTTCAAAATCTTCCTGCTTTTTACAGGATGTAACTGTCAATACCGCAAATACGGTCAAAGCTACGCGCAAACCAACTCTAAAAGGACACGCCTTTTTCATTTTGTTTTCCCCTTTGTATCCGCTGCCTCAGCGCATATCTTCAAAAAACTTCTGCATCCGATCCAGCCGCGACGTCATCGACACCAACAACAAATCGCACACCGTGAGCGCCGTCATGGCTTCCACCACCACCACCGCCCTTGGGACGATAATCGGGTCGTGCCTGCCGTGTATCTCGATCTCCACCTCTTCGCCGGACCGGTTCACGGTCTGCTGGGCCGAGGCGATGGAGGGGGTGGGCTTGAAGGCGGCCCGGAATACCAGGTCGCTTCCGTCGCTGATTCCGCCCAGGGTCCCGCCGGAGTGGTTGGTGCGTTTGCAGACCGCTCCGCGCTCCAGGCCGAACGCATCGTTGTTGACCGATCCGGTGGACCCGGCGGCGGCAAAGCCGTCTCCGATCTCAAAACCCTTCACCGCGCCGATGGAGAGGATGGCTTTTGCCAGATTGGCGTCCAGCTTCTCAAATACCGGCTCGCCGACGCCCGCGGGAATCCCCGTCACCCGGCACTCCACCACGCCTCCGCTGGAATCCCGGCGGGCCATCAGCTCCTCCAGGTAAGCCTCCGCCGCCCTGGCGGCCTCTGCATCCGGCATGTAAAGCCGGTTCTTCCACATTTCCTCCGGGTCGAACCGCTCCGGAGAGATGGACACCGGGCCGATGGACTTGGTGTAGGCCTGAATCCGGATGCCCAGACTCTCCAGCACCTTGGCCGCGATGGCCCCCGCCGCCACGCGTCCGATGGTCTCCCGTCCTGAGGAGCGCCCGCCGCCCCGGTAGTCCCGGAATCCGTACTTCCGGTCAAAGGTAAAGTCCGCGTGTCCCGGGCGGTACACATCCATGATATTCCCGTAGTCGTGGGAGCGCTGGTCCGTGTTGCGCACCTCCAGGGCAATGGGCGTTCCGGTGGTTTTCCCCTCGAACACGCCGGAGAGAATCTCCACCCGGTCGCCCTCCTGCCGGGCTGTGGTGAACTTGCTCTGTCCGGGCTTTCTGCGGTCCAGCCAGGCCTGAATGTCCGCCTCGCCAAGCTCCAGCCCCGCCGGGCAGCCGTCCACCACCACGCCGATGCCTGTTCCGTGGGACTCCCCCCAGGTCATTATCTTAAATATGGTCCCGTATGTTGAACCCGCCATGTCTAACTCCTTGTCCGTCTTTATATTCCATCTCGTTATTTCGTCTCAAATACCGCCGTATCCGCTCTTCTCAGATCATCCGATCTTTACAATCGCGCAGCAGTTGGGCTCGTTGACCTCAACGGCCCGGCCGCTCATGACCAGCAGACCCTTTTCGTAGTCCACGCTGAAGAAGGTCAGGGTGCCGCTGTCGTGGTTCACGGAGGCCAGGTGCCGTCCGTCCGGGAAGATCGCCACGTCCTTGGGGTAATTGCCGCTGATGGGCAGGCAGCAGATCATGGTCAGAAGCCCGGTCTGCTCATCCCGGCTGTAGATGCTGACCGTATTCTCACCGGCGTTGGTGCAGTAAATATACTTCCCGTCCCTGGACAACCTCATGGCGCAGGCCGCGGTCAGATTGCCCGGCTTCGGAGTGCTGGTGGTGGAAATGGTCTGGATCTTCTCAATCACCGGGGACCGTTCGCCGGTCTCGTAGGTGAACACATCGATGACATTTTTCAGCTCGTACATCAAATAGATGAAGCGGCCGTCGTTGCTGAACCGGAAATGCCGGGGAGCCGACTCCAGGTCGCAGCGGATCGCGTCCACCTGGACCAGCTTGTTGTCCCGCTCGTTAAAACGGTAGATTCTCACCTGGTCGATGCCGTTGTCCACGCTCATGACAAAGCGGCCGTCCGGGGTTCTCCTGGTGCAGGTCACATGGGGGCGGAAGTTGCGCTCCGCAACGCTGCCGTAGCCCTTGTCGAACACGCCGTCCACAATATTCCCGACTGAGCCGTCCGGGTTCAGGCTGAGCACCGTGGTCTTCCCGTCGTGGTAACCGGAGACGAACACATACTTGTCCTCCTTATCCGTACACAGATGGCAGCCTCTCATGCCGCGGATGGATGCGCTGTTCAGCCTGGCAAGGCTGCCGTTCTCCAGGATGCGGAAGGACACCACGCCCTCGTCCGCGATGGAGTAGAGGGTCTTTCCGTCGCTGGAGGCAATTACATAGGAAGAGTTGTCCACCTCCACCTCACACCGTTCCTTGAACGTTCCTTTTTCCACGTCCACATCAAAAACCGTGATTCCCTTTGCCTTCCCGGTGTAGGAGTAGGACCCTACATAAGCCATATATTTACCTTTCATCGCGCTTTTACCTCCCAGAATGATGCTTTTTAAAAACTAAAACAATCATACCATAATTTTTAGTTTTTGTTAACCAGAAAGTGTTTCCTGTTCCCATTTTAGGGAATTGGCGTCACCGGTCCGGGGGATATGCCGCCTGAACGGATACGAATTTGTGCCAGGCCCCGGGAAAGTTCCAAAAAGGTATTGACAGAACTGTAAAACGCGGTATAATTAGCTTCGCATGTGTTTATTATTACTAAACTTTTTGGTTATTTTTATCGTCAGTTAGTATTTGTAAACTTCCAGGCGTTTTTTATTATACTTTTGTGGATATTATCTCTGAAAAAAGAACGGGAGGTGCCATATGCAGATTGGCGCAAAACTAAAGGAACTGCGGATACTAAAAGGGTTGACCCAGGAAGAGCTGGCGGACCGCACGGAGCTCTCCAAGGGCTTCATCTCCCAGCTGGAGCGGGACTTAACCTCCCCCTCCATCGCCACGCTGATGGACATCCTGCAGTGCCTTGGAACCTCCATCGGAGAATTTTTCAACGAAACCCAGGAGGAACAGATCGTCTTTTGCAAGCAGGACTATTTTGAGAAGATCGACACGGAGCTGCACAACGAAATCAAGTGGATCATTCCCAACGCCCAGAAAAATGTGATGGAACCCATTCTCCTGACCCTGGAGGCCGGAGGTTCCACCTACCCGGACAATCCCCACGAGGGCGAGGAGTTCGGCTATGTGCTCCAGGGAAGTGTTTCCATTCACCGGGGAGCCAAGACATATAAGGCCAAAAAAGGGGAATCCTTCTACTTTGTGGCGGATAAAAAGCACTATCTGACCAGCAAAGGCGGCGCCGTAATCCTGTGGGTGAGTTCTCCCCCCAGCTTTTAACTTTAAATACCAAAGGAGAAGAATGCAATGAGCCAGCCATTGATTGATTTACAAAACATTTCCAAAAGCTTTGACGGAGAACTGGTACTGGATGATTTAAATCTCTCCATCAAGGAGAACAGCTTTGTAACCCTTCTGGGCCCCAGCGGCTGCGGCAAAACCACCACCCTGCGGATTCTGGGCGGTTTTGTGACGCCGGACAATGGGCGCGTAATTTTCGACGGACAGGACATCACCAAGCTGCCGCCCCACAAGCGCCAGCTCAACACCGTGTTCCAGAAATACGCCCTGTTCCCCCACATGAACATCGCGGAGAACATCGCCTTTGGCCTGAAAATCAAAAACAAACCCAAGTCCTACATCGACGACAAGATCAAATACGCGCTGAAGCTGGTGAACCTGCCCGGCTATGAGAAGCGGGACGTCACCTCCCTGTCCGGCGGCCAGCAGCAGCGGATTGCCATCGCCCGGGCCATTGTGAACGAGCCCCGGGTGCTTCTTCTGGATGAGCCCCTGGGCGCGCTGGACTTAAAGCTGCGCCAGGATATGCAGTACGAGCTGATCCGCCTGAAAAATGAACTGGGCATCACCTTCATCTACGTCACCCACGACCAGGAGGAGGCGCTGACCATGTCCGACACCATCGTGGTCATGAACCAGGGCTACATCCAGCAGATGGGTTCCCCTGAGCAGATATACAACGAGCCGGAGAACGCCTTTGTGGCCGACTTTATCGGGGAGAGCAACATCGTGCCCGGCACCATGATCCGCGACGAGCTGGTGGAAATCTTCGGAGCCCGCTTCGTCTGCGTGGATAAGGGCTTTGGCAACAACAAACCCGTGGACGTGGTGATCCGCCCCGAGGACATCGACCTGGTGAAGCCCGAGGACGGCACGCTCCAGGGCGTGGTGACCCATCTGATTTTCAAGGGCGTGCACTACGAGATGGAGGTGACCACCCCGGACGGCTTTGAATGGCTGGTGCACTCCACCGACATGTTCCCGGTTGGACAGCAGGTGGGCATCCACGTGGAGCCCTTTGAAATTCAGATCATGAATAAGCCTGCTTCTGAGGACGAGGAGGCGTTGGGAGTCAATGAATAATGAAAACCGCGCGGCTCTGGGCAAAAAACTGTTATCCGGGCCTTACCTGTTCTGGATGGTGGGTTTCACCCTCATCCCCCTTGCGCTGATTTTCTGGTATGGCATCACCGACAAATCCGGCGCATTTACCCTGCAGAACGTGCTGGCCATCGCCTCGGCGGACCACGCCAGCGCTCTGTGGCTCTCCCTGGGCCTGTCCCTGGTGAGCACCTTAATCTGCCTGCTTTTAGCCTATCCCCTTGCCATGATTCTCCGGGGACGGGGCCAGGCGGCCAGCGGCTTTATCGTGTTCATTTTCGTGCTTCCCATGTGGATGAACTTCCTGCTGCGCACCATGGCCTGGCAGACCTTATTGGAAAAAAACGGCGTGATCAACGGAATCCTGACCTGGCTTCACCTGCCGAAGCAGTCCCTGATCAACACGCCCTGGGCCATCATCCTGGGTATGGTGTACAACTTCCTGCCCTTCATGGTCCTGCCCATTTACAATGTGCTTTCCAAGATCGACGACAATACCATTAACGCCGCCAAGGACTTAGGCGCAAACAGCTTCCAGACCCTGATCTTCATCTGGCTGCCCTTAAGCATCCCCGGGATCATCAGCGGCATCACCATGGTTTTCGTACCCTCGCTGACCACCTTCGTAATCTCCGATCTGTTGGGCGGCAGCAAGATCCTGCTGATCGGAAATGTGATCGAGCAGGAGTTTACCAAGGGCAGCAACTGGCATCTGGGCAGCGGCCTGTCCCTGGTGCTCATGGTATTCATCCTGATCAGCATGGCGATGATCGCCAAATACGATAAAAATGGAGAGGGGACGGCATTCTGATGACAAAAGGCACACAGACACTGCGGAAAATCATTTCCGATTTTTATATGGTAATCATCCTGGTCTTTTTATACGCCCCGATTTTCACCATGATGGTCCTCTCCTTCAACCGTTCCAAGTCCAGAACCCAGTGGGGCGGGTTCACCCTGGACTGGTATGTGCAGATGTTTGACAGCCGCCCCATTATGAGCGCGCTGTACACCACCCTGCTGATCGCATTTGTATCCGCTCTGGCGGCCACGATCATCGGCACGGCGGCCTCCGTGGCCATCAACAACATGCGGGCGCTGCCCCGCACCGTGATCATGGGGATCACCAATATTCCCATGCTGAACGCGGACATCGTCACGGGCATCTCCCTGATGCTGGCGTTCATCGCTTTCGGCATCTCCCTGGGATTTCAGACGGTTCTGATCTCCCACATTACCTTCAACATACCCTATGTGATCCTGAGCGTCATGCCCAAGCTCAAGCAGACGGACCGCACCACCTACGAGGCGGCCCTGGACTTAGGCGCAACGCCGGTGAGGGCATTTTTTAAGGTGGTGTTCCCGGACATCATGCCCGGCGTGCTGTCCGGCTTCCTGCTGGCCTTCACCATGTCGCTGGACGACTTCATCATCACCCACTTTACCAAGGGAGCGGGCATCAACACCCTCTCCACCCTGATTTACAGCGAGGTCAGGCGCGGGATACGGCCTTCCATGTACGCCTTAAGCACCGTCATTTTCCTGACCGTGCTCATCCTGCTTCTGATCGTCAATTTCCGTTCCGCAAAGAAACCCGATGACCAGTAACGGCCGGGGATCACTTATAACACATCATTTTTAAGAGGAGAACAATTATGAGAAAAAAGACTGTGAGAACAATGACCCTGACCGCCCTGATTGCCCTGGCCGCAGCCGCTATGCTGGCCGGCTGCGGGAAATCTGACAAAACAGCCGAGACCGGCGCGGAAGCGGAGAGCAACAAGCTCTACGTGTACAACTGGGGCGAATACATCGACGAGGACGTGGAGGCCATGTTCGAGGAGGAAACCGGAATCGACGTGGTTTACGACGTATTTGAGACCAATGAGGAGATGTTCCCCATCATCGAGGCCGGGGGCGTGAAGTACGACGTGGTATGTCCCTCCGACTACATGATCCAGCGCATGATCCAGAACGACATGCTGGCCCCGCTGAACTTCGACAACATCCCCAACGTCAAGGAGATCGGCCCGGAATACATGGAAATGTCCAAGGACTTCGACCCGGAGAACAAATACTCCGTGCCCTACTGCTGGGGTACCGTCGGCATCCTCTACAACAAACAGCGCCTGGAGGAGTTAGGCGTGCCCGCCCCCACCAAGTGGGCCGATCTGTGGGATGAGCGCTTAAGCGGGGAAATCCTCATGCAGAACAGCGTGCGCGACGCCTTCATGGTGGCCTTAAAGAGCAAGGGATACTCCTTAAACAGCACCAACGAGGCGGAGCTGGCCGAGGCCCGAGACCTGCTGATCGCCCAGAAGCCCTTGGTGCAGGCCTATGTGATCGACCAGGTACGCGACAAGATGATCAACGCCGAGGCCGCCGTGGGCGTGATTTACTCCGGCGAGATGCTCTACATTCAGGAGCAGGCGGCGGACCTGGGGCTGGATTACGATCTGGAATATGTGATCCCCGAGGAGGGCACCAACCTGTGGCTGGATTCCTGGGTAATTCCCGCCAACGCGGAGAACAAAGAAAACGCGGAAAAGTGGATCGACTTCATGTGCCGCCCGGACATCGCAAAGCGCAACTTTGAGTACATCACCTACCCCACCCCCAACAAGGGCGCCTTCGATCTGCTGGATCCGGAATTGCAGGAAAACAAGGCTGTGTTCCCGGACATCAGCTCCTTAAAGGGGAGCGAGACTTTCCAGTATCTGGGAGATGAGGTGGAGACCATCTACAACGACATGTGGAAAGAAGTTAAGGCGGCGAAATAACCCAACACATTGTATTATAACGAAAACCCCTGCGGTTCAGCTCACCTGAAACCGCAGGGGTTTTTTATCGATCATCTCCGTGGCCATAATCTCGTTCCTGACTGCTAATGGCCGTCCTTTTGCTCAGTTTTCCTCTTCCTCACGCTCCACAGGCTCCACCGACGCGACCACCGGAAAAAACTCATCCGCATAGGTGGCAAACAGCGCCGCGCTGTACGGCGGCATCTTAAGCTTCAGCATACCGTCCCTGACCGGATAACGCAGGGCGCCCACATTGTAGCCCTCCTCTGTGGAGAGCATCAGGCGGGCCAGGGGCGCTTCCCCTGTGATCCCAAGCTGCCATACCGGAAGTTCCAGCTCCCGCTCCTGCGCGTTGTTGTTCACCGCAACCACCGCCTGGTATTTCCCCAGCATGCGGCCGTAGGCGATCACATTCCGCCCCGCAAGCAGTTCCTTGACCGCTCCTCTGCGCAGTACGGGCAGCGCCTTGTGGATGCGGATCATGTAGCGGTGATATTCGATCAGCTCCAGATCTTCATGTCCCCAGGGGTAGGTCCTGCGGCTGTCCGGGTCGGTCCAGCCGCAGACCCCGGCCTCGTCGCCGTAGTAAACGGTGGGTGCGCCGGGCCATGTCATCTGTACCATCACGGCCTCCCGCAGCACGCAGACCTTCACGCCCCGGTTTGCGGCCTCGGCCCCAACCGTGCCGATCCGCCCCACCACCCCGTTGGTGCGGGTGAGGAACCGGGAATGGTCGTGGTTGGACAGCTCGTTCATGGCGGTCAGGATGGAGGACGGCTGCATGCGGCTCATATGGTAGCTCATGGCGTTGAAGAAGTTCTCGCCGTTGCCCAGAAGCTCGCCGCTGAAGCTGTCGCTATGCTTCTCCATCCCGGTCAAAAACCAGGTCAGAGGCTCCATAAACGCATCGTAGTTCATCACGCTGTCCCACTGGTCCCCTTCCAGCCAGGGCCCCGGATCGCCGTAGTGTTCCGCCAGAATCAGGGCATTGGGATTGACCTCCTTCACTGCGGCGCGGAACTTGCGCCAAAATTCGTGATTGTAATCCGCCGTGTGCCCCAGGTCCGCCGCCACGTCCAGCCGCCAGCCGTCCACGTTAAAGGGCGGAGACACCCAGCGGCGCGCAATGTCTAAAATATACTCCACCAGCTTGGGGGAACTCTCGTAGTTCAGCTTGGGAAGCGTATCGTGGCCCCACCAGCCGTCGTAGGACTTGTTCCGCGGCCAGGCGCTGTCCTTCTCATCGTAAAACTGGAAAAAGCTGCGGTAGGGACTGTCCTTTGCCAGAAACGCCCCCGGCTCGTAGCCTCCCTGGCGGGCGTAAATCTCCTCACCGTCCAGCCACTTGTTGAAGGAACCGCAGTGGTTGAACACGCCGTCCAGAATCACCTTCATCCCGCGCCGGTGGATTTCCTCCACGAATTCCGCGAAAAAGCGGTCGCTGGCCTCCAGATTCCGCGGGGAGGCGGTGCGGACCACGTATTTTTCAGCATCTCCGTTATCCACGGCGTCCGCCGCCACCAGGCCGTCCTTATCCTCCACGATCACCCCGAAGTGGGGATCGATGTGCTCGTAATCCTGAATATCGTACTTGTGGTTGGAGGGAGACACGAAAATGGGATTTAAGTAAATAACCTCCACGCCCAGCCCCTGAATATAATCCAGTTTTTCCCAAACGCCCTTTAAGTCGCCGCCGTAAAAGCAGCCCACATCCATGGTGGTGGGATTCTTCCCCCAGTCCTCCACCCGGTTCACCGGTCTGCCGATGTACACGTACTCGCAGGTCTGAACGTCGTTGCTCTCGTCCCCGTTGCAAAACCGGTCCACAAAGATCTGGTACATCACCGCGCCCTTGGCCCAGTCCGGGGTGTGAAATCCCGGTATGATGGCAAAATCAAAGCAGCTCCTGTCATCATCCGTCACCCCCAAGCGGTTGTAAATACAGGAATCCTGTCCATTCACAACTTTAAAGTGGTACAGTACGCAGTCGCTGCCTACGGTTATCTCATATTCGTAATAGTCAAACAGCTCGTCGGAGTCCGCTTTCCCGATCTCCACCTCCGCGCCGTCCTCCACATAATATACATGCTGTGCGTTGTTTTTACCCGTTCGAAAACGCAGGAGTACGTCCTGGTCCTCATCCGGCTCAGGAGGAGTCCGGTAATCTTCCGTCGCCGAACAGAAGAGCGCCTCCCGGTTGATCATTCTTTTATTATATTCTTCCACTACCCAAAACCCTTTTCATGTTCATAAATTAGCATTTGACTCCTTTATTGTATATGAATCCGGTCTAATATACAAGTAACATTCCCGTAAAAATGCAGGATATCACGGATTCGCACCGAATTTAGAGCGCCAAAGGCTCATGTCATTTTACACATGATGAGCGGGAAAGTCAAGGGACTTCGCATTTCTTTGCGTTTTCACCGCGGGAACGGTCCGAAAAAGCAAGCAATGAAAAACCCGGCGGGGGGGCCGGGTTTTTCAGGAGAAGGTATTTCGTTTCTTATGGGGTGTAGCAAAAACTATATAATGTATTGGGGGGGTTACATCTATTATAATAGCATGAGGTTAGGAAAAAGTGTGCACAAACATGCAAATCTTTGATTTTCTTTTCTATGCAAGATATACAGCCCGCTTGTCCTCCATTTTCTTCCAATCTCAAAACTTTTACAAACAAACGTCTTTTATTCCCCCAAATATGAAACCGCGGCTTTGCAGGCCCTTTTCAGGTACCCGGCAAAGCCGCGGCGTTTCATTTGAATGGAACGGGCCGCCGGGCTCAGCCTGCGGGCCATTCCATTGTTTTATGCCGTGACCGTTGGGGCGTTAAACAGCGCCTCAAACTCATCCTGGCCGATTTTCTCCTTCTCAATCAGCAGATTGGCGCAGGAGTGCAGCACGTACTCGTACTCCTTGATAATGGAGCGGGCCTTCTGATAGCAGTCGTCGATGATCCGCTTCACCTCGCTGTCAATGGTATCCGCCATCCCGTTGCCATAGCTCTTGGTATGAGCCAGGTCGCGGCCGATAAACACCTCGTCGTCGTCGCTTCCGTACTGGATCATCCCCACCTTGTCGGACATGCCGTACTGGGTTACCATGGAGCGGGCGATCTGGGTTGCCTGCTTGATATCCTGGGACGCGCCGGTGGTGATATCGTCGAAGATCAACTCCTCGGCGATCCGCCCGCCCAGATCCACCATGATGTTCTGGAGCATCTTGCCCCGGGTGTTGAACATCTCATCCCGCTCCGGCAGCGGCATCGTATATCCCGCCGCGCCCACGCCGGTGGGGATGATGGAAACCGTGTGAACCGGCCCCACGTCGGGCAGCACGTGGAACAAAATGGCGTGACCGGCCTCGTGGTAAGCCGTAATCTTCTTATCCTTCTCGGTGATCACCTTGCTGCGCTTCTCCGCGCCGATGCCCACCTTCACAAAGGCCCGGTCGATATCGGACTGGCGGATAAACCGGCGTCCCTCTCTGGCGGACAAAATCGCCGCCTCGTTCATCAGGTTCTCCAGGTCCGCGCCCGTAAATCCGGCGGTGGTCTGCGCAACCCGGCGCAGGTCCACATCCTCGCCCAGGGGTTTATCCTTGGCGTGCACCTTTAAAATCTCCTCGCGGCCTCTCACATCCGGCCTTCCCACCGCCACCTTGCGGTCGAAACGGCCCGGGCGCAGGATGGCGGGATCCAAGATATCCACCCGGTTGGTGGCCGCCATGACGATAATTCCCTCGTTGACTCCAAAACCGTCCATCTCCACCAGGAGCTGGTTTAACGTCTGCTCCCGCTCGTCGTGGCCGCCGCCCATGCCGGTGCCCCGGCGTCTGGCAACCGCGTCGATCTCGTCGATGAACACGATACAGGGCGAATTCTTCTTCGCCTCCTCAAACAGATCGCGGACACGGGATGCGCCCACGCCCACAAACATCTCCACAAAGTCGGAACCGGAAATGGAGAAGAAGGGCACGCCCGCCTCCCCGGCCACCGCCTTGGCGAGCAGCGTCTTGCCCGTTCCGGGCGGTCCCACGAGCAGCAGGCCCTTGGGAATTCTGGCGCCAACGCTGGTGTACTTCTGGGGGTTGCGCAGGAAATCCACCACTTCCTCCAGCTCTTCCTTCTCTTCCTCCAGTCCGGCCACGTTGCTGAAATTCACCTTGTTGTCCCGGCTCATCCGCGCGCGGCTCTTGCCGAAGTTCATCATCCGGGCGTTGGCCCCGCCGCCTCCGGCGCTGCGGTTCATCACCATGATAATGATCACCACCACCACGGTGGAGAGCAGAATGGGAAGGGCAACGGTCAGCAGAATATTTTCCTGGGGCACGTCGGTCACGTTGTAGCCGTCGATCCCGCTCTGCCGCAGCAGCTGCTCCACTTCATTCACGTCCGTAACATACATCTGCTTCTCAGTGCCATCCGCCATATTGATAATCACCTCGCCCGTAGGCACCTGGGGATTCTGGTTGATGGTGACCTGCGCGATCCTGGCATGGTCTTCCGACAGTAATGTTACCAATTCCTGATGCGTGATCTTATCCGCCGCTCCCTGGTGGGGCAGCATCGCCGCCATGGCGATCAGGATGAGCATCAGAAGCACAAATCCAAATCCTCTAAATGTCGACTGCTGTCTCAACGAATTGCCTCCTTAAACCCTCGATTGTTATGATGCCGGTCTGATCCGGCCGTCCTCAGCCCAGCTCCACCACTCCGATATAGGGCAGATTCCGGTACTTCTGGTCAAAGTCCAGGCCATAGCCCACTACGAATTCGTCCGGAATGGTAAAGCAGGTGTAATCCACATGCACCTGTTTCTTCACCCGGCGCTCCGGCTTGTCGAGCAGGGTGCACAGGTGGACGCTGTTCGGCTTGCGCTGCTTTAAAACCTCGATCAGGTAGGAAAGCGTACGTCCGGAGTCGATAATATCCTCCACGATCAGCACATCCTTGCCCTCAAGCGGCTCATCCAGATCCTTGATGATCTTCACCACGCCGCTGGACTCCGTCCCCGCGCCGTAACTGGATACGGACATAAAGTCCATGGAAACCGGAACGGTCAGGCGCTTTGCCAGCTCACAGGTAAAGAATACGCCGCCCTTTAAAATACAGATCAGATGAATCTGCTTTCCGGCATAGTCCTCGCTGATCTTAGCTGCGATCTCATTGATCTTTGTATCCACTTCCTCTTCCGTCAACAACACACGAATCTTATCTGCCATGGTCTTTTCCTCCGTTTTCATCCTCTTTTATCACATCACTGGCCGGATCATCCCGGGCCGGGGCCTCCATACGGACCTCCATCACCCGGACCGTATCCGGCCCGACTTTGTAGTATTCACTGATCCGATAACCCACGATCCACAGGATATGGCTCCCGTCCGCCAAAAGCAGCACGGAATCCCGCTTCTCCCTGGGAATCTTTTCATCGATCATAAAGCGCCGGACCGTCTTTGTCCTGCCGTCCGCCAACGTGATATAATCGCCGGACTGCCGATTCCGTACCACGGGCGTACCCTTTATTCTACCACAGTCAAACCATTTCGTATACTGGTTTTTGGGAATTTCTGTCCCTTTTTTATAAGAAAAATACCGAAAAACCGCCTCTGTCCGGGGCTGTCCGAAAGCCGTCTCCCGGCGGCCGACCGCCACCCCTTCATACTCCCGGATCGCCCGGATTCCATAGGGCAGATCCTGGCTGCGTCCGGCCTGCATCCCAAACAGTCCCAGCACCTGGTCCACATGTCCGGAGGTGAGGTCCTTCGCCCGGCCGCCCACACGGGCCATCGCCTGGAAAATCACATAGGCGCGCAGGATTTCCGGCAACTGTTCAAACTCCTTCTCCGGAATCAGAATCTGCCCATCCTCCTCCCGCGCGTGCCGCCCGGTCCACTCTAAGGCCTGCCCGCTCAGGTAATCGTCCGCCTGTCCGGCCAAACGCCCCACGCGCAGAATGCTCTCCACCGCACCGGGATTCACCTGCTCCTGCAGCATGGGAATCAGCTGCCTTCGGATGCGGTTGCGGGTATAGTGATCCGTGTCGTTGGTGGAGTCCTGGCAGAAGGACAGGCCATTCGCCGAAAGCCACTCTAAAATCTCCTTGCGGCCCACCACGATCAGCGGCCGGATAATCCTGCCCCTCACCGGGCGCATGCCGCCCAGCCCCTTTAACCCGCTGCCGCGGCAAAGGTTGTGGAGAATGGTCTCCGCCTGGTCGTCGCCGTGGTGGGCCACGGCCACCCTGACGGCATCCGTTTCCGGAGGATCGCCGGCCGCCGCGCCGTGGTTGCTGCCGCCGGTCTCCCTAGTCTCTTTTGCCCACGCGTTGCCGCCGCCGGTCTCCCTAGTCTCTTTTGCCCACGCGTTGCCGCCGCCGGCCTCCCTGGTCTCTTCCGGCCACGCGTTGCCGCCGCCGGCCTCCCCGGCCCCTTCCGGCCATACCGTGCCTTCACCAGCCCCTTCCGCCCACGCTCCGCTCTCCCACGCCGCCGCGCACTCCTCAAACGCCCGGTAGCGCAGCAGCCTTCCGGCCTCCTCCTCGGACAGCTTCTCTGCCCGCGCGAACTCCCGCACGTCCACCCGGCGCAGCACAAAGGGCACCTCAAAACGTTCGCACAGCTGCCGCGCAAACTCCGCGTCCCGGTCCGCCTCGGCCCCGCGCAGGCCGTGGTGCACGTGGACCGCCCGCACCTGGATTCCCAGCTCCCCGCGCAGACCGCATAACAGCGCTAAGAGGCAGACGGAATCTGCCCCTCCTGACACGGCCGCGACCACCCGGCCGCCCTGCCGCAGCATATGATATTGTTCAATCGTTTCCCGAAACTTCCGCCGTACATCTTCCATTTTTTTCCACCCCGCGCCGGTTCCGGGCGTCCGAAAAACACCCGCAGCCAACGTTTACGGGGGCCTGGGGCCCCCGCGGTCTGCCGTCACCTGTTGCCGATGACTCTACTATAACCGCAAACCCGGCGGTTTGCAACGGCTAATTTGCCGCAGCCCGGCGCGATCTGCCTCTCCCGCGAAACCGCGCCGGACGCCCCGGCTCCCGGCGTTCTTACCTCCGTTTCCAGATTCCCGCCACCAAAGCCGTCATATCGTCCCTGGCAGCCGGGATAAAGGAGGACGCGAACTCCAGAATCTGCTCCGCCAGCTCCTGGGGCGGCATGTTCTCCACGCTCTCCAGATACTCCTTCATCACCTGCTCCTTGTTGTCCCCGGGCAGCGCGTCCAACACGCCGTCGCTGACCATGATGATGCGGCTGCCGTCCCACAGCTTTTTGCTGATCAGCTCCGGCTCCACCGCGGTCAGCACACCCATCGGCACCTCCCCGGCCTCCAGAAGCTCCACGCCGTCCTCTCCGATGATAAAGGTGGGCACGGCTCCCAGCTTCATGCACTCCAGCACGCCGGTGTGCAGATCCACACAGCACAAATCCAGGGTAGCCGGATGCTGTTCCCGGCCTGCCAGCAGCAGCACCGTGTTCACCAGCTTTAAGGCCGATCGGGCGGAAAATCCCGTCTCCACCAGCTGCTCCGTCAGCTCCACCACCTGGCGGCTCTCCCGGTCCGCCTGCTCCCCGCTGCCCATGCCGTCGGACAGGCTCATCACCACCTGGCTTCCCTGGCTCTCCACAAAGGTGTAGTTGTCCCCGCTGATACTCTCCCCCTGTTTGGGGATTCTGGCAGCTCCGCACAGCATGTGGTAGCTGCCGTCCTCCAGAAAACGCACCGTTGCGTACTGGCGGGTGATAATGGTCCGGCTGTCCCTGGCCGGGCTCCAGAAGCTGCCCTCCATGGCCTGTCCCACGATCCCGGCGGCCTCCCGGCTGGTCATGCAGCGCCCGTTGGTGGTGCGCGCGGTTATGTAGGCCTCTCTCTGGCCGTTCTCATACTCCAGAATCAGCAGGTTCTGCACCGACATATGGGCCCGCCTGAAAGCCTTGCGCAGCTCTGCCTCGTAGTCCTCGCTCACATCCCTGGCCTGGTCCATCTGATGGGAAAATTCCTCCAGAATCATGGACATCTCCCGAAACTGCACCACCACCGCATCCCGGCTCTCCATAAACCGGTTTTTCCAGGACAGATTCATGGTGGCCCGTCCCAGGTTGCGGTTCAGCTGTCCCAGATACTTGTCCTTTTTCCGGCAGCTGGACTGGAACATCTGGGGCATGTCCTCATTGTCGATATGGCCTTTCTGCTCAAAGGCCCGCAGGAGATAATACAGGTAATAGCTGTCCTCCTTCTCCGTGTCCGTGCGCAGGCTGCATTTGGTGCAGCCGTCGCACACCAGGGCCGACGAGGTCTGCATGGCCGCCAGGCCGTCCTCTCTTGTCAGCTGCCGCCCGTTTTCAATCTCGTCGTCAAACGCTTTGGCCAGCCGTCCCAGGGAATCCGCCATGTCTCCCAGACGCCGGGCCGTATAATAATTCACATCGCAAACGCGTCGTTTTTCTTTCCTCTTTTCAAACACAAAAATCCCTCCTCACCGCGTACTGTCCAGTATACGCAGGCAGGAGGGAAATATCTGTCATATTTTGCAGGCCTGTCCACAAAATCTTTCGACAGGCGGGGACATTAAGCCCCATTATTCGCTGGGTTTGAGCAGAATTTCGTCAGGGTTGACCAGGCCCAGCTTCTCCTTGGCCACTTCCTCCGCATATTCTTTCGTTTTGACGTAGACCTTGTAGTCCTCCAGCTCGTCGGCCCGCTTGCTCTCCGCTTCCAGCTGGGCCTGCAGGTTCTCCTGGCGGACCTTGTACTCCAGATCCATACGCCGGAGGCTGGCTCCCTTGGCATTGATCACGACCGCCAGGCATGCGACTACCAGCGTAATCCCAAGCAGCGCCATACGGTTTGCCCACTTGTCCCGCCTAAGACGCCTAGATTTTCCATATGTTTTCATCCTGATCAATCACCAACTTTTTCCGTCTGTTCTTTGCCCGTCACTTTCCGGGTATTTTTGCCTGATTTTATTGTAAACTTTTTACCGAGCTTTTTCAAGCCTTTAAAAAAAATTCTGCTGATCAAACGGTCGTATAAAATCATACCGCCCAGAACCCCGCCGATCACATAGGCGCGCAGCCCTCCGTCGTTCTGCTGGTACAGGAGATTGAAGGTCACAACCCCCGCCCCGATCCAGTAAAAAAAGTCCTCAAGTCCCACCGCAAAGGCGCTGTGGCGGATCATCAGCCGGAACACCCGCAAAGTGTCGTAGACCAGCATCAGCCACCCGCCGGTGGCCAGGCTCAGCATCAAAAGCCACGCCTCGTAGCGAATCACCCCGCTCATAAGACCGCCCCCGTCACTTAAACAGGCGGGAGAACAGGGACTCCCCTGATTTGCGCAGCGCCTCGTTGGAGGAATAGGCCATGCTGTCGATGGTGCCGTCCACGTCCACCTCCCCCTTCTCCAGGGTCAGCCGGCTGACATGAAGTTCCTTGCCCTTGATGGTCAAAAGCCCCATGTCCGTGTCCAGCACAATGGTGTTCTCGTCAAAGGAGACCACGTCCGCGATACCGGTGATGCTGCCCGCAGACCGGTTCTGGAACACCAGCTTGTGCAGACGGCCGTTCAGTTTTTCTTCCATGCAAAAACCTCCTAACATATCTAACCTATGTTAAATATATTAGGAGGTTGGCCAATATATGCCATTATTCAGAATGAAACATCGATCACAGGTAACGGTACAGCTCTTTTGCCTCGTCCTTCTTAACGGTCTCCTGCACGTCCAGCACCTCTACCCGAACCGCCTTTTCCCCGAACCGGATCTCGATCACGTCCCCGGTCTTGACATTCAGGGAAGCCTTGGCCGGCTTGTCGTTCACCAGAACGCGTCCGGCGTCGCAGGCTTCGTTGGCGACAGTCCTGCGCTTGATCAGGCGGGAAACCTTCAAAAACTTGTCCAGTCTCATGGATTAGTTGTTAACCGCATCCTTTAAGGCCTTGCCGGCTTTGAACTTCGGAGTCTTGGAAGCCTCAACGTTCATCGGCTCGCCGGTCTTGGGATTTCTGGCCACTCTGGCAGCTCTTGCGCTGACCTCAAAATTGCCGAAGCCAACCAGCTGAACCTTCTCGCCCTTAACCAGCTCTTCCGTTACCACGTCCGTAAATGCCTTTACTGCCTTCTCTGCATCTTTTTTGGAAAGCTCTGCCTTTTCAGCAACTGCTGCGATCAATTCTGTCTTGTTCATCAATTCTTCCTCCTAAAATATGATCCGGACAAAGGCCGGAATTTTTACCCTTACGAGTCTTGGTGTACTTAATCATTTATAGCCGTTTCTCTACGTTTTGTCAAGGTTTTTTGGCTTTTTCCTGCAATTTTATCTCTTTCCAGAGAGCCAGTGCTTCCTCCGGTGAATTGACCTCTATATCGCCAAACACGTGGGGGTGTCTGCGCACCATTTTCTCGCTGATTCCGTCGATCACATCGTCGATGGTGAACGCGCCAGCCTCCTTTGCGATCTGGCTGTACAGCACCACCTGGAGCAGCACGTCCCCCAGCTCCTCGCAAAGATTTTCCATATCCTTGTTGTCCACCGCCTCAAAGACCTCCTGGGCCTCGTCGGCCAGGCACTTTTTCAGGCTTTCAAAGGTCTGCTCCTTATCCCAGGGGCAGCCGTGGTCCGAGCGCAGCTCGGCTATGATACCAATCAGGTCGTCAAATGTGTGCATCGTCTCTCCTCACGTCTTTTCCTTGTTCCGCTTGATCACCTTTAGGCGGGTGAATTCCTCCCGCTCCTTCTCCTCCAAAGCCTCGGAAATGTCCTTGGACAGGGTTTCGTACTTGGGAATGGTAATATTTTTCAGGGCGTTGGCCCGCTTTTGGGTTTTCTTGATGCTGTTGGCAAGCCGGTAGGCGGAATTCTCCACCATGGACAGCTTGATGGTCAGCTCCTTCACCCGCTCGAAATGGTAGCGCGCCTCGTCCAGGGACTGGGTGGTATTGTAAAATCCATAGGTCAGCTGCAGCGGCTTCGCCTCGTGCTGTACCAGGGGAATCTCCGTCCCCATGATGCTCCGGGCCTTGATCTTCACGCCCGTCTCCACCGGCACCGAGGCCCCCACCTCCTGGACGTAGTTGATGCCCAGCTCGATGTTGGCCTTCTGCAGCGCCGCGTAGGCGGCCCGGAAGGTGGAGTCGATCTCCGACTGGATTCCCTTGGCCTCGTCGATCAGGCCCATGAGCTCGCGGATCAGAATATTCCGCTTTTTGTCCATCAGCCCATAACCCTGTCTGGCCAGCACCAGGGAGTTTTTCGCCCGCATCAGATTGCCTTTTGTGGGAAATGTATTCGGATCCATTTACATCACTCCTTGTGTGGAAAACGCCGCCCGGCCCAAAGTGCCGGCCCGCGCTCCCGCATGATCCGGCGCGCCAGGGCGCGCCATTTACGCTGCTACTGAACCTCCTCGGTGGGCTTGTAATACTGGTCCAGAATCTTGGTGTCGATCCGGTCCAGCTCCTCCCTCGGAAGCATTCCCAGAAGCCGCCAGCCAATCCCCAGCGTCTCCAGAATGTTCCGGTTCTCGTGGGGATCCTGGCCCACGAACTGTTCCTCAAAGGCTTTGCCGAATTCCAGGTATTTTTTATCCATGGGCGAGAGCTCATCCTCGCCGATTACCGAAGCCAGCGCCCTGGCGTCTCCCACCTTGGCGTAGCAGGAGAACAGCTGGTTGGCCACGTCCTGGTGGTCCACCCGGGTGAAGCCCTCGCCGATGCCGTCCTTCATCAGACGGGACAGGCTGGGCAGCACGTTGATGGGCGGATAGATGGACTGCCCGTGCATCTGGCGGTCCAGCACGATCTGCCCCTCGGTGATATATCCGGTCAGGTCGGGGATGGGATGGGTAATGTCGTCGTTGGGCATGGTCAGAATGGGAATCTGCGTCACGCTGCCCGCCCGTCCGGCCACGATGCCCGCTCTCTCGTAAATGGATGCCAGGTCGCTGTATAAATAGCCCGGGAAGCCCTTACGGGACGGGATCTCGCCCTTGGAGGAGGAGACCTCGCGCATGGCCTCGGCGTAGGAGGTCATATCCGTCAGGATTACCAGAATGTGCATGCCCTTCTCAAAGGCCAGATACTCCGCCAGGGTCAGCACCACCTTGGGAGTGATCAGACGCTCCACCACGGGATCGTTGGCCAGGTTGATGAACATGGAAACGTGCTCGGAAACGCCGCTCTCCTCAAAGGTCCTGCGGAAGAAATCCGCCACGTCGTACTTGACGCCCATTGCGCCGAACACAATGGCGAACTGTTCGTCGGAATTGTCCCCAAGGGAGGCCTGCTGCACGATCTGAGCCGCCAGCTGGTCGTGGGGCAGGCCGTTGCCAGAGAAGATGGGCAGCTTCTGTCCCCGGATCAGGGTGGTCAGGCCGTCGATGGCCGAAATTCCGGTGCGGATATAGTTTCTGGGGTACTCCCGGGTCACCGGGTTTAAGGGCTTTCCGTTGACGTCCAGCTTGATGTCGGAGATGATGTCCCCCAGGCCGTCGATTGGCTCGCCGATGCCGTTGAAGGTCCGCCCCAGCATCTCCTCGGACACCGCGATCTCCATGGGATGGCCGGTGAGCCGGGTGTGAGTGTTGCGCAGCGCCATCCCCTCGGTGCCCTCAAACACCTGGATAATGGCCTTATCTCCGTAGATTTCAATGATACGGCCGATCTTGCGGGTATTTCCGCCCACGGTCATTTCCACGATCTCATCGTAAGCAGCTCCCTGAACGCCTTCCAGAACCACCAGCGGGCCATTGATTTCGCTTAAACCTAAATATTCAACTGCCATCCTTTCGTCCTCCTTACGCGTTCTGCTCCACGACCCGGTCGTAGAACTGGTCGATCTGCTTCATATAATCGTCGAACATGTCCAGGCGGTCGTTGGGCACGTCGTATTTGATCGAGATGATCCGGTCGAAGATCTTCTCCTCCCTCAGCACGGACACAGGCATGCCCATGCCCACCAGCGCCCTGGACTTCTTGTACAGGTAGAGAATCACTTCCATCATCTTAAACTGTTTTTCCATGGGCACGCTGGTGTCGTCCTTGTGGAAGGCGTTCTGCTGTAAAAATCCAAGGCGGATCACCCTGGCGATCTCCAGCACCAGCTTCTGATCGTCCGGCAGCACGTCCGCGCCGATCAGCTTCACAATCTCCATCAGGTTGCTCTCCTGGTTTAAGAGGGCCATCAGGCGGTTGCGGTAGTCCACGAATTTCTTGCTCACATGGTCCGTGTACCAGGGCGCCAGGTCGTTTATATACTCCGAATAGCTGGTCAGCCAGTGGATGGCCGGGAAATGCCTGGCGTAGGCCAGGGATTTGTCCAAGCCCCAGAAGCAGCGCACGAAACGTTTGGTGTTCATGGTCACCGGCTCCGAGAAGTCACCGCCCTGGGGGGACACCGCGCCGATGATGGTCACGGACCCCTCGGTCTGGTTCAAGTTCTGCACCATACCCGCCCGCTCGTAGAACGCGGAGAGCTTGGAGGCCAGATAGGCCGGGAAGCCCTCCTCCGCGGGCATCTCCTCCAGACGGCCGGACAGCTCGCGCAGCGCCTCCGCCCAGCGGGAGGTGGAGTCCGCCATGATAGCCACGTGGTAGCCCATGTCCCGGTAATACTCCGCCAGGGTCAGCCCGGAGTACAGACTGGCCTCACGGGCCGCCACCGGCATGTTGGAGGTGTTGGCGATCAGGGTGGTGCGGTCCATCAGCGGGTTGCCGCTCTTGGGGTCGATCAGCTCCGTGAACTCCTCCAGCACCTGGGTCATCTCGTTGCCCCGCTCCCCGCAGCCGATGTAGATGATCACATCCGCGTCGGACCATTTGGCGATCTGGTGCTGGGTCATGGTCTTGCCGGTGCCGAAACCGCCGGGAATCGCCGCCGTACCGCCCTTTGCCAGGGGAAACATGGTGTCCAGAATCCGCTGCCCCGTGATCAGCGGCTTGGTGGCCGGAAAACGCTTGGCGATGGGACGTGGCACGCGGATGGGCCATTTCTGGGTCATGGTCAGCTTCCGCTCCGTGCCGTCGATCAGCTGCACGGTTACCAACTCCTGGCCGATGGTGTAGGAACCGTCCGGAACCACCTCCAGGATATACCCCTCCACGTCCGGCGGAACCATCACCTTGTGGGTAATGGCCCTGGTCTCCGGGACCTCGGCGATAATGGAGCCGGGGAATACCCGGTCGCCCTTTTTCACCGTCATATGGGTTTCCCATTTTTTATCCGGGTCCAGGCTCTCCACGCTGACGCCGCGGCTGATATAGTGGCCGCTGGTCTTGGCGATCTCGTTTAACGGGCGCTCGATGCCGTCGAAAATGCTGCTCAGGATGCCGGGCGCCAGGGTAACCGACACCGGAGCGCCGGTTCCGGTCACAACCTCCCCCGGCTTGATTCCGCTGGTCTCCTCGTACACCTGGATCGTGGTCTTTTCCGAGGTCAGTCCAATGACTTCGCCCACCAGATTTTCCTTACCAACGTAAACCATCTCGTTCATCTGAAATCCCGGATCGCCCAGGATGGAGACGACGGGTCCGTTGATGCCGTAAATCTCACCTGTCTTAGCCACTCTACTTACCTCCTAAATCAAATTTGAACTCATGACGGGCTTCCTTCAGTTTCGTCTCAAAGGAATTGTCGATGAGAATATGTTTGGCCGGGATCACCGCCCGCGTGCCGCCCATGAAGGAGTATTCGCTGACCTTGATGGTGGCGTTGTGGTGCATGGCGATGCGCTGGAGCTTATCCTGGTCCGAGGGGTCCATGTAAATGATCAGCTCCGCGTCCCCGGCAAACTCCTTGGCCGCCTTGACCTGGCTCTCCAAAAGGCGCTGGTAGTCTCCTGTATCCATAAAATTCTCCAGAAGATCCTTAAGCTCCACAAATAATTTATCCTTCAGCTCTTCCTGCTTATGGCTGACTTCCCGCTTCAAATCCAGCTGTGCGATGGAAAGGCGCTTGTTCATCTCGCGCTCCAGCTTTTCAGTCTCCATCGCCACCTGCATGTCAGCGCGCCGTTTGGCATCAGCGGTGTGCTCCTCGAAGGATTTTTCAAGGGCAGCCATGTAGTCGTCCAGCATCTTGGCGCTTCTGTCCCTGGCGTCCTCCATACAGATATCCTGAAAATGCTTCAGTTTCTCCTCTGTTGTCAAACTCTTCACCTGCTTTCTATGGTCTTACAGTTTTAATCCAATGGCTTCGTTTACATAAGAAGTGATAAAGTTCGGCTTGCGGCCGGTTCCGTGTCGGTCCGGGATCTCCACGATCAGCGGCAGCTTGCGCTCCAGCTTCACGTTGTCGATGATCTCGGGAAATTCCCTGCCGAATTTCTCAGTCAGCAGGATGATACCGATCTCTTTGTCGGCCAGGACCTTATCCAACTGCGCTTTCAGTTCCTCCCTCTCATGTACCACTGCGCCCTCCACGCCGGCCAGCCGCATGCCGGTCAGCGTGTCCACGTTGTCGCTGATCAGGTACATTTTCATAGGATCACAGCTTACCTAAGATCATGAAGGAAATGATCAGACCATACAAGCAAACACCTTCGGCAAGGCCAACGAAGATTAACGATTTACCAAGGATGGTGCTGTCCTCGCTGATGGCTCCCAAAGCCGCGGAGGCAGCTGCGGAAACGGCGATGCCGCCGCCTAAGCAGGACAGGCCGGTGGAGAGCGCCGCGGAGAGATAACCCATACCCGCGGAGGATGCAGCCCCGGAGGCAGCCTCCGCCGCGTACGCATTTCCGGAGAACATCACCGCTCCGGCAAACACCATGGTTCCGAAGAACATAAACAGGTTAACGGCCAGGGCGGTTTTATAACGTCCCTTGGTCTTTTCCCCTGCCGCAAAGGCTCCGAAGGGGATAACAATACTTAACAACAGTGCCACGACCAATGTGATTTTTACAATTACGCTCATGATTCATTCTCCTCTTTCCCTAGATATTAATTTATAAACGCTACTGCTGTTCCGCGGCCTTGCCGTAGGGCTTGAAGGCCCGGCCGCTGCCCCGGTAGAACCGGCTGAACAGCTCATAGTATTCCAGACGCAGCACCTGAATGCCCACGATCAGGCCCTCCATGCCGCAGACGAACAGGTTTCCGCCGATGACCACCGCCCAGTTGGGACTTCCGGCCTCAGCTCCCGCCAGCATCAGCACCACCTGCATCATGGCCGCGTGGCTCACCGCAAAAGCGCCCACACGGACAAAGGACAGGGTGTTGGAAAAATAACTCAGCAGCACCTCGAACAGCTCGAACAACCCCTGGGTGATGAACATTCCCACGCCGCCCTCGATTTTCTCCGCCTTCTTCTCCACAATGGCGGTGAGAGGCTCCTTGAAAAACATCACAAAGAGCGGAACCACAAACATCACCACCAGAATCACGGTGGCCGGAAGGGCTTTTCCGCTCATGTAGAGCACGATGGTGCAGGCCAGGGCGAAATAGAATACCAGGCCCGCCACGCCGTTGGTGTCAAAGTAAACCTTCTCCGTGTCGTGGGAGCGCAGGCTGTTGACGATGTTAAGCACCATACACATAAGAATGATCAGCATGCCCAGACCCACGGCCACCACAAACACGGTGTTCAGCTTGCCGATAAACGGCAGGTTGGTCATCGCCTCGGAGGGCCTCAGCCACATGGCCGGAATCAAATCCTCAAACCCGAACACGCTGCCGAACAGCAGGCCGAAGATGGTGGAGAACACGCCGCAGCAGGAGATAATTCCCGCAAGGCGGACTTTCTTAAACCGGTAGAGCAGGAACCCGCCGATGAGAAGGCACAGCCCCTGGCCCGCGTCCCCGAACATGAAGCCGAACAGGAAGGAGTAGGTCAGGCCGATGAGAATGGTGGGGTCGATCTCGTTGTAGCTCGGCAAGCCGTACATTTCCACATACAGTTCAAAAGGTTTAAACAGCCCCGGGTTCTTCATCTTGGTGGGCGGCTTGCTCATAATGTTCGCGTGGTCGTCCTCGATGATACAGAAGGTATTGTCGTCGTTTTCAATCTCCTTCTGGAAGCTTCTGGCATCCTGCTCCGTCATCCAGCCGCACAGAATGTAGAAGGTGTGGTCGTCGTGTTTGGTGCAGGCCGCCAGCTTGCGCACGTCGAAGTTGGTGGAAAAGGTGCTGATCCGCTGATAGGAGGCAATCAGGTCGTCCTTGCGGCTGTTGATGGCGGCCACGATGTCCTGATCCACCTGGAGAATCTTCGCCTCCAGCTCCCGGATCTGATCCTCCAGGTTGTGGCCCGCCTGGGTGGGTGTGCCGTCGTACTCGTCCGGCAGGAACATGCGCTCAAAATGCATGGACGCGTAGATGGCGTCGATCTTGTCCTCCAGCTTTTCCGGCACAAAGTACACGATCCAGATATACTGGGCGTCCTCCTTGCACTTGAAGAGGATGGTGTCGATGGTGTCGTAGACGTACGCGGAGAATTTCTCGTAATACTCCCTCGATATGCGGCCAAAGCGGAACTTGATATACTGGAACCCCAGAATCCGCCTGACGTCGTAATTCAGCCCGGAAAACGGAACCACCTTGTCCATAGATTCCTGAAGGGCGGCCCGCTGGGCCAGCAGTTCATTTTTCTGCTCCGTGAGTTCGGAGAGCTTGCGGTCCAGGCTCCGGACGGTCTCAAGGGCCGTCTCCAGGGAAACCCGCCGCTCGCTGCCGCCGGGCAGCAGCTCGTGGTAGCTCTCCATCATAGCCTGGGCCTTTAAAAGCTCCTCCTTATACGGATTCGTCTCAATATAAGGTCTCAAGTCCCTTACCGTTTTCAGTTCCGACAAGGCGTTCTCCAGATGGATCTCATACCGGGAGAGATAGGTATCGACCACGCGGTCGATATCCGCCTTGGGGCCGGTAATGCTCAAGAACTTCATTTTCTCAATCACTTGTAAACCCCCTTTAACTTATTTTTACGCCATAGCGGATGCTTTCCAGGGTGGTGATAATCCGCTCGATTTCCCGCTCCTTAAAGTAGAGGTAGGAATTCAGGATCGCGATGGAGTACGGTTCCCTGCGGCTGGTCAGCAGGTAGATCCGGTCGTTGATTTCATCGGCAACGGATTTTAAATCCGGTTCGTCCCTGAGGCCCGCCGGAAGGCTGCGCTTGTACCATGTGGTTTCCAACAGCGTCAGAAACTCGTCCGCGCTTTCCGCCTCAACCATGCGGTTGATCTGTGCTTTGGTCAGGTGCAGGTTTATGGGAATCAGAATCGCGTAGATATCCGCCGGAGCCAGGTGATAAAACTTCTTGGACCGGTAGATCCACTGCAGATTCAATACATCCATCCGGGTGCCGAAGCACTGGGCGATGATCTTCTGTTCACCTTTTGTCAGATACTTTTTCTTGATGCGCCAGATATTCCGGAAATAGATCATATCCAATGTATTCTCACATTCCGGAAGCGTGAGCTTTCCCTTCTGCTGGAGCTGGCTTAAGGGCCCGTAATACGGTGATCCGTTTAAATTTGCAACGAATTGCTCCATATTCTGGGATTCCGAGAGCTGGATTAAGTCCAGACTGGAATGTTTGTCAAAAAACTCCCGGAACATGGACAAGTCCTGCCGCTGGTCCCGGTGCCCCGCCGCGTTTCGCAGACAGGTCTTGATGATTCCGATCTCATAATGCATGAAGTAAAGATCCAGGAATCTGCGCTGTTTTAAGTTGGCAAACTTGTAAAGCTTGGCAAAATCCCGGTATTGGGACAGATTCAGCTGCTGCTCGATGTTGCCCCGGTGCAGCTGCCCGTCCTCCAGCCCGTTAAAGATATCCCCGTAGGGCGGAAACCTGCGCAGGTAGTCCACTGCCTCGGGAACGGACTCCAGCAGCCCCATCTCTTCAAACTGGCTGTCGCTTATACGCCATCGTTCCATCGCCTTTACTTTCGTGGTGATCCCACTGTAAGCAATCAGGCTTCCCATATCCTCACTCCTTTATCATGGCCTTAAAAAGAGCCTCTGCATACGTTTCATGCTTTTTCTCATAATTCTCCGCTATCTGCCGGATCAGTGCGTCCGAATCCGCCTTCTGCTGGGCCAGCTTCCGGTTCATATCCGCTTCCATCGACTCCTGCACCTTGCGGATTCTGGCGGACGTCTCCTGCTCAAGCTCAGCGTCAAACGCCTTGGTCTTCTGATCCATCTCCTGGGCAAACGCCTTCTTGCGGGCGTTCGCTTCGTCCGTAATGGCCTGAGCCGCAGCCTCAATCTCAGAGAGCTTGTCAATCACAGTATCCATATCGCTCCTCCTTGTTCTTTGATCTGATCGCTTCCATATTTAAGATAAGCCCTTCTTATTGCTATATAAAAATAGCTTTTCTAAAGACTATTCTCTTATATTTAAGCTCATATCATTCTACTACTTTTCAAAAAAAATACCAGCTTAAATTTTTATAAAAATTAATTATTTAACAATATTCCTGTGTAAATATGAAAAAAAGGATGGCAGCCGGGAGTTTGCCTCCCAGCTGCCATCCTGCCGGTTTAGATATTTTTTATAAATAGTTTATAAATTTTTTATAATTTATTTAGGCTACTGAACCGTCGAGTTCGGGGCCGGTGCGTTCTCACCCTCTGTGGCGGGAACCTGTTTTTCCAGATACTGGCTGGCCACGTAGGCTTCCTGCCCGTCGTAGTTGATCACCGCCCACTCGTTGGAGTAGCGTTTGACGTAATCCACCGTGGCGCCCTTGGACAGCTGGGCCAGAATCCTGGCATCCTTCGAGGGCTCCTTGCGCACGTTCACCGCGCTGCCGGTGATCACATAGACGCCTCCCGTCTCCTCCGCCTCGGTAGGCGGCTCAGTGGGCTCCGGTACCGGCTCCTGGGTGGGAGGCTCGGTGGTCGCCTCCACGGTAACCGGCGCGGTGGTCTCCTTCACCTTGTCCTTCTTGTCCGGAAGCAGCGCCCGGATCACAACGATCAACAGGATGACTGCCAGAAGGGGCACCAAAAACCTCAGCACATAATAGGCCGGGGACACTCTTTTGCGTTTTTTCCTGCGGTTGCCGCCGGTACCGGACGGGCGGCGTCCCTGCTGCTGGGCCGGACGGCGGTTCCCGGAGGAGCTGCGCCCCTGACTGCCCCGCGCTCCGGACCCGGAAGGCCGGGCGGCCGGGCGGCCGGAACTGTACTCGTCGGCGAAAGCCTTGACCTCCTGAACCAGCATCTGGTATGCCTGATTCGCATCGTAGGCCGTGTCATCCCCCTCGTGCACCGCTTTATTCCCCAAAATGCGGATGTTGTGGTAGTGATCCTTGGTGTTGCGGCTGATCCATCTGCCCTCGTAGAGCTGGTCGATGGTGTCGGATAAATCTCCTTCCACCAGGCAAGCCTTCTCCGCCATGCAGCGCACCATATATTCCAGAGTCTGCCTGGCCTTCACCATCGCCAGGTTAAACTCCTTGTGTCCGATCAGGCGTTCCGTCTCTCTGACGCCCTGCTGGATCTGCTTCCAGCTGGTTGTGTTCTCCACATTTGCCATTTTCCTCTCTCCTTTGTACCTTATGTTACAAATCCGAATCACAAAATTATGCAGGCCCCTGAAAAGCCGCTCATTATGTATAGTATACTAAATTTCCCCAGGTTTTGCATTATAATTTTTAAATTGTTCAGTAAAAATCTGAATATTAAGGAAAAAGTAAATTTTCTTGCAAATATATAGGCCCGATGATAAAATGAGCTTGCGGACAACCGCAAAATTTGTAGCTATGAGAGGAAAAATACATGCGATTACGCCACATTCCCGGCGCCGAGGAGACCATTGCTGCGAGTCCCTATGTCGTGCAGGATCCGCAGGCGCAGAAAGGCCGCTGGGACCAGCTGTTCGGCAACACCAACCCCATCGAGATCGAGGTGGGCATGGGCAAGGGCCGGTTCATCATGGAGCTGGCCCAGAAAAACCCCGGGATCAACTACATCGGCATCGAGCGCTATTCCAGCGTGCTGCTGCGGGGCCTTCAAAAGAGGGCCGAGCTGGAGCTGGACAATATCTTTTTTATGTGCATTGACGCAAAAACCCTGGCGGACGTGTTCGCCCCGGGCGAAGTGAACCGGATCTATTTAAATTTCTCCGATCCCTGGCCCAAGGACCGCCACGCCAAGCGCCGTCTCACCTCGCCGGAATTCATGGCGGTTTACGACAGCGTGCTAGCCCCGGAAGGCACTGTGGAATTCAAGACCGACAACCGCGGCCTGTTCGACTATTCCCTGGAATCCATTCCCGCAGCCGGCTGGACCGTGAAGGCCCACACCTTTGACCTTCACCATTCCGATATGGCCGAAGGCAACGTGATGACGGAATACGAAATAAAATTCTCCGCCAAAGGGCAGCCGATCTGCAAGCTGACCGCCTGCCGGACGCCGCAGCCGTAAGCGTCTGAGCCGCCCGCGCGGCAGCGCCCGGCGTATAATTTTCACCAGGCCACGCACACTAACAGTGATTGGCTCATATCCTGGCAGTAAGACATAGCGGCCAGGAGGCGGACAGGATGGCTCTCCCCGAAAAGATGACGCGGAGCCTGCTAAGGGCCACCAGCGACAAGACCGACTTAAACAAAAAGGTACTGCGGCTTCACCGTTCCTTCAAGGAAGTCGACAAAATCATCAACGGTAAAGTTAAAAAAAGCGATAAAAAATGAGAAAGGAACCAAACATTATGGAAATGAAATTTACATCCGAAAACTTTGACACCGAGGCACTCAAGAGCGACAAGCCCGTTTTAGTGGACTTCTTCGCCGACTGGTGCGGCCCCTGCAAGATGATGGCTCCCGTTGTGGAAGCCCTGGCCTCCGAGTACGAGGGCAAAGCCGTGGTGGGCAAGCTGAATGTGGACGACGCCAGCGACATCGCCGGCCGCTACGGCGTGATGTCCATCCCCACCCTGATCGTTTTCAAGGACGGCCAGATTTCCGACAAATTCGTGGGCGTAACCTCCAAAAACGAGCTTTCCGCAGCCTTAAACAAGGCTTTATAAAGGGATTCTGAAGCTCATCTGAAAGAAAAATAAAATTTTTTCAAAAAAATAGTTGACTTTTTTATTTTTCAGTTATATAATAACGTTCGTGCCGCTGAGAAACACAGCACAGCCAAGCACGAACAAGCGCCTTTAGCTCAGTTGGTAGAGCAGTAGACTCTTAATCTATTTGTCCAGGG
>ENA-UOJP01000928-UOJP01000928.1-human-gut-metagenome-genome-assembly--contig:-C102-NODE-928-length-43139-cov-6.337387_pt1 | contig 43139 bp, 37 predicted proteins | sample MGYA00242353_ERZ723900 | MGnify/ENA metagenome assembly ERZ723900
CTTCTCTTCATAACATCCCGCCCCGAAGCCTTTCACCTCCGGCCGGTTTGATCTGTTTACAGCTGACAAAGCAGCTCCCTCAGGAAATGCCAGACCTTTTGGGTGCTGGAGATCGTCACATACTCGCCGGGAGAGTGCAGATTGCGTACATCCGGTCCCAGGGAAATCATATCCAGCTTTCTGGGCGCTTTCTCGCCCAGCTCGCCGCACTCCAGACCTGCGTGCAGGACCATGTACTTAGGCGCTTTTCCATAGAGTTTTTGGTAGAGCTCCCCACAGGTTTTTTTCACGCCGGAGTCCGGGTCGTACTCCCACTCCGGGCAGCAGGACATCACCTCATAGGTGGCACCATGGAGCTCCGTCAAACGGCGGATATGGCAAAACATCTCCTCATACATGCTCTTCATGGAGCTTCTGGTCATGACGTGAATTACGGCCTGCTCCGCCTCCAGCCGGACCACGCCCAGGCTGACGGAGCTCTCCACAATATCCGGAAACTCCGGATTCATGCGGACAATCCCACTCTGGGTAAAGTAGAGATAGTTCAGAAGCCCATCCCTGCTGGCCTTGGTCATCACCTGTCGGGCCGCGTCGGCAGCGGCACAGGTGATGGAGATGTCCGGGTCGGAGAAACGATACTCCTTGGCTACCACCGTCTGATAGGCGGCAGTCAGCTCCTCCACTTTCGCTACATCGCCGGCAGGCACGGCAATGATTGCCTCCGCCTCCCTGGGAATGGCGTTGTACTTCAGACCGCCCATGAAGTCCACCAGGGAGAGCGCCACAGATTCCTTCAGCGTATAGAGAAGGCGGCACAGCAGCTTGATGGAATTCGCCCGACAGCGATGAATATCCTCGCCGGAGTGTCCGCCCAGCAGTCCCCTGACGGAAATCCTCAGGGTGCTGACGTCAGCCGGAGCCGCCTCCCGCGCAATGGGAAGGAATACTTTGACAACAGGGCCTCCCGCGCAGCCGATGATAAAGACTCCTTCATCGTCAGAGTCTAGGTTTATTAAAGTGCTGCCTTGGAGCAGGCTACCGTCAAACGCCTCCACACCGGTCATACCCCGCTCCTCGTCCGCCGTACAGACAAATTCCAGCGCGGGATATTCCCGGCTTTTGTCCGCCAGTATCGCCAGAGCCAGGGCCATGCCAATACCGTCGTCAGCGCCGAGGGTCGTATCCCTGGCAATGATCTTATCTCCCTCAATCTCAAAGGAAATAGGGTCTTTTGCAAAGTCGTGCTCCACGCCCGCGTTTTTCTCGCAGACCATATCCATATGTGCCTGCAAAATCACGCCGGCTCTGTCCTCAAAACCTTTGCCGGCAGACCGGCGCATGATGATGTTGTGTGCGTCGTCCGTCTGATACTCCAGGCCGTGGGCCTTGGCAAACTCCACCAGATAGGCACAGACGGCGGCCTCGTTTCCGGATTCACGAGGAATGCATGTTAAGTCCTCAAAATAGTGGAAAACCTCTTTGGGCTCCGTGTTCGCTAAGATTCTATCTTTCATATGGCTCCTCCTTATCCCATGAGAATGGTGGCTCCGGCCAGCACGACCATGGTGAGCAACCCAATCATCAGCAGGAACTTACCCACAAATTTCATCCAGGTCACATAGGAGGTTCTGGTCATCGTCAGCACGCCCATCAGCAGGCCGCAGGTGGGCGCCACCAGAGCCAGCATGGAGTTGGCCGCTGCGTATGCAATTACTACGATCTCACGTCCCACACCGGCAAAGTCCGCCAGGGGCGCCATGATACCCATGGACAGTGTGGCGAGGCCAGAGGAAGAAGGCACAAAGAAGGACAGCACCAGATAAATCACATAGGTGCACAGAGAGAACACCACGCTGGAGGTGTTCACCAGCAGGGATTCGCCGAAGTGCAGAATGGTATCGGTGATTCTGGCATCGCTCATCACAATGCTGACGCCTCTTGCAACGCCGATGATCACAGCCACGCTCAACAGATCCTTACAGCCGTTGATGAAGGTGTCCATGAACTCCTCGTCGCCCATCCGGGCAATTACGGCCACGATCACGCTGGCGGCCAGGAATACGCCGGCCAGCTCAGGGAACCACCAGCCCATGGTGGGCCAAATGGTAATGCCCAGGTCCTCCCAGGCCAGGACGCCCCAGATCATGATCAGGAAGGACACCACGAACACCACCAGGATCAACTTTCTCTTGGTGGTCAGCTCCGGCAGGTTATCCATGTCGGTCTCTTTCAGGAAAAACTTCCGATTTTCCTCCGCTTGGGCATACACCAGGGACTTGGTGGGGTCCCTCCTCACTTTTTCCGCATAACGCATGGTGAAAATAATGCCAGCCGGGATGTAAATTGCCAGCAAAACCAGCCGGACAACAATGCCATCTGCCATGGAAATACCAGCGAACCGGCTGGCAATGGCCACGGCGAAAGGATTTGCAATGGAGCCCATGACGCCCAAAGCCGCCCCCATCTTGATTACGCTCAGGCCAACCAATGTGTCATAGCCTGCTGCCAGTAGAACCGGGATGAGAACGGGGAAAAAGGGCAGCGTCTCCTCCTCAATCCCGAAGGCTGCGCCTGCAAAGCTGAAAATCAGCATCAAAACCGGGATCAGCAGCTTTTCCCTGCCCTTGAGTCTGCGGATCGTCGCACCGATAGCAGCGTCAATGGCGCCGGTTTTCATCACCACTGCCAGATATCCGCCGATCACCAGTGTGTAGAGAATGATGTCCACCGAGTCCATAAAACCGCTGATAGGGGCCATAATCACAGAGGCAGCCCCCTGGGGATTGGAATCTACCTCGTGGTAAGTCCCGGCAATCGGCTGCAGTGTTGAAGCATCGGGGTCCACATACTCATACGCGCCGCCGGGAAGCACCCAGCTGAGGATCGCCACCAAAACAACGATGGCCATAATGATGACGTACGAGGAAGGGATCTTCCATTTCTTTTTTGACATGTTTTTCTCCTCCTTGACAAAAATACAACAAACTAAATAAGCAATTTTTGTGCCAAGCGAGAACATGGATTCATTTGTTTAAAAATCATCAAAATTCCTTGTTTATTTTTAAACAAGCCCTTTTTTCCCGGCAAGCAAACACGTCTTCAGTGACTTTTCCGCTATTGAATAAGTCATTTTTAACTTATCTAAAAACAATTCAAGTCAAAAACAACTCGAATTTTAAGGCAAACTATCACCAGCAAGTTGTTTTTGACTCGAACATGTAGTATAATCAGTAAGAACTTCTTTTATAAAGACCCTAGTTCATAAATCGCCTCTGCATAAATCCTGCAGGTCTTAACCAGGCTGTCAATGTCAATATATTCATTTTTTTGATGCCAGGCCAGGCTTTCCCCGGGAAAAATCGCGCCAAAGGCCGCGATATTGGGGATCGATTTGGAATAGCTGCCACTGCCGCTGTATGTGGGCTCGCTCTTATCTTTTGTGACCTTTTGGTATGCTTTCAGCAGTGCCTTAATCAAAAAATGTTCTCTGGGAAAATATGTAGGGTCCCAGTACGAATTTTCCACCGGAGAAAAGCCGTTTTCCAAAAAGCTATCTTGCAGCTTGCCATAGACCTGGTCATATCGGCATGTGACCGGATAGCGCAGGTCCAGCCGAACATGCATCTTCTTTCCATCAAAGGTGAGAATTCCGAGATTAACCGTCAGCTTCCCAGAGAATTCATCCGCATAAGCAATCCCAAGGGAGTCCCCATAAATTTCAAAGCCGATCCTGGTCCGAAGAAAATGGATGGTTCGGCACATCTCCCGGGAGCCAAAGGCCAAAGAATCCAAAAAGTCCAGCATCGCGCTGACCGCGTTGACGCCCTGCTCCAGGGAAATACTGTGAGTCTCCATGCCGAACGCCTCCAGCAACACGCCATTTTCCAGAATCTTGGCGTGCATATTGTGGCGGTGCTCCTTGGAGAATTCCGAGAGTTCCCGAACAATCTCACTCTTGCGCGGTGTGATCAGCAGCGCTTCACAGTGTCCAGGTACCGTGTTTTCCATTGTCCCGCCCCGGATATATTGGATATACTCCTCCCTCTCCTGGGGAATTTCCGAGGAGAATTCCACCATGGCAAGCCCCTTTTCCGCAAACACCACGGGAAACTGCCCGTCCAGAGTGAATCCTGCAATCGGCGGCTTCTCCTGGGAGAGATAGTGCTCCATGTCCCGGTAATACCGCTGCTCATCCGTCCCCACAATCAGACGAATTTTTTTGTTGAGCTTTTTTCCAGAGTCTTTGACGGCCTTCAGCGCGTAAAGGGCAGCCAAAAGCGGTCCCTTGTTGTCCAGGGAGCCCCGGCCATAAATCCGGTTATTTAAAATCATTCCCCCATAGGGAGGCACTCCCCACATCTCCCCTTCCGGGCAGATGTCCACGTGGGAGAGCACGCCGATATAAAGCTCTCCCTCGCCGTACTCCGCATAGCCGCAGTAGCCATCCAGATTTTTGGTGGAGAACCCCATAGACTCCGCCAGAGAGAGCACATAGCCCAGCGCCTTGTCTACGCCGTCCCCAAATGGCTTTCCCGGAAGCGGCTGCTCATGAACCGATTTAATTTGAACTAACTCCTGAACGGAGCGGACCAAGTCCTCCTGGTATTTGGAAACTTCTGCTTTGAGCGTCATAGCATAACATCCTTATTTCATCACGAAAGCAATCCATCAGCGCATTACCTCGTGAAATTTTCTTCTGCTTATCATACAACAAAACGCTTTGGTTGTACAGTGTCAAATTGATTGCCTCCTCTGAGCTTTTCTGATCGACAAAAAACTAAGCATTCATATACGGAAAGAGGTCACACCTATGGAAACAGAACTGGATTATTGCAAATCCATCTTGGACCTGATCCCCTCCGCAGTGGCACTTTATACACAAGATCAGCGGCTGCTGTTTTGCAACCGCGCCTTTCGGGAGCATTTCGGTGCAGAGGATGGACCTTTGGAGGGCCGGCACTTCCTCAAAGTCGGCCGCCGCTATTATTATAAAATCTCCCGTTTCCCAGAGGCGGCGCAGCATCTACAAAGTGATTCCACTTCACAAAGCGACGTCTATGCCGGCCAGCAGAGAATTTACCACCGGCTGGAGTGGCGTGGTGAGCGGCTCTTTTTGGAGCTGATTGCCCCCCTCGCATCTCCCACGCTTCCCCTCCAACCAGAAGACAACAAGGAGTCGCCTGAGGGCATGATCCTCTCTGACAAAAGGATGAGAAGCATTCTTGAGACTATCCGCCGCATTTCAAACTTTGATTCCACGGTCTTAATCACCGGAGAATCCGGCACCGGCAAGACCATGCTGGCAAGATACATCCATTCCAACAGCCGGCGGGCCAGCGCGCCTTTTGTCACGATCAACTGTGCCTCCATACCAGAGAACCTGATTGAATCAGAACTATTTGGCTACGTCTCCGGTGCGTTTACCGGTGCCGGACAAAAGGGTAAGGTCGGTCTGGTGGAAACAGCCAACGGGGGCACTTTATTTCTGGATGAGATCGGCACACTGCCGCTGAATCTGCAAAGCAAATTCCTGCAGCTGGTCCAGGAAAAGTCCTATCTGCCCGTGGGCGGTGTCAAACTGAAAACTGCAGATGTCCGTATTATTTCCGCCACGAATCTGGATCTTAGCAAGCAGGTGGAGGACGGCGTTTTCCGAGAAGACCTCTATTATCGTCTGCGGGTTATTGAATTTCACATGCCGCCCCTGCGGGAACGGACAGATGCCTTGGACCCGCTGATTGATCATTTTCTGACGTATTACAATCAAAAATACCAGATTGCAAAAACCATCTCCATCAGGGCAAGAGAGACCTTAAAATGCCACAGCTGGAACGGCAACATTCGGGAGCTGCAATATGTGATTGAGCGGATTATGGTAACATCTCTGGATGGCTGTATCCAGCCAGAGGATATTCCGCCTCTCCAGAGTACGGCATCCCATGAGGAGTCGGAACGTCAGGGGGAAGAGCAGAGCTTTGACCAATCCATGGAGGCCTTTGAGCGCAAGCTCCTGCGTCGAGCCTATCAAAAATACGGCAGCTCTTATAAGGTGGCCGCCGCGCTGGGCATTTCCCAGACTAAGGCCTCGCGGTTGCTTCGGAAATATGACATTCGCTGACGCTGCTTTATGCAAGGCTTTTCTGGGCCGTGACAAAACCTGGCAATGGAGATAACCCGTTTTCCTTCATATTGGAATTAGAGATGGTACCACTTTGTAAAATACTACAATTTAGTTGAAATGTGTCTCCAGAAAGCAAAGGCACCTGTCCTCTCACACTCCATAAAAAGTCCGCAAAATGATTGACTTGCAAAAGCAGCTTTCCAAGGGGCCTGTTTTGAACATGCTGCAGCCGCAAAGAACGATTTCTGCCCTCCTTAACCAAATCAGAGCGGGATGGAAGCGGAGAGCAGCAGCGTAAGCATGATAAGTTTTGCGATGGAATAAAAAAGCTCGTCGCAAGCGATTGCTTGCGGCGAGCTGGCCCCCCGGCAGATTCGGACTGCCGGCCTTTCGCTTAGGAGAAGGCCCCGGGCACTGATTATCACTGGTCATTATCAGCTGAAAACCATTTGGTTTCAGAGCCTTTTATTCGTTTATCAGGCAACCTGTTTATCCCCGGCAGCTTGCGCAGGCAGATTTGCTTTCAGCCCTGCTGAATTGGCTGAAGGCCATAGCTGACCGCCACATCGTTCAGGTCCTTGAACACGGTCTCATTCAGCGGGATGCCCTCCACTGCGTTCTTGTCCGCGGTTCTTCCGGAGCGCTCGCCGGGCAGAAGAATCCTGTCAATGCCGGGAGCTTTGCGGCAGTTGTGGATCTCATCAATCATCTCATCCATTCTGTGCTTGAAATCATCCACATCACAAAACACCTGAATATCAATGCAGCCAAACAGGTGGCCGATATTCTGTTCCTTGTCCGTATCCACATAGAAATCGCAGATGTCCCGGGACATCAGTGCGGCGTTGCTCAGCATTGCCGCCATCACGCCGGAAATTACTGTCAAGCCATATCCCTTGTACCCACCAACAGGAAGAAGGATTCCGTCAAACCCTAACTTCGGGTCGTCTGTGGGCTCACCGTCAATGGTCATGGCCCAAGTTGTGGGAATTTTGTCGCCGCGTTTCGCTGCCGAAGCCAGCTTGCCTCTGGAGACGACGGATGTGGCCATATCCAAGACCACCGGATACTCCTTGCCCGCCGGAATGGCAAAGGAAAACGGGTTGTTATCCAAAATAGGCTCTACGCCGCCGGTGGGCGCCAGCAGATGTGCGGCGGGAGATGTGGAACACATGCCGATCATGTTGTGTTCCAGCGCCATGCGGGTAAAATAGCTGGCCATTCCAAAGTGGTTGCTGCCCCGCACCGCCACAAAGGCCACTCCGCACTTTTTGGCCTTTTCAATGCACTTTTCCATTGCAAATTTGGACACCACCTGGCCCATGCCGTTATGTCCGTCAATGACGGCTGTAGTGGGAGTTTCCCGGACAACTTCAATTTCACTGTGAGGCAGCGTGCCACCGTCGCGCAAACGCTTAGTATACGCCGGCACTCTCATGACGCCATGGGAGTCCATTCCCGTCTGGTCGGCGGCTACCAAGTTATCCGCCACAACCGCGGCCTCGTCCTGCCGCATGCCAGCAGCAACAAAAATCTTGATACACTGATCAAGCAGCACTTCTCTTTTCACAATTACCTTTTCGCTCATGCTAACATCCTCTTTTCAAGTTTATTTGTTACGCCTCATGACAAGCGCTATCCAGCTTTCAGCAGATTTCCGTACCCGTATTTCCCTCAATTGCATCCACAGCGTGATACAGTGAACTGATGATTGCCCGCTTGCCCGGTTTTGCCTCCACGAACTTCACAGCCGCCTCCACTTTGGGTAGCATGGAGCCTGGCGCAAACTGCCCTTCCGCCATATACTTTCTCGCCTCGGCGGCAGTCAGCTTTTCCAAGTTTTCCTGGTTGGGCTTTCCAAAGTTAATCGCCACATGCTCCACTTCCGTCAAAATCAGCAGCACATCTGCATTTACATGCTCTGCCAGCGCCTCGGCGGCAAAGTCTTTGTCAATCACGGCTGCCACACCCTCATAAGTACCATCCGCCTTTTTCACAACCGGAATTCCGCCGCCGCCACAGGTAATCACGATGGAGCGTCCGAGCAGAGAGTCAATGGTGTCCTTCTCCAGAATATCCACTGGCTTTGGACTGGGAACCACTCTGCGCCAGCCCCGCCCGGCGTCTTCTTTTACGGTGTATCCCTTTTCCTCTGCCAGCTTCTTGGCCTCTTCCTCGGAATAAAACGGGCCAATTGGCTTACTGGGATTTTGGAATGCCGTATCGCCCTTGTCCACGGCCACCTGCGTCACAATGGTGGCCACCGGCAGATCCATATTGTTCTCCTTCAGCTTCTGTTTCAGTGCCTGCTGAATATGATAGCCGATATATCCCTGACTCATTGCTCCGCACACATCAAAGGGCATTGCCGGAACAACATCCTTTGCCGTTTCACTGGCTAGCAGAATCCGCCCCACCTGGGGGCCGTTTCCGTGGACGATCACAATTTCATACCCTTTGCGAATCAGATCCACAAGATATCCGCAGGTCTTCTGCACAACTGCCAATTGGGCCTCGGCTGTCGCTCCATCTTTGGAAGATTGAAGTGCATTGCCACCCAGTGCGACTACAATTCTGGTCTTTCCCGCATTCATTTCAAAATTACTCCTTCAAGTTTTGTTATCAGGAAAAAATTGCTCCTAAAATGGGGTAGGTAACAAAGATACTCAGATAGCGAACCAAATGCAGCAAGACCACCTTCGCAATATCTACGTCATAGTCACTTGCCACAAGTGTCACATCGCTGACGCCTCCCGCGCAGCAGGAAAATATGCCCGTGGGCAAATCCACATACCCTTTGCGGCTCAGCAAACTCCCCAGGACAACGGTGAGCAGCAGATATCCAAAAATAATCAGCAGCACGCTTGGCAGTACATTTTTGATATAAAGAAAATCCTTGATATTGCAACGCATTCCGATCACGGCACCGCTTAGGATCTGGGCGGTGCGCTTTAGCCACCGCGGCATATACGTCTTTCCCGTAAAAATTGTAACCGCGCCTGTGATCACTATCGTAAAGAGCAATGTTCCCGCGGGAACACTGGAAATTTTCCCAATTATGGCGCCAATTGCGCCGACTGCCAGTGTAAACAGCATCTGTAAAAACAGCGTTTTTCTGCTTGCCTTTTGGCCCTCATGATGCACGTAGATGGCTTCTCCTGTGTTCTTTTCGCGTTTTTTCAAAATGACGGTTGCCATCACAGGAACCGCCAAATAAAGGATTGCGGTGCGCAGGGTATGAAATGCCGCAATCAATGAGGTATCTCCCCCGGTGTCCCCCGCAAACAGGCACACTTCCACCATTCCACCAGGAGCAGTTGCGTACATTGCCGTCAAAATGTCACAGTCCGCAGTTTTGGAAAAAAACACTCCCATGAAAATGGCATAGGCCGTCATGCCCAGCAGCAGGAGCAACGCCGGGGCCCATAGCTTTTTCAGCTTTTTGATGTCCTCCCGGTGGAGCATTGTCCCGATGTAAGCGCCCAGCAAAAACTGAACAAACACAGACGCTCCTCCCGGAAGCATCCCCCGACCGGTCAGCAAATTAAACAGAATGGTTGTCAACATGGCGCCAACCATCAAACTGCCCGGAATTTTTAGAAGGAGGAACAGAATTCCCCCAATTGCCGCAGTTAGCAGCGTCAGGAAAACAGTCATCATTTCCCTCCGTCTCCCCCGTGCCGCTGGCAGGGCTGGCGGCACGGGGGAGCGCCGTTTATGCCTTCATTTCTTCATCCAATTGCTTAAACAAGGCCGGGTTCAGATCATCGAGATACAGCATTTCCTTGCGCCAAGCAGAGACCTGATCCAGGTCGATGGTGGACACCAATACTTCTTCCGCCGCCATGCCTGCCTCTGCAACCACAATGCCGCGGGGATTGATGACTTTGCTCCGGCCAAACGTATAACGGTGCTTCGCCTGGCCAAAAGTGTTGGCAGAGGCAAAAAACACAACGTTGTCTGCAGCGCGGACTGGCAGCATCAGATGCCATACGTCCTCATCCTCGCGCCTCCAGCTGGCACAGTGCAGAATCAGCTCCGCTCCCTTCAGTGTCAAAAGACGGGAGGTTTCTGGGAAATTCGCATCATAGCAGCAAAGAAGGCCCACCTTGCCGTACCTGGTGTCATACACCGGGAATCTGTCATGCGCGGTAAAGTACTCCTTCTCCGGGCCAAACAGATAGTTTTTATCGTAGACCTCGCCAAGGTTCCCCTCATCGTCAATGAACACCATGGCATTTTCCATGACTGGAGGCTGATTTGTGCGCAGCGCCATGCCAACAACAAGATAGACGCCAAGTTCCTTGGCCAGTATCCGAAATTGAGTGACAGACTCTCCGTCCAGATCCTCTGCCATCTCATACCAGGCTTCACGGCTGTACTCCATTGCATCCCAGCCGGTCAGGCTGGTCTCCGGAAGGACAATTATCTGTGCACCCTTGGCAGCCGCATGGCGGATTAGCTCAATTGAATGCGTGCGGTTGTAAGGTACATCGCCCAGCTTTGGCTCCAACTGGATCATTCCCAGGGTAACTTCACGCATATGCCTTCCCTCCCTTACACGATTTCAAAGCGATCCATATCGATTTCCAGGCTCTCTTTGGCCTTTGCGAAATCGGGGTCCAGCTTCTTCATCAGGAAATAGTACAGCAGAATGGAAACTGCTGTTGCCACAAACCATGCGCCGTTATACAGCACGGATAGAGCCGGAACATACACACCAATGAACGTGCAGAGAACAGAGATCGCAATCGTGAAGAATGCCACCGGGTTGAAACCGCCGTCCTTCCACTTCATCAGCAGCGTCGCAAACACGATGAAGAAGATTGCCAAAGCGAAATAAGAAAGCCTCATGGACAACCCCATCGCGCTCGTCATACTCAAATACTCCTTGTTGCAAACCAGTCCCAGAACCACCAGAACCGCCGCGATTACATAGAGAATCATGGCAAAGGGCTTGTTATACTTGGATAGACGCTTGAATGCAAATTCACCGTTGGGGTCATAGAGGGCATTCAAGTCCAGCTTAGTTTTACGGATAAAGATATAGTTGCTGATATTCACGCCTGCCAGAGGGGCCAGGAAGCCGCCGGAGCAAACAAGAAATGCGTTCACGTACAGTGCCGGAGAGGTCATCAGCTTCCAAGGCTGCGTCAACAGGGCGGCAACACCGAAAATCCACACAGCCTGCTTGAAGGACAGCCGTCCGCCGGAAACCGTGGAAATATCCATGCAGGGTGCAAAGGCGTTGGCCGCAGTGTTGGTGGTAATCTCGGCAGCGCCCAGGAACAGCAACGTGCCGACGACAAACAACGGGTTGTTGATTTTGGACGTCAGCACGATGGGGTCCCAAATGGCCTCACCGAAAATGACCACGGAGCAGGATGTCACCAGCGCACCCACTAGGGCTAAGCCGGAAAAGCCAATGGGATTTCCAACCGCTGTGCCGATGATATGCGCTTTTTGGCTCTTGGAATAGCGGGTGAAGTCCGTAATATTCAGCACCAGGGTAGCCCACCAGCCAATGGTGGCGGTGATGCAGACCAGCATCTGGTTGCGCAGCTCGCCGCCGCTGATCGTCGCGGGCTCGGAGATCAAAGTACCCCAGCTTCCAGCATTTACACGGCCCCAGACCAGCAAAACCACCATCCAGATGATTAGGAAGGGCGCGGTAAAGGATTCCAGCTTCTTCAGCATGCCGGCGCCGCGGGTCAGCACCAGCACAGTCAGCAGCCAATAGGCCACAAAGCTGATTGCAAAGGCATAGGGAATGTCAGACCAGCCCGGGAATATGACACGGATGGCCACGTCCACACATTGGGCACCGATATACAGGTGTATACCAAAATAGAAAACTGCCACAGCCGCACGGATAATAGCTGTGGCGCTGGACCCCAGATAGCCGCACGCAGAGCGCCAATAAACCGGGGATGGCACGCCATACTTTGTGCCGGCGTGCCCATTGGCAGCCATCGGGAATACCAGTACCAGACATCCAAATGCAATGCAGAAGACGACCTGCCACACAGAAAGGCCTAGCTGCATATAACTCTCACATACGTAATAGGTGGCAACGGCTACGTTCATGCCGATCCACAATGCAAAATAGTTCCATGTTGTCCAAGTTTTTTCGCCAAGTTTGCTGGGAAGGAGTTCTTTCGTAATTTTTTGTTTCATAAAAATTCTCCCATCCTCAAAATCTTTATATAGACAACCTTGTCAAAAAACATTGACGCTAAACAGGGGCTATGCTTTATTTAGGTCTGTTGAAATGCAGGGCAACTGTCCGGATGTTGGTTTACCCATGCTACCACTCCTGCTGCAGCATGGGTAAACCGAGAAAAAAGAGTAAGTGAGGTTACTTGTTAACTGTTTCCTTCTTCATTTTGGAGTTGTGAATGCCCCAGTGGAACTCTTTCTCACGTTGACCATTGGGGAACAGAATGTGGATATACTCCTCCGGCAGAGGCTTGCCGAACTTGCTGCCGACCACATAGCCCACAAAGGACATGACCATGGCCGGGAAGAAGAAGTGGCAGAACGGCTGACCCAATGCATACCAAATCAGTGCGCTACACGCGCCGCAGACCTGCGCCGTTACGCAGCCCGTGGTGTTGCCGCCCCTCCAGAACATACCGCCAAACATGGGAACGGCGATCATCGAGGCCATCATTGTATGGGAGAAGGTGGCCAGGAAGGTAATCTGGGTGCCGACACCGCCGATGGTGATGATTGCCAGAAGGCCCAGCACGATGAACATAACCGCCTGGGTAATACGCAGAACGGTTTTGTCAGAGGCGTTGGGATTGATACATCCCTTGTAAAGATCGTTCGACGCAGCCGCGCCCATAACCAGGATCACACCGTCCAAAGTAGACATCGCGGCCGCAACCACAGCTGCCATGACCAGGCCCTGTGCCCAGTCGGGCATCAGCTGTGTGACCATATAGGGAAACACAGAGTCCGTAGACTCCAGCAGGGCGTCGCCATACAGTGCGCGTGCGATGGCGCCGTTGCCATTAGATGTATAGAGGATAAATAGCATCAGGAAAATCACAATGATGACGGAGGGCTTAATCACACGTTTATCCTTCATGGCAAAGCCTTTTTGCAGTAGCTGAGGCAGGCCCCAGGGAGCCAAGCCGAACACGAATGTCACGCCGACCAGTTGGTTCCAGCCCAGTGCGCCGGGAGAGTTCACCAGATGATCATAGTCCATCGCAGAGAGCGTGGTAATCACATTGTTGATGCCGCCGATCTCGATCAGTGCCGCAACGAACACAAACGTCGCGCCGAAGCACATTAGTAGAGACTGGAAGAAGTCTGTGATGGTACCCGCCATAAAGCCGCCAATCAGCGAGTACACCAAGGTGACACCCAGGATCAAAATCACGCTCTGTGCAAAGGTGAAGCCAGTAACGGCGGAAATCATCAACGCACTGCCCTTGGCAACGCCAATCAGGTACGGCAGCAGGAACACTAACATAAATGCTGCCAGCAATCCGGCGGGAACATTGCTCAGATAGCGCTTTTTCAGATAGCCTGGGACCGTCACAACGCCCAATTGCTTGGATGCCTTTGCAAGTCCGGCGAACAACAGGATAATGCCAATGGGGGTGCACAAAACCTGCGCTACAGTGTTCCACATGTAAGACATGCCGTTGTAGTACGCGGTGCCGCAGTTGCCGATCAGGACAGAGGAGCTCAAATACGTGGAGAAAAACGCACAGCCCAAATACCAGGGCCCCAGGTCACGCTTGCCCACCATGAATCCGTTAAAGTCCGTGCTGTATTTTCTGCAGTAAATACCGATGCCGATCATTCCCAGGAAGTAGATCCAGAAAATGATCATAGCAGTTGAACCCAATTTTTCAACGATCATTTCTTGTCACCCTTCCTTATATTTTTCATCTTCATGAACTTGTCCGTATCAATCGGATCGCCTTCCCACTCATCCATGTTGCGCTGATCCTCGATCCACATGACGATGAAAATGAGGATCACCATTGCAACGGGAGTACCGAACCATGCGAATGCTGTGCCAAGAGGAAGTCCAAACATATTTATTTTCTCCCTTCAAGTTACTCATTCTTCACTTCTGGGTCTCCCCCCTATTTTTCTTGCTCTAGACATTCCGTCTATTCCATGACACGGGGGACTAGATCTGCTCCATGCGTCAACAATCCAAATTTTGCATTGTCTCCTTCCAGTTCGCGGGCAATGTGAATTGCCTCCGGAATGGAAGGCGCATACTTGTATCCCAAATATTCAGTTGTTTTTTGGTCGATCCCATCTGATACCAAAATGACCTTTGCCATCTGCCGCATCACACCTGCGCTGATGTATCCTGTGGATCCAACCACATCAGAAAACTTTCCGCTCTTGCTGAGATTGAAAATCTCCACCGGGTCCATTGTCCCCAGCTGCATGACATCCGGATGCTCCGGATATGCTCCTTCAAAGCAGGGAGCCGCCAAAATAATCGTCCCGTTCTTTCGAACACTCATGCATCCCGCAGCAAGTGCTTTTCCCGCCTGCCACAGGTCGCGATTGGCCGGATAGGAGCCGACGATGACCACATCCGGCCGAACGGTCACTTCCTGCTGATACACCTCTTGTGCGTACTGAACGCCTCTGCGGTGTGCCGTTTTCGGTTCGCCGGCAACAACGTGCACCACTTCTTCATTCAAGTTTAAAATGGTGTTAACGATGAATTTCAGTCCTGCCTTTTTGGCAATCTCCTCAATGTCCAAGCGAATGTCGTTTTCTGCATTTCCAAATCGCTCCGGCCAATCTAGGCTGCTGTTCAGATGGACAACGGCAGTCGTGTCCACGCCGCAGATTCCTGGCTGGATGCTTTTGGCGCCGCCGGACCATCCGGCCACAAAATGGGGGATGATGTTTCCAATGCACATGCCGAAATCGCTTTCGACAAACGTCCGATTTACATAAACCGGTGAATTAAACTTTGTTTTCCCACAGTAAGACAGCTGATCCGGGTTATCATACTCGTGGTTCATAACCCGCAGGCGGGAATAGCACTCTGTGCCAACCCGCTCTTCAATCTCCGCGTCCGTCATATAGCGATGAGACCCCAGCGCCATGATGACCGTAATCTGGGAGTCCTGTACGCCGTACCGATTGAGCTCGTCAACCACCACCGGCAGAATCCGGTTGACCGGAGTTACCCGCGTATTGTCATCAACGACGATAGCGATCCGCTTACCTGCGGGGTCTCCCAGCACTTCCGGAATCGGCGGCATACCAATGGGCTCCCGCATGGCCCGAAGAATTTCTTCCCGCTCATCCTGAACAGGCTTAATTGCTTTCGGGCTGATTGTCCAGACAATGGATTCTTCCGGCAACTGAAACTCCTTTTTCCCCTCTCCCCAGGGGACACTCAGCGTTTTCAGTGACATATCGCCCTATCCACCCTTCCGGTTCCGCCCCATCTCAGCTGATGGGGCGGAATCCGTTTCTGCTTCAATCAGATCTTATCGGACATCAGGCCAACGCAAATGGCCTTGTGGGCATGCAAGCGGTTTTCAGCCTGATCATAGACGGCAGAGTGCGGGCCATCCATGACAGAGTCCGTGACCTCTTGATTGCGGTTGGCGGGCAGGGGATGCATGTAGATGGCGTTGGGATCGGCCAGCTCAAAGTGGTGGTCATTGACGCACCAGGTATCCTTGAACTGCTCGCGATACTTCAGATCCTCTTCTCTGGGGATGGAGTAAGAGCCCCAGCTCTTTGCATAGATGACGATGGCATCCTTGGATGCCTCGTTCAGATCGTGGGTGATCTCCAGCTTGGCGCCGGAAGAGGGCGCTACTTTGTTAAAGTAGTCCATGTACTCCTGATGCAGGTCATATCCCTCGGGATAAGCCAGGGTCAGGTTCATGCCCAGCAGGCCAGCAGCAGCCAAGATAGCCTGAGGAACGCCGGCGGGCTTGAAGCGCTCGGAATAGGCCCAGGACATGACCACCTTCTTCTTCTTAAAGTCCTCACCGAACTTCTCCTTCATGGTGACAAGGTCGGCAATGCACTGGCAGGGATGCTCAAAGTCATCCAAGGCATTGATGACGGGGATAGAAGCATTTTCAGCAACGGTGCGGACCACTTCACGGCCCATGCCCAGCTCAGGCAGGTCATAGATCCGGATCAACAGACCGTTCAGATAGCGGCTCAAGACCTTGGCGGTGTCCGCCCAGGACTCCTTGTGGGCCAGCTGCATCTCTGTGGAGTTATAGAACTGTGCGTGTCCGCCCAGCTGGGTCAGGCCGGTTTCAAAGGAAACGCGGGTACGAGTGGAGGGGTTTGCAAAGATCATGCCGAAGCTCTTGTTTTTCAGCAGTTCGTCGTGACGCTCGCCGCGGTCCAGCTGGTGCTTCAGATACAGAGCCTCGTCAATCAGCCACTCCAGCTCTGCCTTGGACAGATCCATAATGCTTAAAAAGTTTTTTCCTCTTAATGTGTTCATTTCTTCATCTGCTCCTTTTCTAATAGTTTAATATCTGCAAGGTTTCGATAACCTCACTGACCAGGTGCTGCATGCAGCTTATGGATTGGGGAGAACTCTGGTTCCCCATCCCGGCTCTGCCGCAATGCGGCCGTCTTCATAGATGGTCTTTCCGCGAACCATCGTCCGCATAATCGTTCCGCCAGTCTCACGTCCCTGATAGAGCCGGGCAGAGTCCTTTGCCTGCGTAAACAGGTTGTCCACTTCTACCGCATACGTACGGTTTAAATCCACCAGGACCACATCAGCATCTGCTCCCACACGCAGGCTTCCCTTATGGGGATACAGCCCGAAAATTCTTGCAGGCCGTTCGCTGGCATAGGCCGCAATCTGCTCCAGCCAGAATTCCCCTGTTTTTACACGGTAGAGCAGCATCGGCAGTGTCAGTTCCATCGTCGCCAATCCATCCGGCGTCTTTTCTGCCAGTTTCTCCTCCCTGGTAAAGGGAGCATGGTCGCTGCCCAGCATATCAATGTGGCCCACAGCAAAGTGGCGGCGCATCTGCGGTAGACCGTCTGCCTCGCGCAGAGGCGGCTTCAGCTTCCCCCACGGGCCCAGGCGTAGCGCGTCCTCTGTGCTACCCTCAAAATAGTGTACACAGCTTTCGATGTAGACCTCCTGCTCCGGCCGGCGCATCCCCAGAATCAGCTCCACCGCCCTGGGATTGCTGGTATGGCAGAGGGAGATTCGTGCGCCGGTATCTGCGGCAATGACCACCGACCTTGCAATGGCATCCATCTCCACAATGGCCGGACGCGCGTAATACGGTGCCGCCACATACTTTTGATAGTGCGGATCGCTGTTCATCAGGTCAATCAACGGATCAGATTCTGCGTGAACCGCCAAGATTTTCCCTGTTCTGGCCACTTCCTCGCACACCCGGTAAAGCGCACCGGAGTCGGGAGCCGTCAGCCCGTAGAACTCATTTTCCCGGCCGGGAACAGCCCTTTGGGAAAAGGTTTTAAACCCGATTACACCGGCCTTTGCCAGCGGACCAATGTCCTTCAAATTGTCGTATCCGGCAGCGCCGTAAAACGCCACGTCCACGACTGCCTCTTTCTCCATCGCCGCAGAGCGTTCCTCCAGCAGTTCCACCGTGCTGGTGGCCGGACGCGAAACCGGCATTTCACACACAGTGGTGATGCCGCCCGCAGCGGCGGCGCAGGTGCCGCTGTAAAAGGTCTCCCGGTGGTTGATGCCCGGAGCGCGAATATGTACATGTGTGTCCAACAGCCCCGGCAGCGCCGTCAAGCCCGTACCATCAATTACTTCCCGGGCCTCGCCTGTCGCCGGTACAATTTTTCCATCCCGAATCCCCAGATTTCCTCTGACCACCTTATCACTGTAGACAATGTCTACATTCTGGATCATTATATCTAAGGTCTTTGCAGCCATTGCGCTCTTCCCTTCAATGGGTTCTGCTTACTTGTGTTCCAGTTTGATGCAGTCGGCCGGGCAAACCAGCGGGCAGAGGCCGCAGCCAATGCAGCGGTCTGTCACAAACGCCTTACCGTCGCGCATCTCAATGGCATCGCCGGTTCCGTCTTGGCAGGCATGATAACAGATTTCGCAGCCACGGCATTTTTCCGTGTCCACATGGGCCTGGATCTTGTGGTCTCTTGGCAGGTCTCCGTGATCCATGAACCGTTTCAGGCCCACGCCGCGGATGTCGTCCAAAGAGCTGAAGTTTTTATCAGCCAGATACTTGGACATGCCTTCCACCAGGCCTTCCACCATCGCAAAGCCCTTGAACATGGGCGCCGTGCACAGCTCTGTGGCGCTGCATCCCATCAGGATGAACTCCACGCAATCCTGCCAGGTCCACATGCCACCGCAGCCAACCATGGGAACGTCCATTCTGGTCAGAACCTCTCCGATGCAGCGCAGGGCAATGGGCTTGATAGCCTGGCCGCTGTAGCCAGTGAAGGAAGAAAAGCCCTCTACGTTGGGATAGGGTTCCATGGTGTCCAAGTTAAACCCGGAGATACCAGGTACGCTGTTGATGGCGCTGACGCCGTCGGCTCCGCCGCGCATGGCAGCAGCCGCGATGTCCCAAATATACGATGTAATGGAGGCAAGCTTTGCAATGACCGGTTTATCTGTCGCAGAGCGCACCCACTTTGTAATCATCTCCGTCGCTGCGGGATCTTTGCCGATGGAAGCGCCTCCGCCTGCAGAGTGGAAAGCGTGGGAACAGGAGAAGTTCAGTTCAAAACCGTCAACGCCAGCTTGTGTGAACACCTTTGCAGCCTTCACCCAATCGTCCTCATTGCGGTTGGATGTTCGCATAATGGATGCGAAGATGGGCCGGTCCGGGAATTCTCTCTTGATTCTGTGCACCACCTCTGCCCACCAGTCCAAATCATGGGTGCTGCTGACTTCCATGTTTGTGAAGCCTACTGGTTTTCCATTGACTTTCACCGTATTGAAGCGGGGAGTTACATTGGTATGCGCGTTCAGATCCATTGCAACCGTTTTAAGGATTGCGCCGCCCCAACCACAGTCAAATGCACGCAGGACTTTCTCTGCAGAGTCGGTTTCCGGGCCTGATGCCAAAATAAACGGGTTGGGTAATTTGACACCACAGACATCCGCGCTCAAATTGACGCCATGAGTTCCTTGGAAATCTTTGTACATTTTGTCACCCTCACATTCTTTTTGTAGTCGCCGGTAGTTTTGCCGTTATCTTTTTTTAACAGCGGCATCTTTCATATTCCGATGCCCGGAACCAGCACACTGGCCTCTCCTCTCCAGAGCAGATCTTCCAGGCATCAAAAATAACAAGAAAAACTGCCGTCCCAGTTCGGCAGGTCCGCAGCTTTCCACCACTGTTACCCCCTGTGCCCTTGGGACAGACTGGCAAAAAGCCCTTCTCACCATAAACTCACCAGTCTTTTTTACAAAATTGCTCTTTCCTTTTTTCAACTTTTAGTATATGCTGATCATGACGACGTGTAAAATACATGTATAACATATTGATTATGTAAAAAATACATGGAGGGGTGTATGACGTGGAAATTACGTATGATTACTATCGAATTTTTTATTACGTAGCCAAATATAAAAGTTTTTCCAAAGCGGCCAATGTTTTGGGAAGTAACCAGCCCAATATTACAAAATTCATGAATAATCTGGAGAGTCAGCTGCGATGCAAGCTTTTTGTGCGGTCTAACCGGGGGACTGTGCTGACTCCCGAAGGCGAAAAACTCTATACCCACGTTGCTGTTGCCTATGAGCACCTGCGGAAAGCGGAACTGGAACTCACAGATGACAAAAGCCTACAGAGCGGCGTGGTGACAATCGGCTCTTGCGAGAGTGCGCTGCACGGGATTCTGCTGCCTGTGTTGGAGAATTTTCATGCGCGTTATCCCGGCATCCGCCTCTGCATTTCCAATATCTCCACATCTCAAGCGCTCCAACTGCTACGGAATGGCGTCTCGGATTTTGCGGTTGTGACGACCCCCACAAATATTCTGCCGCATTTCAATGAAACCACTCTCTCCACCTTTCACGATCTCCTGATTGGGAGCAGACAGTACCGTTTCCTGTGTAAAACGCCTCTCCATTATGTGGACATCCTCAGCTATCCTATGATTGGCCTTGGCAAAGGGACCATGACATATGAGTTTTACACCCAGCTGTTTTTGAAAAACGGCCTGGTTTGGAAGCTGGACACAGAAGTCGGAACCACCAACCAGCTTCTCCCCATGATCGAATGCAACCTGGGGATTGGTTTTCTCGCAGACTTTCTTGCCAGAAATGCGATTGAGACTGGGCGTGTTTTTCAGATCCCACTCTGTATGGAGATGCCGGAGCGTGAAATCCTTTTGGTAGAGGACAAAACCCGCCGTCTAAGCATTGCCGCCAATCGATTCAAAAAAATGCTGATTGATTATAGCAACGGCCTCTGCCGCTAAATCCGGCATTTCCATTGGAAATCTGCTGTCACAAATACAGCATCAGCTGGCCTGATGTCCTTTCCAGAATCACTTATCTCATGGCAGCCCCGTCTTTTTCAGACCGGGCTGCTGTATTTCTCCCGGCTCATAAGGATTCCGTGTTTCTCTTCCCACCAACGCCCGGAAATTAAGCATATTATAATTATAATCATAATCATAATATGCTATTTTAATCAAATGCCATTTACTGTAAAATAAGGCATTATTATTGGGAGATTGTGCCATCATGCAGAAGAAAAAGCCGCTCAATGTCGCAATCGGTTGCCGCATCCAGTTTTCACGTGAGCAAGCCGGAATGACGCAGGAACAATTGGCGGAAAAAATCAACCGTTCCACCCAGTTTGTCTCCACGATAGAACGGGGAATTGCCGGCGCTTCTCTGGAGACTATTGTGAGCCTCTGTGACGCTCTCTGCGTTTCAAGTGAATGGCTTCTGCGAGGTCAGGAACCCACTCCAACGGCAGACTATATTGCCGCAAAATTGGTGGGCTTGTCTACAGAAGAACTGATTTCTATGAACAAGCTTGTGAACGATCTGCTGGATATGCTCCATGCCGGCCGGAGACAGTTTTAACGGTCTGTTCGTTGTGAATACGGATTTTGGCTTCTGGGCAAGGCTTGTGACACCTTACTTCATGCCGCCCAGATCAGCACCGTGTATCGTCCAGCATGCAGCTCAATAAAAGGCCTGTACCCCCCAAAAAGGGGGACACAATGTGTCACCAGGAGGGGGAATCAGTCGGTATGGGGCCAAACAAAAAGAGAGTTGAGAATGTTCTCAGCTCTCTTTTTGTTTGGCGCATTTTCGATGACAAAAACATCGTCTATCGTCATGTTTACCTGCGTGTTATTTCACCATCTGAATCTATCTTTCAATAGACTTTCCAAATTGAACATAGTATGATGCGGCGGAGAAGGATGGCCCGACAAACAAAACTCATTGCAAGTATGCGGAAAGCGGCTACGGGGAGCGACCGCTTTCCTGATTTCTCGCCGCAAAATAAAATCGCTCCGGCGAAAGGCTCCTCCACAATGAAACCATGATCACGCAAAGGAGGGCAGATACGATGAGAACCTATGGATATATTATTCGTGTAGCCACCAAAGAACAAGACGAGGACCGTCAGCGGATCGGCATGTGGTCATTCGGCGTAGCGGAGGATAACGTAGTCCTCATCGACCCACTCAATGTTTTTCAAGACGCCCCTTGTCCAGCGTCGAAAGATCCCTATTGTCCACAATGCTCTGCATCAGGTCGGAGATGGTTGTGTCCAATGCGTCCGAGTTCTTCACGCCCAGGCTCACCTTAAGGCTCCCCTGGGCATATGCGTCCAACACAACAATACCTTTTTCCCTTGTTGTGCCAGTCCTACGCCTAAATTGGCCGCCGTGGTTGTCTTACCCACGCCGCCCTTTTGATTGGCGACGGCAATCACTTTGCACTTGTCCGCCTACTGTAAATTCATAGCTGTCAAAATGGATTTTTAGACGGCTATGTGGGCTTTTGGGCAGGACAAAAATATTCAAACCGGCAACTGCTCCGTTTTCCCATTAGCCGTTTCTTTTCCTGATTAGCAAAACACCTCGTTTTTCGGTGGAAAAACAAAAACCTTGCTAATTGATTAGCAAGGTTTCGGGCGAAAAACCGTATGTAGTTCAAAATACGTTGGGGAGTAACAGCGATTAGCAAAAAATATAGGATTGAGCGCCCACCATTCAGGTGAGGAATATAGCGTTTTCTTATACCTTTCCAAAAGTTATAGAAAAAGCACAAAATCTTCGGAAAAGCCAAAGATTTTGTGCTGATAATGGCACCCACGGGAGGATTCGAACCTCTGGCCTACCGCTTAGGAGGCGGTCGCTCTATCCAACTGAGCTACGCGGGCCTATGAAATTACGGGACTAAAACTGGTTTCCGTACACCTGCGCCCTCGGAGTGGGGCGCTCTGTTCCCTACCTAGGAGGCGAACACTGCTATCCAGCTGAGCTACGGAGGCATGCCCCTTAAATCCAATAATTACAAAGGAAATCTCCTCTACAAGAAGGTTGGAGTACATAGGAAGCCATGTTGTTCTGATATCCAGGCGGCATTTATTGTAACTGATTTTTATGTCCCTGTCAACGCAATTTCATTTTCTTCTCTTTTTCCCTTTGGACTCATGGTTTCTAACTCTGTCGATTTCACCAAGCATTCATACGAACAGGAACATATGATAAGGTAAATAAAGAGATAAATTTTAATTTATCAGGCAATGGGGCTTTCTTCTGCCGCCCTTCCTTGTCGGAGGCAATGCTTCTCAGAAGAAATTCTATGCAAAGCAAGGTGGCCGACAGCGAAATCGGCCGCCTTGCTTCTCCTGATTTCTATCCCTCAGGAACCTGGGCGATCATAAGATAGCCCGAACCCGAATGACATTTGCTAGCTGGCGCACCTCGTCCACCACGCATTGTTCCAGCGGTGCCCCCAGATCAACCATCGTGTAAGCCAGGTCTCCCTTGGACTTGTTGCTGAGGTTTTCGACATTGATCCCGTCTCTGCTCAGCAGCGCCGTGATATTGGCCAGCATGGCCGGTACATTCTTATGGATCACGCAAAGCCGCATCAGGCCGCTGCGCTCCATGACCACCTCCGGCAAGTTCACAGAATTGTGGATGTTGCCGTTTTCCAAATAGTCCTTCAGTTCGTCTACTGCCATGGCGGCGCAGTTCTGTTCACTCTCCGGCGTAGAAGCGCCCAAGTGAGACATCGCCACCACATGGGGCGTCTGTACCAGTGCGTTATTGGGGAAATCTGTCATATAAGCCGCGACCCAACCAGAATCCAGCGCTGCTATCATCGCCTCATCGTCCACAATTTCTCCTCTGGCCAAATTGATAAACCGTACCCCCCGCTTCATCGCAGCAATGGCCTTTTCATCAATCATCTGTTTGGTCTGAGGCGTATAGTGAATGTGGACCGTAATATAGTCCGCACGCTTGTACAGCTCTCGGATATCCTGCACCACATGAACATGGCGGTCCAAACGCAGGGCAGCGTTTACCGAAAGATACGGATCATATCCGTAGACGTCCATGCCAAGGGCAATGGCCATGTTCGCCACCAAGGAACCGATGGCGCCCAAGCCAATAATCCCCAGCGTCTTTCGATACAGCTCCGGACCTACAAACGCGGATTTTCCCTTTTCCACCACCGTGGAGACCTCCACGCCGGCTTTTACCTGCTCCCGAACCCACTGGATAGAGCCATCTACATCGCGGGAGCTCATCAGCATAGCACACAGCACCAGCTCCTTCACGGCATTCGCGTTGGCACCGGGGGTGGAAAACACCGCCACGCCGGCCTCGGAGCAGCGGTCAATGGGAATATTATTGACGCCTACTCCCGCCCTGGCAATGGCCAGCAGGCTCTCAGGAAATTCATAATCCAGCAAAGGTGCAGACCGGACCACGATGCCGTCCTCTCCAGTCACCTCGCTGCCAACAGTATATCGATCCGGCTCGAACCGTTCCAGCCCAACGGGGGAGATTTTATTCAAGATTTTGATCTGATACATGACGTTTCCTCCATATCAAACGGGGCTATGATACAACTCGATAACTTGGTGATTTTATTATAGGGCCGCGTTGAAAGTCGGGTCAATAGAGGGAAAGCCAAAAAAAATCCGCCTGATGGCGGATTCTTTGTGAAAAAAGGTAGTATCTTTCAAAGGAGTCCCACCACTGATCCATCCAAAGGCAAATGATCAGAGCACGTGACGGTCCTGCGCGTCCGTGATGATGTGAAGATGGATAGAAGACCACCTACGAACCGTCCGTGAGCGGCCTATCGCCTTACAGGGTTTTCTGCTGCACAAATTCCTGGATTCGCGCAAAGGTCTCCTGACTCAGATCGTGCTCCACACGGCAGGCATCTTCAGCAGCTTGTTCCCCACTCACGCCCAACCGCACAAACAGCTCTGTAAGGACCTTGTGCCGCGTATATACCCGGCTGGCAATCTCCAGCCCGCTGTCATTGAGCGTAATGGCGCCATCCGGTGCCATGGAAATATAACCGTTTTCCCGCAGCTTTTTCATGGCGATGCTGACGCTGGGCTTGGAATACCCCAAGCGATTGACGATATCAATGGAATGTACCTCTCCCCGCTGCTCCTGCAGGATCAGAATCGACTCCAAATAGTCCTCTGCAGATTCATGAATGACCAGCTCAGCCACCTCCTTGATCCATCCGCTCCATTCAAGGCTTCCAGTAACATTTTCTTTCATTTTATCAAATTTTCTTTAAAAGTGCAAGGTAAATCCTTCCCTCTCCTTCGCAATCTCTTCGATAGCCGACACCGCACGGTCGATTTCCTCCTCCGTGGTGGCGTGCCCCGGTGTGAACCGTACAGTTCCCTGAGGATAAGTCCCCAGGGTCTGATGCGCCTTAGGCGCGCAGTGCAGCCCGCAGCGGGTCTCGATCCCCCAGCGGTTCTCTAGTTCGTAAGCCGCCTGTGCGTTGTCCAGGTGCAGAAAGTCCACGGACACCACTGCGCCTCGTCCCTCCGTGCCGGGCCTGCCCACCACGCGGATATCCCGGATGCGGGCCAGCCCACGCAGAAGCTGATCCGTTCTGGCTATGGACCTCTGGCGCAGAGTATGAATCCCCTGCCGTTCCACATAGTCCAGCGCTGCCCGGAGGCCGAAAATTCCCGGCAGATTCAGCGTCCCCGCCTCAAAGCGGTCCGGCAGAAAGTCCGGCATCGTCTCCAGGTGGGACTGGCTGCCGGTGCCGCCTGCCAGCAGGGGCGTTACCTCCATTGCCATCTCCCCGGTAATCAGAAAGCCGCCGATCCCCTGAGGTCCCAGAAGTCCCTTATGCCCTGCAAAGGCCAGGGCGTCCACCCCCCAGCCAAGCATATCCACTGGGAAAACGCCTCCGGTTTGGGCGCAGTCCAGAATCATCCGGACGCCGTACCGCCTGCAGAGCGCCGCTGCTTCCTCCGCCGGAAGCAGCGTGCCGCAGACATTGGAGGCATGAGTCATCACCAGCGCCCGCGGCCTCCTCCGCAAAGCCTCCTCCAGCCGCTCCGGCGGCAGGGAGCCGTCCCGCTCACAGGAGATGATCTCCACCTCCACTCCCGACTGCGCCAGCTGTGCCAAAGGGCGCAGAACCGCATTATGCTCCATGGAGGTGGCCGCCACCCGATCACCAGACCGCAGAAAGCCCTTGAGCAATATGTTCAGCGACGCGGTGACGCCGCTCGTGAAAATCACACTCTCTGGCCTGTTCCATCCAAACAGGCGGCAAAGCCGCTCCCTGGTGTCCAACACCACTTCCGCGGTGTGATAGGCAGCCTCGTAACCTCCACGGCCGATATTGACCCCTACTTGGTCGATATAGTCCGCCATAGCCTGCCCCACACCAGGGGCTTTGGGGAAAGCGGTGCTGCCATAATCCAGGTAAATATGCTCCATCCGGCACCTCCTGTGGTGTATTGATGAACATTATAGCAGGGATGTCCCCTGGAGGCAAACCGCCTCCTATTAATTTTTTTAATAGCGCATCCATCTATTGGGAAAAGCAATTTTACAAAGCCCGCCAGATTTAGTAAAGTAGAAGAAACATCATGATTAGGAGGCCTTTCATCATGGGTGGAAAGAAAACGCTTCTGGCATCCGGCGCTCTGGTGGGACTGTGTGCAATCCTCCTGACCTATTTGGGCAACCCGGCTAATATGGGCTTTTGCATCGCCTGCTTTATACGAGACATCGCCGGCAGCCTGGGACTGCACCGTGCAGAGGCTGTGCAATACATCCGCCCGGAGATCATCGGCATTGTCTGCGGCGCCTGTATGATGGCCCTTGTAAAGGGCGACTTCTCTCCCCGCGGCGGCTCTTCTCCTGTTCTGCGTTTTGTACTGGGGTTCGGTGTGATGGTGGGCGCGCTGGTGTTCTTAGGCTGCCCTTTGCGAATGGTGCTGCGTCTGGCCGGCGGCGACGTCAACGCGCTGGTGGGGCTTGTTGGCTTTGTGGCCGGTATCCTGGCCGGTGTGGTATTTTTGAAAAAGGGCTTTTCTCTAGGGCGCAGCTACCGCCAAAACAAGGGCGAGGGACTGGGCCTTCCGATTGCCAACGTTCTGCTTTTGGTCCTGCTGCTCGCCACTCCTTCCTTTCTCTTTTTCAGTGCGGAGGGTCCTGGCTCTCTTCATGCCCCCCTTCTCGTCTCTCTGATCGCCGGTCTTGCCGTGGGTGCCGCCGCACAGCGCACACGCCTTTGCATGGTGGGTGGTATCCGGGATGTGGTGCTCTTCCGAGACTGGACCCTACTCTCTGGTTTTCTGGCCATTTTTGTGGTGACTCTGATCGGCAACACGGCGCTTGGAAACTTCCATCTCTCCCTGGCTGATCAGCCAGTGGCCCACACGGACGGTCTCTGGAACTTCCTGGGTCTGGCCGCTGTCGGCCTCGGCTCCGTCCTTCTGGGCGGCTGCCCTCTCCGCCAGCTGATTCTGACCGGAGAGGGCAATACGGACTCCGCCATGGCCGTGCTGGGCATGCTGGTGGGAGCCGCCTGCTGTCACAATTTCGGTCTGGCTTCCTCCACCGCCGGCGCAACGCCGGCAGGTGGGATCGCCTGCGTGGCCGCACTTGCCGTGATGGTCATCATCGCCCTGTGCAACATGCCGAGAAAGGCGTAACATCCTCTTTTATCAGTGATGATTGCGAAAGGAGTCATATCTGGATGGAAACCATCAAAGTAGATGCCCGAGGGCTCTCCTGTCCCCAGCCGGTTCTTTTGACAATGGAGGCTTTGAAGCAGGACGCAGCCCGCTATGAGATTCTGGTAGACGACCACACCGCCCAGCAGAATGTCACCCGCTATCTCCAAAAGGCGGGGAAAACGGTGACGGTCTCCGAGAGCGGCGACAGCGTGACGCTGAGCGCGGAGTAAGGCATGGAGACCTATATCGCAACCTTTTTCTCCCACTTTGGAGCGGTGCGCTTTGGCCGGCAGCTGCGGGAGGCGGGGATCGACTGCGCCCTGATGCCTGTCCCCCGGCAGGTCAGTTCCTCCTGCGGCACCTGTGTCCGCTTCACTGCAAAGCCCCCTCCGCCTCTGCCAGCCGAGGGAGATTGGGAGTGCCTGTTCTGTCAGGTGGGAAACAGTTACATGGAGCTTCAATCTAATTTATAAATAGACAGAAACCGCCTCTCCTAGGCTGGGGGGCGGTTTTATCATTGTATTTTTAAATAGAGTTATGTTATTTTATTTTTTTGTCTTGTACATCTATTGAAATTCGCTATAATAGAATGGATAGAACGCAACAAGGAGGCGGAGGATGGATACCAATATGCTCTTGAAGAGCATCCCGAAAATTGACGTTCTGCTGCGCCGTCCAGAACTGGCGTCCCTCTCTCCTACCGTGGCTGTGGACCTTGCCCGCCAAACGGCGAAGGAGGTGCGCGAGGGTCTTCTCTCTGGTGAGCTGCGGACTGTCCCCTCGGAGGCGGACTTCTGCCGGACCATCCTGATGCGGGCCGAAGACCGTCCCCGCCTGCGGGAGGTCCTCAACGCCACCGGCGTTCCGCTGCATACGAACCTGGGCCGTGCGTGTCTCTCGGAATCCGCCGCCCAAGCCGCCTGGGACGCGGCCCGCCGCTATTCCAATTTGGAGTACGACCTGGACACCGGTGGCCGAGGCTCCCGCCACAGCCGGGTAGAGGCGCTGCTGCGCACCCTTACCGGCGCAGAGAGTGCTCTGGTGGTGAACAACAATGCCGCTGCAGTGCTATTGGCTCTCAGTGCCATCGGCAACGGCGGCGAGGTAGTGATCTCCCGGGGAGAACTGGTGGAGATCGGCGGCTCCTTCCGGATTCCGGAGATCGTGGCCCAGTGCGGCTGCCGCCTGCGGGAGGTGGGCGCCACCAACAAAACCCATCTGAGGGACTACCGGGACGCCATCCAACCAGAGACCCGAGCTCTTTTGAAGGTCCATACCAGCAATTACCGCATTGTGGGTTTCAGCGGAAGCGTGTCTTTGTCCGATCTGGTGGAGCTGGCCCATGAGCGGGGCCTGCCAGTTATTGAGGACCTGGGGTCCGGGTGCCTGCTGCCCCTCCCCGGCGGCGAGCCCACCGTGGAGGAAAGCGTAAAATATGGCGCAGACATCGTCACCTTCAGCGGTGACAAGCTGCTGGGCGGCCCCCAGGCCGGAATTCTGGTAGGCCGCGTCCAATGGCTGGAGCCTTTGAAGCGCCACCCCCTGACCCGGGCACTGCGAGTGGACAAGCTGACCCTGGCGGCATTAGAGGCCACACTGGAGGCCTATCGGGACCCCCGGCGGGCTGCGGATGAAATTCCAGCGTTACGGATGCTGACCGTCCCTCCAGATACGCTGCGCCGCCGTGCGGAGGCCCTGGCGGAGCTGCTGGCGGGCCTTCCCGCGGAGATTGTGGAGACGGAGGAGCCAGCCGGGGGTGGGAGCCTTCCTGATACGGCATTGCCGGGCTTTGCCGTGGCGATTGCTCCTGCCGCCTGTTCCGCTGCGGAGTTGGCGCGGAGTCTGCGGGCAGCAGAGCGCCCTATTATTGTCCATGTCCAGCGGGAGCGCTGTCTGCTCCACCTGCGGACCCTATGGGATGAAGATTTTGCCTATCTTGCCAGAACCATTCGGGGGGTACTTTTATGAAACACGTGGTCATTGGTACTGCCGGACATGTGGACCACGGGAAAACGGAGTTGATCCGAGCCCTGACCGGCATCGATACGGACCGTTTGCCGGAGGAAAAGGCCCGAGGGCTCACCATTGAGCCGGGTTTTGCCCATCTGGATTTCGAGGACGGCTCTCAATCCGGCATCGTAGACGTCCCAGGACATGAAAAATTCATCCACCACATGCTCTGCGGTGCCGCTGGCATGGACTTTGTCATGCTGGTGGTAGCTGCGGACGAGGGTTGGATGCCTCAGACCGCCGAACATCTGGAAATTCTCTCTCTCCTGGGGCTGCGAGAAGGGCTGGTGGTCCTCACCAAGGCAGACCTGGTAAATGCCGACCGGTTGTTAGCGGCAGAGAGAGAGGCCCGGGAGCAGGTCCGTGGCACCTTTCTTGACGGAAAGCCGGTCACGGCAGTCTCCGCCCGGACAGGTCACGGAATCCCTGGTTTAAGGAGCCTGCTTCAAAACATGGTTCAACGTGTCCAGGAGCGGAACCCCCTTCTTTCCTTTCGGCTGCCGATTGATCGGGTCTTTACCGTGGAGGGGTTTGGCACTGTAGTGACTGGCACGCTGTTAGAAGGCCGTATCCGCTGTCGCGGCGTGGCAGAGCTCGCGCCCTCTGGCCGTGCCACCCGAGTGAGGGGACTGCAGGTTCATGGCCGGGATGTTTGGGAGGCCGAGGCTGGCCAGCGAGTGGCGGTGAATCTGGCAGGTGTCAAAAAAAGAGAGCTCCATCGGGGCGATACACTGGTTGCTCCTGGCTCCCTCCCTGCAAGCTTGACGGCGGATGTACGTCTCCAGCTTCTCCCCTCCTCCCGCCGAACGATCCGCACAGGCACTCAGGTTCATCTATACCACGGAGCCTCCGCATATCTTGCTCGAGTGGTCCTTTTGGAGTGTGGGGTGCTGCATCCTGGCGAGAGCGCCTATGCCCAGCTTCGCCTTGCGGAACCCTTCGCCGCAAGATGCGGGGATCGCTTTGTCATCCGCTTTCTCTCGCCGCTGGAGACCATTGGCGGCGGAGTGATTCTGGACCCGTTGCCATGCCGCCACAAGCGCGGAGACCCGGCGGTGCTCTCTGCCCTGACGGTTCTGGAGAAAGGCGATGGAGCGCAGCGCATTCTGCAGGTCCTGGCAGCCGGTGGGATGCCAGCCCTGGCGGAGCTTTCCAAGGCTCTTGCTCTGCCTCCGGATTCCCTGAACTCGGAGCTGCGGCCCCTGCTCAGCCGGGGAGAGGTTCTGGAACCGCTGCCACACCGCTACCTCTCCGCCGCTGCTTTGGAGCAGTTTCGTATTCGCTGCTGCGGCATTCTGGAGCGTTACCACACCGCTCAACCGCTCCACTCCGGCATTCGCCCCGCAGAACTGCGCCAAAAGGCGCTCGCCTCTCTTGATGCGGACGCGGCCAATGCCGTCTTGTCCATGTTGGTACAGTTGGGAGAACTTCAGCGCGCCGGAGAGCGCTATGCGCTGCCAGGGTTTCAGGTGCGTCTGACCCGCCGTCAGAGCACGATCCGTGAAACGCTGCTGGCCCTATGTGAAAAAAGCAGCGCAAAGGCTGTCAAGTCAGAGGACTTGCTGCGGGGATTTTCCCTGCGGGATCAAGCGGACTGCCGCCAAGTGCTGGAAAGCCTCCTCACCGGTGGAGAGTTGATCCCGCTGACCCAGGGACTTCTCTGCTCTGCCGCGGAGATGCGGCGCTGCCGCCAAACGGCGGAGGCGTGGTTTACTGCTCACGAGACTTTGACGCTGGCCCAATTTCGGGACCTGCTAGGCTCATCTCGGGATTACGCCCTGCTGGTGCTGGAGTTCTGGGACCGCCAGGGTCTCACCCAGCGAGAAGGCAATGCCCGCCGTCTGGCATCAGATTCCTTTTTTACATGGGAGTAGCTGGGTGCTGGTGTGCCCCCTGGTCTTCAAAACCAGTGTGGGCGGCGAGCGGCCGCCCGGGTGGGTTCGATTCCCACATACCCCCGCCACATCGTCGGCGCAAAGCTCCACGTCTGTTCTCTCCATCAGACCGAACAGACTTTCCGCCCGCTTCCTTGCGCCTCTTTTTCCTTATGCAACCATCAGCCTCGCTGGCCCTCCCCTATTTCTTATACAATTCTCCGCTCTCCGCGCTGTTCTTCGTGTGGGCAGAGAAAAACGCCGCATAAGCGGCGTTTTCCTCTCTCATTCTAAAACAAGATACGATGCTTGCAGCGGTTCCACCCGGCCCACAATCACACTGTGGGGTGCAAATTCCCGCAGCGCTGCCAGAAGCGGCTCTGCCCGCTCTGCAGGCAAAGCTGCCAGAAGACCACCCGAGGTTTGAGGATCGGCGCACAGGTCGGCAAGAGCCTGCTCCGTCTCCTCCAGCCCCTGTAGATCTGGTCGGACATGGTCCAGGTTCCGATATGCTCCAGCAGGGATGATTCCCATCTCCGCCAGCTCCCTGGCCCCTGGAAGCAGCGGCAGCGCTTGCGTGTACAGCCGGAGCGTCACGCTGCTGCCCGCAGCCATCTCCAGCGCGTGGCCCAGCAGTCCAAAGCCGGTGACGTCTGTGCAGGCATGCGCGCCTGCATTTACAATCTCTTCACCAGTGCGGTTATTGAGCGTGGTCATGCTGGCGATCAAAGCGGCATAGTTCTCCTCCGACACCAGCCCAGCCTTCGCTCCTGTGGTCAAAACTCCAGTGCCCAGCGCCTTTGTCAAAACCAGTACGTCACCGGGCTTTGCTCCTATATTTTTCAAAATTTTGTCCGGATGGACGAAGCCGGTCACACAAAGGCCATATTTGGGCTCCTGGTCCTCAATGGTGTGTCCTCCGGCCACTACGCAGCCAGCTTCCATTGCCTTATCGTGCCCACCCTCCAGAATTTTTCGGATGCTCTCCGGAGGAAGGCAGTTGGGGACGCAGAGCAGGTTCATGGCAAGCCGCGGTTTTCCCCCCATGGCATAGATATCGCTGAGTGCGTTGGCTGCCGCAATCTGCCCAAAGGTATAGGGATCATCTACGATAGGCGTGAAGAAGTCCACAGTCTCGATCACCGCCAGCTCGTCGCTAATTTGGTAGACACAGGCATCATCGCTGCTGTCATACCCCACTAGCAGGTTTTCATCCCGCAGGTTTGGCAGTCCCGCCAGGATGTTCGTCAGGGCACCCGGCCCCAGCTTAGCCGCTCAGCCAGCAGCTCGGGTCATCTGCGTCAAGGGCAGGTCCTTGGCCATCCTGATCACCTCACTCTCCTGGATTTCAAATCAATTATACCCGTTTTTCCCCGAACATGCAAGGAGGCGGAACCCTATGGATATGAAACAGTTGGAAGCCTTCGCCTGTGTGGCCGAACAGCGCAGCTTTTCTAAAGCCGCAAGGCTGCTGCACCTGACCCAGCCCACTGTCAGCGCACGGGTGGCCTCTTTAGAGCAGGAGCTGCAAATTCAGCTTCTTCAGCGCCCCTCCGCTATCCCGTCAGAGGCCGGGGAGCTTCTATACCATTACGCTGGGCAGATGCTTGCCCTGCGGACCCAGGCACTGGATGCCTTACAGGGGTTCTCCCGTGAGATGCGGGGAACGGTCTCTGTGGCAGCTTCTACCGTCCCCGGGCAATATTTCCTCCCCAGGCTCCTCCATGCCTTTCGGGAACTGTATCCGGACATTTCCTTTGACATCCGCCTAGTGGACAGCGCAGAGGCTGTCGCGCAGGTAGTCTCCCGATCTGCGGAGATCGGATTCACCGGTACCTTGCCGGAAAGCAGCAAATGTCTTTGTCGGGAATTCGCTGACGACCGCCTCGTGGTAATTACCCCCAACCAGCCCCGCTTCCGTGCGTACCAGGCCTGTGGTTTTCCAGTGGAGCAGCTACTGGAGGAACCCTATATCAGCCGGGAACCAGGCAGCGGTACCCGAGTGGAAACAGAGCAGTTCCTGCAGCAGCTGGGTGTCAATCCCGCCCGGCTGAAGATCGCGGTAGAGGTTCGCTCTACAGAGAGCCTGAAGAAAATGGTCAGCGAGGGTGTGGGACTAGCGGTGCTCTCTCATAGTGCCTGTGAGGACTACTGCCAGTTTGGAAAACTCCTGGCCTTTGACATGCAGGGTGCCGTGCTGCGGCGAAAGCTGTATCTGATCCGGCGCAGAAATGGTGTTCTCTCCCCCATCGCTCAGGTCTTTTATGATTATGCCAAGGGGTTTTATCAGAAACCGGAGGCGCCATAAAAGACAAAATACCCGCGTATGCTGTATGGAAAACGATACGTAAGGTATTTCGCGGTCCCCGGGGAAGCTCTGGGGGATGTCCGCCTCTCACATAGTCATTCTGGAAAGTTTTATCTTTACCAAAAGGGGCTTGACAAATACCCCCATGGGGTATATATTGTTTTTCAGAAAATACCCCCACAGGGTATTAATCTCCCTACAGTAAGGAGGACCTATGCGCGAGGAAACCTATGATATCTCCGGCATGCACTGTGCCGCCTGCAGCGCGTCGGTGGAGCGGGTTACACGCAAGCTCCCCGGCGTGGAGCGAAGCGATGTGAATCTGACCACGGAGAAGATGACCATTCGTTATGACGAGACGAAGGTGACGCCGGAGCAGATTGTCGCCAAAGTGGAAAAGGCCGGCTTTGGCTGCACCCCTCATGCGGAAAAGAAGGAGGCCGCAGAACAAGCCTTACAGGATGCGGAGGCCGCGGAGCTGCGGCACAAACAGTGGGAGCTGATCACAGCAGGCGTCTTCTCCCTGGTTCTGCTATATGTGTCCATGGGACAGATGCTTCCCTTCGGACTGCCGGCGCTGCCGCTGCCGGATCTCTTCTCCATGCACACCCATCCGGTGAACTTTGCCATCTTGCAGCTGCTGCTGACCATCCCGGTGTTGTACTGCGGCCGCCATTTCTTCACCAGCGGCTTCAAGGCGCTGGTTCACGGAAATCCCAACATGGATTCTCTGGTAGCCATCGGTTCCGCCTGCTCCTTTGCCTACAGTGTGGTGATGACTTTTTTGATCTCTGATGATCCCCACGCCTATGTGCATAACCTGTACTATGAATCTGCGGCGGTGGTGCTGACCTTGGTTTCCCTCGGCAAGTTCCTGGAGAGCCGGAACATGCAGAAGACCAAGGGCGCCATCACGGCACTGATGCGCCTGTCCCCAGACACTGCGATTCTTGCGGACTCTGGAAACGAGGTTCCCACCAAATCTCTGAAAAACGGTGATGTGGTGCTGGTAAAGCCCGGTGCCCGCGTCCCTGCCGACGGGATGGTAACTCAGGGTGAGAGCAGTGTCAATGAGGCGATGCTCACCGGCGAGAGTCTGCCAGTGGAGAAAACTGCAGGCAGCGAGGTTATCGGCGGCAGCGTCAATCTCAACGGTGCGCTGTATGTACAGGTTACACGCACCGGAGAGGACACCACCCTGGCCCGGATTATCCGCTTTGTGGAAGACGCCCAAGGCAAAAAGGCCCCGATCTCTAAAACTGCAGACAAGGTGGCAGGCGTGTTTGTACCGGTGGTGATGGGCATCGCGGTGCTGGCGGCTGTTGCGTGGGCTATTGCAGGTCAGCCCTTTGCCTTTGTGCTGCGAGTGTTTACTTCTGTGCTGGTGATCGCCTGCCCCTGCGCTCTTGGGCTGGCTACCCCCACCGCCATCATGGTGGGTACAGGCTTGGGTGCCAGACATGGCATTCTCATTCGTTCTGGCGAGATTCTGGAGATCACTCACAGTGTAGACACTGTGGTGCTGGATAAGACTGGGACCGTCACCAGGGGAGAGCCTGCCGTCACCTCTGTAGTCCCCTATCAGTGCGGTGGGGATACGCTGTTGACTATCGCAGCAACAGTGGAGTCTGTCTCCGCCCACCCCTTGGCTGCTGCGATTACGGCCTACGCCTCCAGCCAAGGACTGGGAGCACTCCCCAAGCCAGAGAGCTTTGAGAATCTCTCCGGCAAGGGACTGCGGGCCGTTTTGAACGGAGAGACCGTATTGGGCGGCAACCGGCGGCTGTTAGAGGAGGCCGGCGTGGATGTCACCCCCCTGCTTAAGGAAGCGGAGCGCCTTTCCAATCAGGGTCAAACCCCCATGTTCTTCGCCAAGGGTGGTGTCTTACTGGGCCTCATTTCCGTGGCGGACTCTGTGAAGGAGACCAGTGCCGCGGCTATTGCCCGCATGAAGGAGCTGGGTATCCGGACGGTGCTCCTCACCGGCGACAACCACGCAGCGGCGGACCACATCGGCCGTCTGGTGGGTGTGGACCAGGTGGTGGCGGAGGTGTTGCCGGAGGAGAAGGCCGGCGTCATCCAGCGGCTCCAGGCTGAGGGCCGAAAAGTGATGATGGTGGGCGACGGCATCAACGACGCCCCCGCCCTCACCCAAGCGGAGGTAGGCTGCGCCATCGGCAGTGGCAGCGACATTGCCATTGAGTCCGCCGACATTGTGCTGATGCGGGATGACCTGCAGGATGTCCCCCGGGCACTGCGCCTCTCATCGCTGACGCTGCGGGACATCAAGCAGAACCTATTCTGGGCCTTCTGCTACAACACCATCGGCATTCCCATTGCGGCGGGATTGCTGTATCTCTTCGGCGGACCGCTTCTCTCCCCCATGTTCGCGGGAGCCGCCATGAGCCTGAGCTCGGTATGCGTCGTGGGCAACGCCCTGCGGCTCGGGCGTGCGAGGCTGTAAGTTCGATGGAAAAAGGAGATGGTCCCATGGAAGATCAGAAAAAGCCCATCCCGGCCTCACAGGAGCCGGAGAGCGGCGAGTGCCGCCACAAGCACCGAGATGCTGCGGAATACGACTCCCTGCTGAGGCGTCTTAACCGCATTGAAGGACAGGTGCGGGGCGTCCGGGGCATGGTGGAAAAAGAGGCCTACTGCACGGATATTCTCACGCAGGTTTCTGCTATCCAGTCGGCCCTGAACGCCTTTTCCCGGGAGCTTTTGTCCAACCACATTCACACCTGTGTGGTGGCGGATATTCAAAGCGGCCATCTAGAGGTGGTGGACGATCTGCTCGCTACCATCCGGAGGCTGATGAAATAAACAGCATGAGAGGTGTTTGATATGCGAACCAAAGAGGAATCCTATAAGCTTGTCCAGGAAAACCGCGCTCTGACCCCGTGACCCGCTGTCCCTGCCCCAGCACGCTTTGTGATTGGCATGGAACATGCAGAGAGTGCGTAGCGCTGCACCGTTACCATGGAGATCATGTGCCGTTTTGTTTGCAGCCTATTCTCAAGGATCAGATCGAAGCGCTGGTTTCCACGGTAGAGATGACAGCTGTGCCGAAGGCGGCCACGCCCATCGAATATCGCAGGTATGTGAGGGAGTGCGACCAGGAAGCCAAATGAATCTAAGATTTTCCGGCGCCATGCCTCTCTTTTTTCCATGCAGGCAGCTTTCGTATGACAAGGGTGTACCCTTGCATGTGATCAATCAAAATACAGGAGGAATCATTTTATGACAAAAATTGCGGTCCCTGATATGATGTGTGAGAACTGCGTCAAGCGGATCACCAACGCGCTGACCGAGGCAGATCTCAAATTCTCGGTCAGTCTGGAAGAGAAAACCGTCACCATTGACGGGTGTGAAAACTGCGTGAAAACCGCAGTAAGCGAGCTGGAGGACCTGGGATTTACCCCGGAGATTCCGTAAAAATGTATATTTGCTGCCGGAACGGCAGGTACAGGCGGGGGCTCTGGGCTCCCGCCTGTTTTTCTACCATTCTCCCCTACACAATGTTGTTACCGGCACCCAGGTAGATGTATGGTCCGTGCGGACCTCCTGCTTCCGAATTCAAACGCAAAGAAGGCAGAAACTCTGTGGAGTCATCCCCCATACATCTACATCTGGACTTGTCTTTTTTTCCAAATCTGGTATACTAAAAAAAATGCGGCTGCTTTCGTGCGGCCTTTCAGACAACATTCCCTGTCTGAAAGCAGCTAATGCAGCCTTGAAATGCAGGATGAAACTAGGATATCCAAGTGATGAAAGAAACAGGAGAACAGCATGGAAACAAAAGCGGTACTTTTTGATTTGGATGGAACGCTGCTGCCGATGGATCAGGAGCGTTTTACCAAGACCTATTTTCAATTGCTGGCGGCCAAACTGGCGCCTCTTGGCTATGATCCCGCAAAGCTGGTGGACAGCATCTGGGCCGGAACTGCCGCCATGGTGAAAAACGATGGTTCCTGTACCAATGAGGAGGCTTTCTGGCGTGTTTTTTCTCAGATTTACGGAGAGGCCTCGCTGAAGGACAAGCCGTATATTGACACCTTTTACGCCGAGGAGTTCAATCAGGCTAAGGCAGCCTGCGGCTTTGCCCCTGCCGCCGCGGAGACTGTTGATCTGCTGAGGACAGCAGGAAAAACCGTGGTCCTCGCCACAAATCCAATTTTCCCTGCGGTGGCCACCCAGAACCGTATCCGCTGGGCAGGACTTCAGCCGGAGTCTTTCCGCCTGTATACCACCTATGAAAACTCCCATTATTGCAAGCCGAACCTGAAATACTATGAGGAAATCCTGCAGAACATCGGCTTCCAGCCAGAGGAGTGTCTCATGATCGGCAATGATGTGACTGAGGACATGGTGACGGCAAAGCTGGGGATGCGGGTCTTTCTGCTGACAGACTGCCTGATCAATCAGAGTGGGGCAGACCTCTCCCCCTATCCACAGGGTGGCTTTCAGGAGCTACAAGCATATTTGAGAGAGCTGATCGCTTAAATGGAAACACCCCCGCTGAAATCTGATGATTTCAGCGGGGGTGTTTTACTCAGGGCAGTTCATCCAGAGAGGCAAAGGTATATCCCATCTCCTCCCACCGGGTCAACAGTTCATCCAAAATGTCCGCGTTGGTCTGAGAGGTGGAGTGCAGCAGTACGATTGCGCCGTTATGAATCCTGGGCAGGAGCTTTTCATAGGCGGCCTCCGCTGAGGGCTGATTGTCCGTGTACCAATCCACGTATGCAAGGCTCCACAAAATGGTCTTGTAACCAAGGGCCTGGGCCTGCTTAAGATTTTCCACACTGTACTTTCCCTGGGGCGGTCGGTAGTATTTTGGCATGGACTCCCCCACTGTCTCTTGGTACAGCGCCTCCAGGCTCTCCAGCTCTTCCTGAAAAGCCGCCTGGTCACTGATGGCGGACATATCTGGATGATGGTAGGTGTGGTTGGCCACAATGTGGCCTTCCGCCGCCATTCTCTTGACAATGTCCGGGGCCGATTCCACCATGTGCCCCACTACAAAAAACGCCGCCGGGGCGTTGTGTTTTTTCAGCGCATCCAGAATTTTCTCCGTACAGCCGTTTTCATAGCCGCAGTCAAAGGTCAGATAGATCACCTTTTGCGTGGTGTCCCCCACATAGCTGGCATCATACTGTGCCAGCTCCTCCGCGGTGGCGTTGCCCACCGGCGGCTCGCCCTCCACCGGGAAGGAGAGTCCCCAGTTATCTGAAGACGCCGGTACCGCCGCCTGTCCCGACGACGCGATCACCTCTCCCTGCAGCCAGAGCGCCCCCGCCAAAAACAGGCAGGGCACCAGCAACATACAACCTGCGAGAATCCGTTTTCCAGCAGCCATTGCACATTCCCTCCTTTTTGCACTAGGATGCCCAGCTTTCCCCCATCCTATACCGCGTTGAAAAAAATGCCGAAATGTGCTATGGTTATATTTTAGGCAGCTTGAATGCAGTACAAATCGCTGAAAGGAGGCTTTTCATGCGTATCGCGCTCTGCGTTGACAACCGAAACGGCTTTTCCTTCAACCACCGCCGTCTCAGCCGGGACCGTGCCCAGCAGGAGAATCTGATGGCCCTGTGTGCCGGGGAGCCGCTGTGGCTGGCCTCCTGTTCCCTCCCCCTGTTCCGTTGGGCTGGAGACCAAGTCCGGGTTTTTGGGGCGCTTCCAGCGGCCTCTCACGGTCTCTTCTTTTTCGAGGACCGTCTGCCGCCTCCGGAGTGGGCGTCGGAGATCGTCCTCTACCGCTGGAACCGGGACTATCCAGCGGACATTCATTTCACCTGGGATTTATCCGTATTCACCTTGGCGGAGATTACAGAGTTTCCAGGAAACTCCCATCCAGTCATCACCCGAAACATCTATGTGCGAAAAGAGAGAAGACCATGACAAAACGAAGAAATCAGAAAAAAATCAAATCCAGCCAGGCCATGGCGCTCTTGCTGCTGGCCCTGGTGGGCAGTGCATTATACCGCTATGCCGTCCCGGCATCCACGGCATCCATCCAGGACATTCCCGCTTACAACGGCTCTCCTTATGTGACAATCTCTGACAATGTACCAACCTTTACAGAACAGGACTGGACAACAGATTCCTATGAAATCTATGGCGCTCTGGATGCTCTGGGCCGCTGCACCAGAGCGGAGGCCTGCATCGGTCCGGATTTGATGCCCTCTGAAGATCGGGAATCTATTCAGGATGTGACCCCCACCGGATGGGTGCAGGAATCCTACGACTTTATCAGCGGTCAATACTTATACAACCGCTCTCACCTGATCGGCTATCAGCTGACCGGGGAAAATGCCAATGCGTGCAACCTGATCACTGGTACCCGCTATTTGAATGTGGAGGGAATGCTCCCCTTTGAGAATATGGTGGCAGACTATATCCAGGAGACTGGCAACCATGTTCTCTACCGGGTGACACCCATGTTTGAGGGTTCCGACCTGCTGGCCCAAGGCGTTCAGATGGAGGCTTGGTCCGTGGAGGATCAGGGAGACGGCATCTCCTTTCATGTGTTCTGCTACAACGTACAGCCCGGTGTGGAGATTGACTATGCCACTGGGGAGAACTGGATTGGAGAGGACACATGATGGAAAGTCTATGGAAGCACTTTGACCGCATCGTTGTGTTTGATACCGAGACTACTGGGATTATCTTTGAGCGGGACCGTATCATTGAGATCGGCGCGGTCGCGTTGGAAGCCGGCACAGAAACCCGCAGCTTTAACTGTCTGGTCCGCCTGCCTGGGAATGAGCTTCTGCCGCCATTTATTACGGATCTCACCGGCATCACCGACCGCCAGCTCCAGGAGGAGGGCGTGGAACAGGCCAAGGCTGTAGAGTCCTTTTGCTGCCTGCTGGAAGGGGCGGGCCGTTCTTTGCTGGTGGCCTATAACGCACAGTTTGATCTGAATTTTTTGTACTATTTTCTCAAGCCCTATGGCCGGGTGGATATTCTGCGCACTCCCCACTTCTTGGATGCGTTGACCGTCTACCGGGACCGGCGGGATTATCCCCATAAGCTCTGCAACGCCATTGAAGCCTATGGCCTGGGTGAGAGCGCGGTGAACAGCCACCGGGCGGTAGACGACGCCCGGGCTACTGTTCAGCTTCTGGAGGCTATGTCCAGGGAGCGGGATGACTTGGACCGCTATCTGAACCTTTTCGGTACTCATCCCAAATACGGCCTCTCGGGTCGGAAAATTGCCTCTGTCACCTATCGTCCTCAGCCCTATCAGCGGACGGTCCCTCTCTATGAGCTTCCATAACGAATCCCGTGCTGCCGATGATCCAGTGATTTTCGCCCCGGATGCTCGGCTGCCGCGCTCTAAAATACGCCTGTGGACGCAGGCTTCTCTTTTAGAAAAATTTTGCTTTCCTCCTTCGCTGCCTGAACCGTAAAAGGTTCGGGCAGTCGCCTATTTGTCGTGGTGCTCCTATGTCATATAAAGTTCTATGCATTGCTCATATCCCGGACACCAGACAGGTCCGTGAATCTTACTCCAAATCTCTGGTAGGCTGATAAAAAATTGCCTGCTTTTGCAAAAAATGCTTGACCTTCTATCAGGTGGAAGGTGTACGCTCCTCTTTGCGAGCGTTCCTGCAAAAAATTAATTCTTAGTCTTGACAAATTGTATTTATGTGCTATTGTATTAAGCAGCTAATGCAATGACCTCAAATTTTTCAAATGATGAAGAAATGCTCCACCTGATTTCGTTATAAGAAGAAGCGGAACATTGGAATCCATCCAGAGCTAAGGAGAGATGAATGATGAATGAAACACTGATCCCTGAGGAACCCCCCAAGAAGAAATTTCCTCGCTTGGGAAAGCGGGGGAAAATTGCCGCCGGCGCGTTGGCTGTTGTAGTCCTGGCGGCGCTGGTACTGCCAAGGCTTGGGCAGGGCACCGCTGCAGCGGTGTTGCCGTATCAGCTCTACCAGGCGGCGCGGCAGAACCTGACGGTTTCCGTCTCCGGTTCCGCTACCCTGGAGCCTGCCGACTCCTATCAGGTCACAACGCTGATCTCCGGCACGATCCAGGATGCCCCCTTTGAGGAAGGCGCCATGGTGGAAAAGGGCGCCCTGCTCTACGCCATGGACCACAGCGACGCTCAGGACTCTGTCAATCGGGCTAATCTCTCCCGGGAGCAGGCCCAGGTGAGCTACCAGCAGGCCCAGGAAGCCCTGCATCCCACCGCTCCTATCAGCGGCACCATCAACGAGGTTTTCGTCCATGACGGCGACAGTGTCAGCGCCGGCACAGCGCTGGCCCGCATCATGGGTAGCACAGATCTGACTATTGACTTCCTCTTCCCTTACGCAGAGCCTTCTGCGTTTTATGTGGGGCAGGCTGCTACCGTATATATCGGGGAATTTGAGGCCCCGGTTCAGGGCACCGTGGTCTCCGTGTCCGACTCCACTACCATCACCAGCAACGGCAAGTCCAGCAGCAGTGTCCGGGTCAAGCTGGATAACCCCGGCGTGGTGTCGGACTCTTACACCGCCTCCGCCGTGATCGGCACCTACACCAGCTATGGAAATTCACATATCACCATGGGCAGTTCCGCCACGGTTTACGCCTCCGGCAGTGGTACTGTCACCGGCTTTGACAAGTTGGCAGGCAGCAGCGTGACAAAGGGGGAGGTCCTCTGCACTGTGGAGTCCGAGGCCATCCGCTCCCAGATTGAAAATGCCCGTCTGAGCCTGGAGAGCGCACGGCTCTCCGCCAGTACTGCATCTGGCAATCTGGAGGACTATAACATCACCTCCCCGATTTCCGGCACAGTGATTGAGAAAAATTTCAAGGCCGGTGACAAGGTGGACGGCGTTTCCAGTGGTACGCTGGCGGTCATCTATGATTTGAGCTGCCTGAAAATGGAGATGGACGTCAGCGAGCTGGACATCGGCAAAGTCCAGGTAGGACAGCGCGTTGAGATCACCGCCAATGCCCTGCCCGGGGAGGTCTTTACCGGTACCGTGGAAAAGGTCAGCATCAATGGCACTACTACCAATGGCTTCACCAACTATCCCGTTACGATCTCCGTCACGGACTATGGTGAGCTGAAACCTGGCATGAACGTCTCCGCCACCATTCTCTGCGACTCCGCAGAAAACGCCCTGTGCGTACCTGTGGACGCTGTGGCTCGGGGTAACACCGTGTTGGTTCCCGCTGCTGGCGCACTCAGTGAGGACGGCGCCAGCGTGGCGGACCCTTCTAAGCTGGAGGAGCGGCAGGTGGTGCTTGGCCGCAGCAATGCGGAGTACATTGAGATCACCTCCGGTCTGGAGGAAGGCGAGACGGTTGCGTACATGGAGCAGTCCGCCGAAGTAGGAGGCTGAGCGCTGTGGAGCATCTCATTGAGCTGAGAGACGTCTACAAAATCTATCCCATGGGCAGCGAGCAGGTCCACGCGCTGGACGGCATCAGCCTTACGATTGACCGGGGGGAGTTTGTGGCGATTGTGGGCCAGTCTGGCTCCGGAAAATCCACGGCAATGAACATCATCGGCTGTCTGGATGTGCCCACCTCCGGCACCTACCGCCTGGGGGGCGTGGACGTGTCCACCATGAACGACGACCAGCAGGCGGAGATCCGCAACAAGATGCTGGGCTTCATCTTCCAGCAGTACA